>ENA-OQNI01001510-OQNI01001510.1-human-gut-metagenome-genome-assembly--contig:-NODE-1510-length-13822-cov-2.761738_pt1 | contig 13822 bp, 17 predicted proteins | sample MGYA00242627_ERZ504876 | MGnify/ENA primary metagenome ERZ504876 (study PRJEB26092, sample SAMD00036386) | human gut metagenome | host: Homo sapiens | study: EMG produced TPA metagenomics assembly of... | reverse complement strand
AATCAAAGAGCAAAGCAAAAACTTGCAATAGAAGAAAGTCACGTGACGTCACGTGACAGTCACGCAACAGATATAGATATAGATAAAGATATAGATATAGAAAAAGATAATACTGTATCTATAGATACAGTTCGTAGCACTAAAGTGCAACCAGTCATTGAGGAATGGAACAAATTAAACCTGCAAAAGGTAATTTCTGTTAATGCCGGAACAACCAGAAACACATTACTAAATGCCAGATTGAAAGAATATGGTTTGGAGAAAGTTCTGGAAGCAATCCGAAGCATTGACAAAAGCTCATTCTTGAAAGGGCAAAATAAAAACGGTTGGGTAGTCACGTTTGACTGGTTCTTAAAGCCTAGTAATTTTACAAAGGTCTTAGATGGCAATTATTGAGACAAAGGAAGAGAGGTAGAACAAGATGGGGAAGATAGAAAAGGGGAAACAACTGACCAATATTATGCCAGGAAGTACGGAATCTTTCAGAGTAACGGAAGTAAGTGAAGTAGATAAAAATGGTAAGTATTTCTTTCGTGCAAAGGGAGAAGTGAGCGGTTATGAAACGGCAGACTTTGTAGAAGATGAAAACAACGTAACCTTAGAAGAGAGCGAATATAGACGGCAACGCAGTGGGATGCCAGACGCTTACATGGCGAAAACTGGAAAGGATTTTAATTGGTCGGTTTATGGAGATGATGCAGGAGTGCAGACAACAAAAGATTTGTTAAATAGATTTATTACGGAGTTTAGACATCAAGAAATAGCCGGACGAGGGCTTTATATTTCTTCCTGGACAAGAGGGAGTGGGAAAACACTTTTAGCCTGCTGCATTGCCAATGAAGTGATAAAAAGATATGACATTAATGTCAAATTTATTTCTATGTCGGATTATCTGCAAAAAATGGCAGATAAAAGTGAAACAGCAAGAGAAGAAGTAAAAGCGATTCGTGAAGCAACCCTTTTGATTGTGGACGATATTGGAGCAACGACAACATACAAAGACTGGGATAGAGAAAAAATTTTAGCTTTGGTTGATTTTCGCTATAAAAGAAAACTTTTAACTATTTATACAAGTAACGTGGAAAGTCTTGAATTAAAGTGCGGTGACCGTGCAGTAGAACGCATTTACGCAGATACCTTAGATATAAAATTGCCAGAAGTAAATGTTAGACGAATGAAAGCAGACAAATATAAACAAGAAGAGATAAAAAACATGCTTGAAAAGGCGCAGGAGTTGGGAGAAGATACCGCCTTTTAAGCATGTAACAGGAATTGCACGTTTCCGAAAAAAAGAAACAAGCCCCTTATAGTTTTAAATAAATTATAGGGGGCGAATGTTTAAGTGTCAACAGAAAAGACCAATGAAGAACTGGTAAGGCTGATTTGTTCCGGTGTGGATGCAAATGCAAACTTAGAACAGCTCTGGAAGCAAATGGAAAGACTTGTATATAAGATTTCAAAGCAGTACCGGTCTGAAACAGATGACTTGATGCAAGAGGGCTTTTTGGGATTAATTCGGGCGGTGGAACTGTACAATGAAGCCGAGGGCATACCCTTTGCAAATTATGCCGCTAAATGGATTCGGGCTTTTATGAGCAAATATGCAGCAGGAGATAAGGTGGCAAAACTCCCTGTAAATGATTATTATCTTTCAAGGAAAATGTTAAAGGTGATAAGTGAGTACAAAAAGCAGGAGAACAGGCAGCCGACTAGATGTGAACTATGTCACTGGCTTGAAGTTTCCCCTAGTCAGCTAAAAAGAATTGAGTACATGGTAAACATGGACGTTTCGGCAAGTTTGAATAAACAGGCATCCGAAGAAAGTGATGATACCATTGAAGATTTATTGCAAGACTTTAACACGAATGTAGAAGAAAATGCACTTGACAAGGTGCAAAATGAGCAATTAAAAGCAACGATATGGGCACTTGTGGAAACTTTAGACGAACAACAGGCATTTACTTTAAAGGCAAGATATCAAGAAAATTTGACCTTAAAAGAATGTGGTGAACGTTTAGGAGTTACGCTTGAAAGTGCGAGACGATACCAAGAAAACGGATTGAAAGAACTTAGAAAGCCAAGCAAAAGACACAAGCTGGAATCGTTTTTAGATGACAGGGTAAGAAGTATTTCTTTGCATGGGTCTGTCTCGTCATTCCGACATACCGGGAGCAGTTCAACAGAGCGTGCAGTTTTGAAGATGGAAGAGTGGGAAGAAAGAAGAAATGGAACGATTAAATGAGTGCAGGAAAGCAAAGCTAGAAGCAGACAGGATAGCAAAGCAGATTGTGGAGCTTCAAGAAATGGGTACACCTTCATCCGAGATTAACAAATTATGGCAGATGCTTTTACAGGAGCGCACAAGATGGTTGAAACAGTTCATGGAGATTGACCGGATATTTGGGAAGATGTCAGATACAAACGGTATGCTTGTTTTACGGTACCGGTATATTTGGGGCAAGATGTGGAGCGAAGTACAACAGAGGTTAGGCTATGAACGTGCTCACATAAACCGCATACACAAAAGAGCCTTGAAAGAATTTGAACAGATAGTCGAAAAAGGAACGAAATAGAACTGGTATTCGATTAGTTGAACTCCGAACGAACTCCGAGCGAACCACGAACGAACTACGAGAAAATATAGCCGGGTGCCTTACTAGAATAGGACTAGAATATGCCTATTTTCGCCATATAGCGATTTGAAATAGAATGACGGCAAATTGTTCCATAAAATAAAAAAATGGTTTAAAACGCAAAATACAGCGTTTAAAAGCAATATCGTTTCCAAATGGAAAAATATAGTTTTATCCTGCTGCCAAAAAGCAGCAAAAAAAGACCCCACAATATTTGTGAAGTCTTTAGATAGTGCACGCTAAGTTTCGGTGCAATGCCTTTTTATACTGCCAGTCAATGACTATGTATTACTATAAAGCAAAAACCTGCATAGACTTCTACTAACTGCCGGTATAACATCCAAACAGGAGTAAGAGACTATACAGGTTTACACTAAGGATACCAAGGAAGAAAAAGACTTAATCATCACCATGTATTCTTGCTTCAAGGGAAATTATAGAATAAGTTTCCTGTAAATGCAAGCTGTATTTATTTGTTTTGGAACTTTTAGAAAATGGGTGCAACGTTTTTATGTTTGTTTTGGAAACGTTCCAGAACTTCAAAATTGTTAGTCCTAAATTAGTCTAAAACTAGTCCAAAACCGCTTAACATCCATTTCCCCTGTCTACAGCGTGTTCCTTGCGTAATCTTTCCAGTAAATCGTTCAGACCCTCTTTAGACGGTTGTGGTGCATCTTCTTCGGCTCTGGATGCGGAACGCACTCGATTAGTAAGCGGTGGGTTTTGGGCTTTCCATTTCTGAATAGCGTCTTGTGTTGATTGCTCTGTACTTTTAGGTACATCCCTTTGAAAGTCTGAATCAATGTTTTCTGGTAAATCTATGCCAGAGCTGACAGAACGTTTCGTTAGGTCAGCTGCATTTACTTTTGGTGTGGTTATCTGTTCCGGTTCGTAATAGAACAGGTCGCCAATATCGCAGTTGCGTGCTTTACAGATTTTGGAAACAGAATCCACAGGGCATTGTTTGATTGAATTGTTTACGATGCCGGTTATGGTTGCCGGACGTACTCCGGTCAGTTCGGATAACTTGCGTTGGGTTAGTCCCTTTTCAGTAAGTAATATTTTTAAACGAGATTTTATCATTTAGGTTGAAAATTCCTTTCGCAATTTTTGAATATATTATACCACAAGTAGGATGGTGACCGCTACGAATAGCGGAAATAAATTCCGAATAGCGTAATAAAATTACGAATAGCGGAAATAAATTCCGAATAGCGTAACACCCACTACGAATAGCGTAACAGCAAAAAAGGAATATTATGTACTCAAAAGTGAGTACGCAGATTAAGCAAATGAGGTTTTTTAATGTCGGAAAGTGCGACCTTTGGAAGAACATGCAGCAGGGGCAGGGTGTAAAAGATTTAACAGCCAGAAAGTGAAGTGGAAGTGTTCGAACGTTTTCTAAATTCTTAGAAGATGCTAAGAAATGCTAAGGTTGAGCAAGTACCGTTTTGGTACTCGAGATAAAATATCTACACTGCCAATTTAATAGAACAGGTCAAGGGGATTTGTTCCGAAATTGCGAAGTAATACACCATGGCAGAAAATAGAAATACGGTTGTAACGGAAACAACTTGCTTCTTTTTGAGCGGGTCAAAACATAGATGGGGTAACGATTTGCTACCCCATCACATAGAACGGTTTAAGTAGAATTGAGTTTCGCTCATTTTTGAGCAAAAGTAAAGGGCTACGGCATTTTACCGCATCCCTGTGCAAAGCTAACATTTGCTAACTTCCTTGTCAGTAGTTCCGGAACAGTTGGCAATGCTTTGGATATTTAAGGGTGTTTCAAATTGCACACCCCTTTACTTGCCCGGTTCATCTTTCTTTTGAATATTGGTAGCAGGGGCAGAACAGGGGAAAATAAAGGTTACCAGTGTACTTTCTGGTACGGTTGTGAGTAGAGCAGGAAAGCATAAGGGGAGTCGATAGAATCTACTCCCATGGTAGGCTATCCAAAACTCAATAACAATTCGTTACCGAGTGGAAGAGGAGCAAAGATAGAACGGTGCCCGACTTGTTCACCGTCAAGAAGTGTTTCTATTCCGGCAATACCGTCGCAATTTCCGACGAAAAAAAAGAGGGGCATTGAATAGAAGTGTTTCCATTTCGGCAACACCTATTCATCATTTTCAGCTTCACGTTCCATTCTATCGTCGATAGCTTTCTTGATGTAACCGTTGACGCTTTCACCTGCTGCTGCTGCCGCTGCTTTGATTTCGTCGTATTTTTCTTTTTGGACATCCAGAGGGATGCGCTTAATATTTTTGTCACGATATCTATACATAGATTCTTTTTGTTTTTGAGTAATAGTCATATTTAAACCTCTTTCTTTTCAGAGAAGTCTAAGACTAAATCATAGCCCAAGGCAGAAAGAACTTTTTCGGCATCTTCAAAACCGAAATTTTTCTTGTTTAGCAGCTTAGTCAAGCCCTGTGGTTTGATGTTTAACCTTTCAGCGATTTCTCTTTGAGAAACTTGTTTTTCAAGCATTAGTTTTTTTATTTCAATGATAATCTGATCGTTATTTTCGTAAATAAAATTAGATGATGGGGTGCCTGATAAAGCTGCGTTTTTGTTAGATATATTATAACTATTAGCTGATGATGTCACCCAGCGACAATTATCCGGGGAATACTCCTTGTTACTGTCTATTCGATCAATGGTCAAATGTTCACCATATCCATGACTTAAAGACCATTCGAAAAAGTTTTGCAAGCCGTTAATTCCTACCCATTCATTACAAATAGTAATACCTTTTGCACCATACCATTGATAATGCTGATTGTTGGGGTTATAGCAACGTTGTTTCATACCGCAATAGATACTATATAATCGAGTTTTGCTTAAATCGTGTTTCATTAGATCACCGTCCCATCATCAAAAACAAATTCAGCGCGCCATGTTCCGCCAAGTACATCTGCGATTTGTTCAAGTTCCTCTTTTGTTAAAGTGTTCCTTTTTACTTTTTGGTTGAGGTTTGATGGAGTTGTGCCAATTCTACGGGCAAGCTCTGCTTGGCTGATGCCTTTGTAGGATAAAGCCATATTTAATTTTTGAGCTATAGTCATTATATCACCTCCTAATTATAATATATATCATTCGCTTTATAAGGTCAAGCACATGATTTGAAATATCAAGCGAAACCTTAATGAAATGCTTGACAACGTTAAGCAAACGCTGTATAATATAATCAGTTCAAGAGAACAGCACAACAAAATAATGACAACCAGAAAAAGCCGAAAGCGTCTATAAACTTTGAGTAATATACCTGTGACGATAGCGAAAAAGTGAGGAATAGCCAGGAAGATTCTCAAAGGGTTGTCAACTTGAACCCGATAGCGAAGAGTGAAAACGATGAGGCGAAAAGCTAGTCCGTTACTCTGTCACCAGTTGGCAATATAAAAGAGCTTTCATACTCGCACCCTGCTGCTTTTGCAATTTCTTTTAATTCGGCAGGTGTAAATTTTTCACGTTTCATTTTTTGGCTAAAGGCTTGAGGGCTTGAACCGTAAAGACGTGCAAGCTCTGACACACTAATATTAAGTTTTATACAAAGTATTTTAATCTGTTCTGATACAGCCATAATTTTAAACCTCTCTTTCTTGATGATAATTATAAACGAAAATGTTTTTGATTGCAACAAAGATATTATAAAAGTAAATGAGAATGTTTAAATAAAAGCATTGACATTATAAATAAATACGTTTATAATATAAATAGTTAAAGAACAAATGCGAAGAGTGAAAACGATGAGGCGAAAGCGTACCGGAGACACTAACATAATACCGGACAAGGGAAAGGGAAAAAGGGAGTGCCCAAAGATGGCTAAGATTGTTTTAAGACCTGCCGGAGCTGTTGGAAGTAAAAAAAGGCATCGTCATTTTGATGACTTGAACGAAATAACTAAATAGCGAAGAGTGAAAACTTGAAAAAGAATAGGCTACAAGCTATAATATTACACAAGAAGAATAGAAAAAAGGATGTGATTAATATTATTAGCACAAGCGAAAAGCTAGAGATTGCGTTGAAACGTGAGGGATTCACCAAGAAAGAACTTGCTGAAAAACTAGGAGTTACGCAACCTACCATTTCTAAGAAATTCAAGTATAACGATTGGCGAGAATCTGACATCAAAAAGATTTGTGATGCCATCGGTATAGATTGTGAAATAACATTAAAACTTAGTGATGGAACAAGTATTTGATGGCTAGCCTAATTTGAAAGTAATTTCATTTTAGGCTAATTTAATAGTTGACAAGATAACTTATAAACTATATAATAAGCCTATAAGCTAATAGTGAACAAAAGAGGTGAAACAAATGAGCGAAGATAAGCGACTGGATGAAGTTATCAGAGTGCGGAAACGTCCCAACAATTTTGTCATGATTGACAAGACGTTTCTGGAAGATGAACGACTTTCATTTAAAGCAAAAGGGATTTTGGCTTACCTGTTGAGTAAACCGGATAACTGGAAAGTAATTGTGGGAAATCTGGTGAAGTATTCCAAAGACGGAAAATCTGCGGTATATGCAGGTTTGAAAGAGTTGAAAGAGTGCGGTTATTATGTGAAAACCCCAATACGAAGTGAGGATGGCAGACGTATTTCACGGTGGGAAAGTACCGTGTATGAAATGCCGGATTCTCTACTTTCCGATTTTCAAGAAATAGACAACGAAGAAATTGAAAATCAATATCTTGAAAACCGAGAACGTAATAATAATTATTATAATAATAAATTAAATATTAATAATAATCATGTCAGTCTGTCTGTCAGAGAAGAGGACAAGACGGACGAGACAGACGAAAAAAACAGCGTTGAAAATACTCTGGAAGTGATTCACGACAACATTGGCTATGAACAGTTAAGACAGACAAACCCAGAAGATATGGGCTTGATTGATGAATTTGTAAACGTGATGCTTGATACTCTTCTGTCTAAGAACGGTGTGGTTCGGATAAATGGCGAAGAGAAACCAAGAGCACTGGTACAAAGCCAAATCATGAAAGTGGGCTATGATGATATCCTGCTTGTTCTGATGCAATTTAGACAACACAAAGAGCGCATCCAGAAGAAGCGACAATACATTTTGTCAATGCTGTATCATGCACCGATGGAGCGTAACGCACACTACACCAATCTGGTACATGCAGAATTTGGCTATTAAGCCGAGAAAGGGGAAATAAGGCATGAAATACGATTTAGCAAAGATTATGTCAAGAGCATGGAGAATTTACCGTAAAGACGCAAATTTGGGCTTTTCCGAGGCATTACATAGAGCATGGTTATCCGTCAAAGCGGAAGTAGTCAACCAGAAACGGATTGAACAGAGCAAACAGCAAGCAGGAATTACAGAGGACACCAATACATGGGCAGGATGGAAAAAGTTAGGCTATGAAGTGCTTCACGGCTCGAAAGCATTGTTTGGTTGCGATTTGATTTGGGGGTCAAGAGGTGACGGAGCGGTTTACAAAGCAAGATTCTTTGGACGTTCACAAGTGGAGTTGATTCCGGAAAATACATAAAAAAATCCCTTAGCGATGGGACGAGCAACACTAAGGGGTTCACTAAATAGTAAACAGTCGGTAATACAAGTAAATTCTAACATATCAAAAACGAAAAGAAAAGGAAAAATTAAAAAGTGAGTTATGAAGTGATTGACGAAGAACAGAAAATCGCCGCTTGTAATGTGGCAGACCTTACAGCATCACAGGCGGTAAGTTTTTTCAAGGCAAATGGAGCAGACAAGAAAATTGGGGATTTTACATTCTTCTGGAGAAAAACAAATGGTATGGTGGTTTTAAACAAAGATAACCCAGAATATGAAGATTTATTATCATGGGTTAAAGATTGGCTTAAACTCCCAAAATCGAAGCGTTTAGAAGCAGAGCAATTAGTTGGAACACGTGCGAAACGAGATGCGGAACGCTTGAATAAGTGCGCAGAAAGGAGAGAAACGTTAGAAGAGTATGAGAGAATACAAATGCATTGTGTGGATGGTAGTGCAGTAGATGTATTAGAACTTATCTATGAACGCAGTGAAAAGCGTCAAGGCTTCCAAGAATATGAGTTACTGATGAAAGCATATACTTATGGAGTGATGCAGGGAAAACGAAAAGAACGTGCCAGAAGAAAAAGAACCTGCTGCCAAGGAACTGTTTAGTCAATTACTAAACAAGCAGAAAATAGGGTAACTCCAATTATCCTATTTTCGATGAATCGTTACCGGTTCGTAATATTCAAGATATTCTACATTCCTTCAATCATCCGGTTTAAGGCGCAACTTAAGCCGGATATTTTGGCAGCAGGTCAAAAAGCACAAGGCTTTTTCGGCTCCTGATGCGGCAACACCAGAAGCAAACAGAAACAACCCAAATGATTGAAAAAGGGTCACTTTGATTATAATGGCTTATGTGGCTCTTTTGCAAGTGAAAAATGCCGAAAAAAGGCATGGAAAGGAGCAGAGCATGGCAAAGGATAAAAGAGGGCGAAAGCTCCCGAAAGGAATAAGGCAACGTGGAAGTAAGTTTGAGGGTCGTTTCATGTATAAGGGAATGACCTATATAGTACATGCTTCGACAGTAACTAAGGTTCAAAAAGAGATAACAGAGTTGAAATATAAGTTAGAACATGGATGCTTTGTTGGTCGTGAAAAGGTCATCTTAGATGAATGGTTTAAAGTATGGCTTGAAGAATATAAAAAGAATCGTGTAAAGATTGGAACCTATACGAGTTACGAGAAGTATTACCGGTTTTGTATTCATGAAAGAATGGGAGAAATGTCTTTGACAGACATTCGAGGTGTGGACGTCCAGAAATTTTATAATGATTTGGTGAAAGACGGATATGCACTTTCAAGTATTAAAGTGGCATCCGCTGTATTAAATGGATGTTTGCGGCAAGCAATGAGGAATGGATTAATTGAACAAAATCCGGTCAGATTGGCAGAGTTGCCAAGACAGAAAGAGAAGAAAATAAGAATAGCAATGACTAAGGAGCAACAGGCACTTTTTATGGAATATGCAAAGGAAAGTTATCTGTATAATTTCTTTGCGGTCATGCTTCGTACCGGTTTAAGACGTGGAGAAATGCAGGGATTAAAGTATTCAGACGTAGATAGAAAGAATAAAGTACTGCATGTACGACGGACGTTAAAACGGATAGAGAAGCAAGGCTACATAGAAGATACACCAAAGACCAGAACATCGAAAAGAGATATCCCATTGACGGCTGATATTCTTTTTTACATTGAGGCGCAGCGTAATTTCTGGGGGCTGAAAGTGGAAAAAATGGACAGGTATCTATTTTGTAATGAAAACGGTGAACCTATTAGCCGGGAACGCATACAGGGAGAAATAGACCGGATAATAAAAAGGATTCATGCAGCAGGATATGATTTTCCACGGATAACGTCGCATGTATTCCGGCATACATTTGCAACCAGAGCGATTGAAGCAGGGATGCCACCACAGGTATTAAAGACGATTCTCGGACATAGTTCTTTAGCTATGACAATGGATTTGTATAGCCATGTATTACCAGATGTGAAAGCAGAAGAAATGAATAAAATAGCAGATGTATTTTAAGAATTTGATTCGATTGTACTTGGTTTGCGATACTATATATGGTACTATAATAGCGCAAAAGGAAGTCATAAACAGTATTTAAACCGGATAAGGGTCACTCCCTGATTCATGGTATCATAAACATATAATGGCTAGAAAGGGGTGAAAATGATGGATGTAAAAGATTATATGAAATTGCCATATACAAGATTGGTGCAGGAAATCAATGACGAAAGCGGTCACTATTTTTATGGCAGAATTTTAGAATTAGATGGTTGTCAGAGTACAGGTGATACACTGGAAGAACTCTATAGTGATTTGGATGAGGTAATGGAAAGCTATTTAGAAGTGAAAATTGAAAATAATTTGCCGATTCCTTTACCGGAGCAGACAGAAAATTATAGTGGGAAATTTAATGTAAGACTTCCTAAGTCACTGCATCAGCGTTTAGCAATCGAAGCGAAAAATGAGGGTGTGAGTTTAAACCAATTAGTTCTCTACAAATTGGCACTATAAACAAATAGATAAGCTATTAGTCTTTTTTGACTGATAGCTTTTTAATTTTGGACATTGTCCAAATTTTGTCCAAAATTGCACAAATGATAATAAACTAAGATAAAAAGAAAAGCCCCCAAAACGCTTGATTTTAGGGGCTTTATAACGAATGATAACATATCATAAATACTTAAATAAAGAAGTTTTGTTTTACGTGTGGAAGGTCACGAACACACGATTACTAAAACCCGAAAGACCTTGGTTAACAGGGGTTTCAGCGGTTGTTAGTATAGCATGAGAAAATAAAAAAATCAAGGAAAGTACCAAAAAAGTACCAAATAGGAAAAGTGGCTGGAAACTTGCTTAATTTGGTTAAAAATTTAAAGATGTGCAATGCAAATATAATGCATTGACAAAAATATTGCAAAAGTATAATCTGATGTTAGAAAAGGGTGCTAATATAGCAACAACGAATTTTACAATGAGAATTGACGAGGCTGTTAAAGCTCAGCTTCAGCAATTAATGAAAGATAAGAGATAGAAAGAGCAGGATTAAAAATGAAAGTGAGGGTTTTCGTATGAAAAATTATTCAGAGGACGCAAGCAAACAGTATCATATTCAGGTAGGAGAAGGCGAAGTTGGACGTTACGTGATTCTGCCGGGTGACCCAAAGCGCTGTAAAAAAATCGCACAGTATTTTGATAATCCGGTTCTTGTAGCTGACAACAGAGAGTATGTAACTTATACCGGAACATTAGATGGAGTAAAAGTAAGTGTAACTTCCACTGGTATCGGTGGACCGTCAGCCTCTATCGCAATGGAAGAATTATACCGCTGTGGAGCAGATACCTTTGTCCGAATCGGAACTTGTGGCGGGATGCAGACAGAAGTAAAGAGCGGTGATGTTGTCATTGCAACTGGTGCAATCCGTATGGAAGGAACAAGTAAAGAATATGCTCCAATCGAATTTCCGGCAGTCGCAGATTTAACTGTTATCAACGCATTGGTAGAAGGAGCAAAAAAAGAAGGCTGTGAATTCCATACAGGCGTGGTACAGTGTAAGGATGCATTTTACGGACAGCATGAGCCGGAGACAAAACCGGTCAGCTATGAACTGATGAACAAATGGGAAGCATGGAAACGTTTAGGATGTCTGGCTTCTGAGATGGAATCCGCGGCACTTTTCGTAGTTGCAAGTTACTTAAAAGTGCGAGTGGGCTCTTGCTTCTTAGTTATGGCAAATCAGGAAAGAGAAAAATTAGGATTGGAAAATCCGGTGGTACATGATACCGATAAAGCAATTCAGGTGGCAGTACAGGCAATACGTGAAATGATTCATGCAGATAAAGAGAATCAGTAAGATTAACTGTTAAGGCATCAAAGACGCAGAAAATTTCTTGCAAAATAAAATGCAGGAAAGACTACAAGAGTACAGGAAAAACGAAAGGCAGGAAAAAATCATGGACAAAAAACAGATTGAAGAAATGATTGATTTGGCAGTCAGGCAGTTAGATTACTCCTATGCGCCATACTCAAACTTTCATGTAGGAGCGGCACTTCTGGCAAAAAACGGAACTTATTACACAGGATGTAACATCGAAAATGCCGGTTACACCGCAACAAACTGTGCAGAGCGCACTGCCTTTTTTAAAGCAGTCAGTGAAGGAGTAAAGGAATTTCAGGCAATCTGCATCGTAGGTGGAAAAGATGGGGTGCTCACTGAATATGCAGCGCCGTGCGGTGTGTGCAGACAGGTTATGATGGAGTTTTGCAACCCTGAAACGTTCCAGATTATTCTGGCAGTCAGCAAAGACAAATATGATGTCTTTACGTTAAAAGAACTTCTTCCGCTGGGATTTGGACCGGCCAATCTGGCATAACAAATAGTAAAAAATTATATGGTATATTAACATGGTTTTGTGTCGGAGCAGACAGAAAGGAATTGTTATGGAAGTTTATAAGAGAGTATTTGTGATTGTATTGGATTCACTTGGAATCGGTGCAATGCCGGATTCTGAAAAATTTGGAGATAAAGGTGTAGATACATTCGGGCATATCTTAGATAAGATGGGAACATTGAATATTCCAAATCTTCAGAAACTGGGAATGTTAAACCTGCATAAAGGCGGAAACATGGAAGGTGTCGAAAAACCAATCGGACGTTATATGCGGATTGGCGAAGCCAGCAACGGAAAAGATACAATGACCGGACACTGGGAAATGATGGGAATTTATACTCCAAAACCGTTTAAAACCTTTACGGAAACAGGATTTCCAAAGGAATTAATCGATGAACTCGAAAAAAGATGCCACAAGCGTGTCATCGGAAATAAGAGTGCAAGTGGAACGGAAATCATCGAGGAACTTGGAGAAGAAGAAATCAATACAGGAGCAATGATTGTATATACTTCGGCAGACTCTGTCTTGCAGATTTGCGGAAATGAAGAAACTTTTGATTTACAGAATTTATATCATTGCTGTGAAATTGCCAGGGAGTTGACCTTAAAGGATGAGTGGAGAGTCGGAAGAGTCATTGCCAGACCTTATGTCGGAAAGAAAAAAGGCGAATTTAAACGAACCAGTAATCGTCATGATTATGCTTTAAAGCCAACAGGAAAAACCGCATTAAATGCTTTAAAAGATGCAGGATTTGACGTTATCGGTGTCGGAAAAATCAATGATATCTTCTGTGGAGAAGGCATTACAAAAAGCTATCATTCTGAAAGTTCGGTACATGGCATGCAGCAGACAGTGGAAATCTGTAAAGAAGAGTTTCATGGACTTTGTTTTGTAAATTTAGTAGACTTTGACGCATTGTGGGGGCATAGGAGAAATCCGGAAGGATACGGACATGAAATTGAAAAGTTTGACGAAGGACTTGGAAATTTATTAAACGAAATGAAAGAGGATGACCTGTTGATTCTGACCGCAGACCACGGAAATGATCCAACATACACGGGAACAGACCATACGAGAGAGTATGTGCCGTTTGTTGCTTATTCTAAGAAAATGGAAGAGGGCGGGGCAATCGAAAATCAGGATACTTTTGCGGTGATCGGAGCTTCTGTTGCAGAAAACTTTGGCGTGAAAATGCAGGAAGACACGATTGGAACTTCTATTTTAAACC
>ENA-OQNI01001495-OQNI01001495.1-human-gut-metagenome-genome-assembly--contig:-NODE-1495-length-14019-cov-6.322272_pt1 | contig 14019 bp, 12 predicted proteins | sample MGYA00242627_ERZ504876 | MGnify/ENA primary metagenome ERZ504876 (study PRJEB26092, sample SAMD00036386) | human gut metagenome | host: Homo sapiens | study: EMG produced TPA metagenomics assembly of... | reverse complement strand
CACTCACCTCCTCGTGATTTGTAGTATACCGAGTTCCCTACAAGAAGAATTATAAAGAAAAAATAAGCTCAGGGAAACATTTTCATTACGTTTTGTGCCTGAGCGAAGCGAAAGGAATGGATATAACTATGAAAAATGAGATGAAGAGGGGAATTGGAGTTGTGCTTGCCGCAACGATGGTAACATCCACGATGTCAGTGGGATATGGTGGACAGACGGTGTATGCAGAGGATGTACCATCAGATACAAGAGAAATTATGACACAATCGTTTGTACCGAATACAGAAGAGATTCCGGACAATCGTACTTTATTTGAAGGGTATGTACAAAAGACATTATATGGAACGAACGGGTTTGCATTTTTTAAGAATTTCGCTGAGAATGTTCTGACTGGAGTGAATAAAAAAGTATATGATCAGGTAAAGAAAGCGATTGTCAGTGTTGCGAGTGGAAAAGACAGTGCGGGAAATGCAACAGAAGGTAATATTTCCACAGAATTTATGACAGAGGTGGATGCTGCGTCTTTACAACAGTTTAATTTAAACACTGTTATGCAGGCGCTTCTTGTGGATTGTCCATATGAATTGTATTGGTTTGATAAGACGGAAGGAATTCAAGCAAAATTACAACAAGTAGGTAATAAAGGGAAAATTACATTATCTTTTTCAGTGGCTAAAGGATATGCAGGCACAGCCGCATATACTGTAAATGGAAAAAAAGCAGGCGCAACGCTTGCAGCGGCAGAGGCTGCACAGAGAATTGTAGAGAAACATAAAGCAGAGACCGATTTGGCGAAGCTGACATCTTATAAGGAAGAAATCTGTAAGCTTGTGGATTATAATTATCAGGCGGCGGGAGAAAATTATACGGATGGATATGGAGATCCATGGCAGCTCATTTATGTGTTTGATGGAGTGGAAGAAACAAAAGTAGTTTGTGAGGGTTACGCAAAAGCATTCCAGTATTTGTGCGACTTAAGCGAGTTTCGAGATAGTAGTTTCGCATGTTATACAGTAGATGGTCTGATGGGGGGCGGAACAGGAGCCGGTGCTCACATGTGGAATATTGTGACGCTTGGTGGTGAGAACTACCTTGTGGATATCACAAACAGTGATGATGGAACAGTAGGAAATGACGGATCTCTGTTTATGGCGTGGACGACTCAAGGGAATATGAATGATGGATATAGATTTCAGGCACAGAACAGTTATATCAGCTATAGTTATGATAAAGAGATGTTTGATTTTTACGGGGAACAGATTTTAACCATTGCTAATTCGGAATATGTGCCTTCCGTAGAGGAAAAAGTCGTAATCAAGACACAGCCGAAGAATCCAGCAGCAGTGACTTACGGATACGAAAATGCGCCTGAGATGAGAGTGGAAGCAGAAAAACCGGCAGGTGTAACAGGAGCAATTACATATCAGTGGTATCATGGAGACAAGACAAAGATAGAAGGGGCAACGGGAGCAGCTTACGTTCCGAAGAACTTGGATGCGGGGACACATACGTTTTATTGTGCGGTGAGTTGTGACGGCTATACAGTCAACAGCAGTGTCGTTACGGTTACAGTCAATAAGGCGTCAAGCGCTGTTTTAGAGATAAGTAAAATGGATAAAACATATGACAAAACAGCCGTGAAAGCACCGGAATATACAAAGATAGGAGATGGAGCGGTATCAATAGAATATAAAGAGAAAGGCACTTCCGATGCGTCCTATACGAAGACGATCCCTGTAAGCGCAGGAAAATACACAGTTCGGGTATCAGTTGCAGAGACGAAGAACTATAAAGCAGGAAGTGCAACAGCGGATTTTGAGATTGTTGCAAAGCCATTGACAATAACAGTAAAAGTGAAAGATAAGGAATATGATAGAACAAAGACGGCAGAGATTGAGCATGCAGTACTCAATGGTGTTGTTGCTGGAGATGAGGTTGTATTGCAGAATGGAACACTAGAATTTACATCTGCAGAGATGGGAGAGAACATCCCAATTGTTTTTGTGAAACCGTTTGCGATTACAGGAGCGGAAAAAGGAAATTACGTACTTACTCAGCCGACAGGCGTGACAGCGTCAATTGGTGCGTATGTGGCAGATAAGGGCAGTGATTACACAGTAAATTCCAATGATTGGCAAAAGGACGATTTTGTTGTAACAGTAGCAGAAGGAAAGAAAGTTTCGCTTTCTGATAACGAAAGTGCAGTATGGACAGACACCTTGACTGTATCAGAGGAGTTAGAGGGAAGCTTGAAGTTTTATATCAAGGATGTAAAAACAGGAGCAATTTCCTTACCGGTTATAGAGAATTATAAGATTGATAAGACCGCACCGGATGGGGATATATCTTATAATGGCAATTCGGTCAAAAGGTTGTTGGCAGAGGTAAAATTTGAACAGATGTTCAATGCAGATATGAATGTCAAACTTGCAGGAACAGATGGACTGAGCGGAGTAGAATCTGTATCATATTATATTTCACGGAGCATTTTGACGGAAGATGAGGTCAAAAATATCAAAGATTGGAAAGGCGGAAAAGAGTTTTTCATTGAGGCAAACGATCAGCAACAGTTTGTTGTCTATGTGAAAGTGGCAGATAAAGCTGGTAATGTAGCATATTTTGCGTCGGCAGGTTCTGAATTTGATACAAGTATTCCAAAGGTTGCAGGAGTCAAATATGGTGAGACTTACTATGCGACACGAAAAGTAACAGTGAGTGATAAGAATCTTATTTCCGTGACCGTAAATGGTGTGGTCAGTGAGCGTGAGTTTACTTTTTCTGGTGTAGATGAGGTGACCGAATTTATAATAGAGGCGGTGGATCAAGCTGGTAATCATTTTAGCTATAAGGTGACGATGAGTCCGGTATCAGCATTGAGCAACCAAATTGAGGGGCTAAATTTGGAGAATGTAACAGCTCAAGATCAAACATTGCTGGAATCTGTTCTCAGCGAAGCGAAGGAAAATATGACATATGCTACAGAGGAAGAAAAGGGCGCATTAAATGATGTTATAGTAGCGTGCAATAGCTTATTGTCCAAAGTTTCTGTAATCAATGAATTAGAACGAATTACAAATGAATTGAAAAAATACCATTTAGATAGTTTGAAAAAATCAGACAAAGCAAATATTGAGCAACTTGTAAAAGACATGGATGCCCTTCTCTTGAAAGAAACGCTAGACGAAGAGGAACGCGCTGCGATTAAAGATATGAAGAAACAGGCAGAGCAGTTTTTGAAAGTGATTGAAAAGCTTCCAACGGAACAAAAAGAGGAGCAGAAAACCACGATTTCAAAAGAAGAGAAAAAGGAGAACGCAAAAAAAATACCGAATACCGGAGACTTTGTTTCTCTATGGGGATGGCTTGCAGGACTGGCGGCAGGTGTGACTACTGTTGGAGCGCATGTGAAAAGAAGAAAAGAAGAGGGACACCAAGACAATCAGAACTAAAAGGGTATTGAAGAAAGAATGGAAGCAGGATATGTCCTAACTAGGACATATCCTGTAATTTATTTCGAATTTATTGAAAATTTGGGGGAATTGTGATATTTTTGGAGTATACAAAAAATGGATTGAGACATTTGAGGAGGAAACCATGAAAAAGACAGACAGTATTAGAGTGAGAGTAGGAATTTTAGTGGCAGGTGTATTTTTGGCAATTGTGCTGCTTGCCACGTGTGTTGTTGGTGGTTTGGGAAAAATTAGAAGCAACAATAAAAAGATAAGTAATGCGATTTTTCTTCATGTCACGGCTTTGGAGAGCGAAAAATGACATTATGAGTGGGTGGAAAATCTTGGGTCAGCCTTGAGTTTTGGAACGGAGTTTACAGGAAGCAAGGATGATACAAGCTGTGTGCTTGGAAAATGGTTGTATTCAGAGAAGAGTTATGAAAATGAAGAGGCGGAACAGATAAAGGAGGAGATGAAAAGCCTTCATAAAGAAATTCATGAATCAGCAGAGGAAGTGCTATCCTTGAATGAAAAAGACAAAGAGGCAGCACATGACATGTACGTTAATACAATCAAAACAAATATTGCAGAATTAGTGAAACGATTGCATCGAATTATAGAGATTGGTCAGGAAATGACAGATTCCGCAGAGGTAGAGATGACACGTGCGATAAGAAGTACATTTATCATAGTAAGCATTGCAATTGCATTGATTGTTTTGATTTGCCTGCTGTTGATTGTTTATGTGACAAAAGGTGTTATTAATCCATTGATACTAATTACAGAGAACAGTAAAAAATTGGCTGAGGGAAATTTGAATTTTCAAATTGACATCCAAAGTAATAATGAAGTGAGAGAGTTAGCACAGTCTTTGAATACTTCAGTTTCAGAACTTGGTTTTTATGTCAGAACAATTCAGCAATCAATGAAGAGATTAGCACAGGGCGACCTCTGTGTAGAATCTACAGAACAATTTAGAGGTGAGTTTTCGCTGATTCAACAGTCAATTTGTTCTCTTACAGATTCGCTGAAGAAGGCCTTTTTAAAGATTCAAAATACATCACATGCTGTAAAAAATGCCTCAGAACAGCTGGCTAACAATACGCAGATGTTTGCGCAGGGAGCTACAGAACAGGCAAGTACATCAGATGAGCTGTCTGGTAAACTTTCTCAGATTTCACAACAGGTAAAAGAAAGTGCTTCTGTAGCTGAGAATGCAAAAGTGAAAGCAAACGTAGTACAGGAAGAGATGTCAGACAGCAGCAAAAAAATGGAAGAACTTGTGGATGCAATGGGACAGATGAATCAACAATCTAAGGAAATTGAAAAAATCATACATACAATTGAGGATATAGCCTTTCAAACGAATATTCTTGCATTAAATGCGGCAGTGGAGGCAGCTCGCGCTGGAGAGGCAGGAAAAGGTTTTGCGGTTGTTGCTGATGAAGTGAGAAGTCTTGCATCGAGAAGTGCGCAGGCATCGAAAGATACGGCGGTGCTGATTACAAATTCTATTAGTGCAATTGAGAACGGAGTTCGTATCGCAAATGATACGGCGGGAATATTGGATGATACTGTGAAAAATACAAATGAAGTGACAAAAATTATTAGTGATATTTCAGATATTGTCACAGATGAGGCTGTCTCTATTGAAATCGTGAGCGAAGGAATTGCTCAGATTGCTTCGGTCATTCATTCTAATTCAGCGACCATAGAAGAGAGCGCAGCATCTACGCAGGAGATGTCAACGATGGCAAATGAATTGAATGATTTGGTCAGAGCGTTCAAGTTACAATAGTGGTAGTAGTCAAAATGAGCGGGAAAAGAGAAAAAATTTGAATCTGAACATCGTACCTATCGATTGCATCCTCAAAATTGAATAGGAGGAATGCCTGCTGATTTGAAATATGTATGTGCGAGACATTACAGAGGAAGGTAAAGAAAGAGCGGGATGATTCTTCCGTTTCTTTAGAAACAGATATAGGAAAATGGAATGAAATGGAGGATACGATGAATATTGCAATTGATATTGATGATACGTTAACAGAATCATTTGATTATTTTTTGCCGTATGTGGCAGAATATTTTGGTGCGGATAAGGAAGAATTGAGAAAGCAGAATATTTCTTACAGTAACTTGCCAAAAGAGTGGAAGAAAAATGAAATTGACTTTTGTAAGGCGTACTATGACCGAATTGTTCCAAATACGCCTTTTAACAAGATTCAGCATGGGCGGTGAAACGATTACGAGAGTTAGGACATCGCATTGTGATTATCACAGCTAGAACAGACGCACTTTATACGGATCCGTATCAAACGACAGCGTAGGAGCTTGCCAATGGCGGCATCTGTTATGATAAATTGATTTGTACGTTTGAAAAGGCAAAAAGAGGTTAAATAATTTTTTCGATGGACAACAAGGCGATTTTTTTGTCCAACCCTCCAGCATATCCGGTAAGTGTTCCATTTTTGCCAATTACGCGGTGACAAGGAATGATAATGGAAATTTTGTTGTGTCCAACAGCCTGTCCGACAGCTTGCGCTGACATATGTGCAATACCTTTTTGGTTGGCGATTTGAGCTGCGATGTCTCCGTAAGTCGTTGTCTGACCATAGGGAATCTGTTCTAAAATATTCCATACGGCAGTTTGAAAAGGGGTGCCTGTCATATGAATAGGCGGAGTAAAATCAGGTTTTTGTCCAGAAAAATAAAGGTCAAGCCATTGCTTCGTCTGTTTAAAGACAGGCAGCTCTTTTTCTTGATGCTCCGGATCAAGATTGTAGGCGTAGTGCAGCTGATTTTCAAACCAAAGACCAGTCAGTCCGATGTCATCAGCAGCCATCAAAAGCTTTCCAAGTGGTGAGGAATAATAGTTAATATATTTCATAAGAACCTCCTTAAAAATTTATATAGGTATTATAGCATTTTTAAGAAATACTTTGAAATGCTTTTTTGAAACGAGAAAGAATACGAACCTGTCAGATAAAATGGATATATTGTGGATGCTTAATTGACAAAATGGAAAATAAACGGTAAAATATAGGAAAGAGGTGATAGTATGACGATTGAAGAGATGAAAAAAAGAAAGAGAGAATTTGGTTATACATATGAACAGATTTCGAAGTTGTCGAAGGTTCCGCTCGGAACGGTACAAAAGATTTTTGCGGGTGTGACGGAGTCTCCGAGATATGATACGATCGCAGCACTGTCACAGATTTTTGAGAATGATACTGCTTCATGTGTTCAGGAAGCTCGGAGTATTTATAACGTGAAGAGGCAGGGAGAGTATACATTGGAAGATTATTATGCTTTGCCGGAGGAACAGAGGGTGGAGCTGATCGATGGTGTGATTTACGATATGTCCGCGCCGACATCGGTACATCAACTTTTGGGGACGGAGATATTGCTTGTATTAAAAGACTATATCAGAAAGGAACATGGCTTATGTGTTCCTGTTGCCTCTCCGATTGATGTACAGCTTGACTGTGATGATAAGACGATGGTACAGCCGGATGTCATTGTGGTTTGTGATCGGGAAAAGATTCAGAATCGTTGTATTTTTGGTGCGCCGGATTTTGTCGTAGAAGTATTGTCAAAGTCGACTAGAAAGAAGGATTTGGTACTTAAGCTGAACAAGTATATGACCGCCGGAGTGCGAGAGTATTGGCTGGTAGATCCTGATAGAAAAAAAGTGATTGTGTACGATTTTGTGAAAGAGGAGTATCCGGTGATGTATGGATTCGAGGCAAGAATACCAGTAGGTATTTTTGATGGAGACTGTGAGGTGGATTTCCAGGAAATCTACGGATATGTAAAAGATATTGTCGGTGATTGGAATTGAAAAAGAATCCTGCATCTACACGGAGATGCGGGATTCTTTTTCTTCGAATAATGTGCGAACTTTTGTGATGGCACTGTCGAATGCAAGTGCGTACAAAGAGCCGAAGGCATTGTTGAAGATACGCAAAAAGATTGCCATCGGAAGTCCGAAGATTGGAGTAGCAATTGCCAATGCACCGAAAGAGTTAAACACTGTCTGCCATCCATAGGTTGCCGAAAGACCAACTCCGATACCACCGATCATTCCAATATAACCGTAGCAGCTTTCCGGAAGCACAGTATAGAGTACGAGAAAGCAGATGGCTCCGAGAATATTGCCCGGTGCACGGAATTTGACGCGAGATTCCATATCTTTTCGGAATGGAAGGAGAACGGACATCGCCGCAATACCAATCCACATCACACGCGGAATTCCGAGAAGTGAAGCAATTAGCATCGCACTGGAGACACCGAGTGTCAGACGAATCTGCCATCTTGTGCGAGCAGAAGATAAATCGAATTCCTGAAACAGATGCAGGAAACTTCGTTTATAAGACATTTTTTTGTGGTTCCGGTATAAAATCAAGGCAGTAGCTGCTGCACCGACTAAAAGTCCGATCAGTCGGAGAGTATAATCATATCCGCTGACATCGTATCCCTGCAATAACAGATAAGCTAACACGAATGTGGAGTGATTGGACATAATGACATTGTGGCAGCCGAGCAGCATCAGAGCAAAGATACAGATTATGTTCACAAAGAATGCGATACCCGGAGAGACCATATTGGTCAATCTTGGACCAACTGCGAGAATACAGAAGATGATCAGAATACTAAATGCGCCATGCGGATTGTGAATACCCATATCGGCATAACGAAATACCATGACGGATAATAATACAACGACGCCGACGATGCTATTGTTTGCTCCGAAAAGTTTTGTGTAAATAGTAACAAAAGCAACGCAAAACGAAACGGTTAATAAAATTTTAAATAAGTAGATTGCGATGTGCTTTCGCTTTTCTTTAGGGTCAGTTATGCTTGCAATATAGGATTTTGAGCCGACCTGATCCAATTGTAATTCTTGATAAAAAGTCATATGACTACCTCCCTGTTTTTTCATCTTGCAGCAATTCATTTGCTGTCTGAATCTGTGTGGTTAGTGATTCGAAAGATTCTGCGCCGAGCACTTCTTTCAGTTTGTAGATTGGCTCCAGATAATAACGATAGGTGCAATCCAGTTCCATATTTCCTGTCTCTGTAATCAAGAGCACATAACTGCGCTTGTCTGTCTCGCAATAGTGCTTTTTAAGAAATCCTTTCTTTTCCAGATGGTCGATCAGACGGCTGACTGCGGATTTGCAAAGTCCCATGTGGACAGTCAAATCCTGTGGAGACAAGGCGTGATCCGACAGTACGATTCTGGAAAGCAGATCCATTTCCTGAGCAGATGTGATTCCTTCTTTTTTGGCACGTCTTACGTGAAGTGTAGAAAAAAGTCGAATTTCCTGCATGATTTTCATCATATCTATCCATGTGTAATCTCGCATAGACTAGCCTCCCTTTTATATAGTTAACAAAGTGAACTATATAGCATCATATGCCAAATGGAGAGAAATGTCAATCATTTTTACAAAAGGGTTAGGAGTGAACAGTAACCAAGGAAGCAGCAAGCAAAAAGTACTTGCTTGACTTGAAAAACATGCGGACGTATACTAAAAACAAATATAACAAAGTTGCAAAGGTGGGACATAGATGACAAGATTAGAACAACAGATACAATTTCTTGTGGAAATTGATAAAGTGAAAAATATTTTTCGCCAGACGTATCTGGCAGATGGAAACAGAAAAGAAAATGATGCCGAGCATTCTTGGCAGATTGCATTGATGGCATTTTTGTTGAAAGAACATGTGGAGGAGCCTGTAGATGTAATGAAAGTGATTATCATGGTGCTGATTCATGATCTGGTAGAAATTGATGCGGGAGACACTTATGCATATGATGCGGCAGGGGCAGATGATAAGCGTGAGAGGGAAGAAAAAGCGGCAGATCGTATTTTTGGCTTGCTTCCAAAAGATCAGGGGATATATTTTAGAGAATTATGGGAAGAATTTGAGGCTTACGAGACTGCGAATGCAAAGTATGCACGTCTGTTAGATAATTTTCAGCCGGTTTTATTAAATGATGCATCCGGTGGGAAGAGTTGGGCTGAACATGGAGTAAAAAAGTCACAGATTTATAAGAGAAATGAAAAAGTGGAAGCGACATCAAAATCAGTGTGGGACATGATGCGAAAGATCGTACAGAAAAACATAACACTTGGAAACATAAAAGACGAATAAGAAATGGAAGGCAGATGCAGAAATTGTGTCTGTCTTTTGTTATAATAATCGATATAAGATGTCACAAAATAGATATGGATGTTGTTTTATTAGTAGAAAGAGATGGAAAGGGGGAAAACGGATGGAACAGGAGGAATGGAAACAGATATATGAAATATACCAAAGACCGTTATTTCTCTATGCGCTTTCTCTCACAAAGAATATACAGGATGCGGAGGATTTATTGCAGGAGACATTTATCAAAGCATTTCTTTCTTATGAAAAAACAGGAAGTATCAAATACTGGCTTGTGACGGTGCTGCGAAATGAGTTTTTAAATTTATACAGGAAACGGAAACGGGAGATTTTAGACGGAGGGAACATACAGCCGAATCCGGAAGAATCAGAAGAAAAGACTGTGATTGATGAAATTATTAAGCAAGAAGAACGAAAGATTCTGTTCTATGCGATTCAGGAACTGCCAATTATGATGAAAGAAGTTTTGATGGAGAGCACTTATTTTCATTATGAAAGATGAGGAAATTGCGAAGATGCATGGAATTACACGAGAGAATGTAAGAAAGATACGTTCCAGGGCAAAACAAAAATTAATAGAACGATTGGAGGGAGAATCATGAAAGAATGGAATGAAAATAAATTAGATCAGGAACTGGAAGCGATGCTAGAAGATATGCCACAGCAGGAAGAACTGGAGAAGAAAATCGAACAGAGAATGAAGAAAAAGATTCAGAAGATTGTATGCCGTACGTTGATCGGAATTGTTGGAGCGATTCTTGTGCTGCTGCTCATTATTAATCCATTTTTGAATGCAATTTTTATCAACCCGGCAAAGCTCAATGAGGGAGAGCACAGTCAGATGCAGACAACTCTGAAAAATTATTGGGAAACGACACAGCCGTATGTGGAACTCGTTACACTAAAAGTAAAGAAAAAGGGATTTGCAAGATATGAGTTGGCTATGCAGATTACAGACCGGAGAAGTCCGGTGATTTATGGTGTGCCAAATGTGTGGGTTGATATGAAGTTTGGAAAATATGTGAACTGGAGAGACAGTGGACTCGTAACCTCATTTTGGGCAAATCGATTTGAGAATCCATATGAAGAAAAAGAAGAATATCTTGAAAAAATCAAAGAACTTCCGGAGTCTTCGATTCTATATCTTTCTATTGGCACAGAAAGTCCAAAAGTGGTGGAAGAACTTCGGAAAGAATCTGTGGATGTGCAATGGGTGGAAGTCTATCAGCCAAATTCAGCGTTTCAAGGAGGGCTTGCGTTACGGGATTCTTTGATTGGTGGAGACGATATAGCGCGGACAGACATGACAGAGGCGCAGCTGAAAGAGACGTATCTTTCCCACTTAAAAGATTTGCTGGATCATATGGATATATGGAACTCTTTAGATTTGCAAAGTAGTAAATATGTATTTTCAGGTCAAGGGAAAGAGAGTGCACTGAGAGAATGTTATGAAGATGCGAAACAATTAGATGTGTTGAAAGCAAAGAATTATTGTATCTCAGGAAAACGAGATGAAATTGTAGAGTATTTAGAGAAGACGGATATTAGCTCGATTCTAGTAGACGAAGTCAAATTAAGTGAACTGAGCAATTAAATACTGTTACTGTTTCTAGAAAAGATGCAAAAAGCCCATAAAACATATTGACAAGGTAGGAATTAAGGGGTAATATCTAAGAAATAAAAAAGCATTGGAGATGGGGTATATGAAAATAGTGTTTTTCATGTTGAGACATAATTTCAGAAATGGGCGAATGTGCTGTTATTGTTAAGAAAATCGAGAACCAGACAATTTGATAAAAAGAGAGGTAGAAAATATGGGATATAGATTTGAAACATTGCAGTTACATGTAGGACAGGAACAGGCAGACATTGCAACAGATGCGAGAGCAGTGCCGATTTATCAGACGACATCGTATGTATTTCACGATTCTGCACATGCCGCAGCCAGATTTGGACTTAGCGATGCGGGAAACATCTATGGAAGATTGACGAACTCTACACAAGATGTGTTGGAAAAAAGAATCGCTGCATTAGAAGGTGGTGTGGCGGCATTGGCAGTTGCATCCGGAGCGGCAGCGATTGCGTATACGATTGAGGCACTCGCACAGGCAGGTGACCATATTGTAGCGCAGAAGACGATATACGGAGGCACCTATAATTTGTTGGAGAACACTCTTCCGAGACAGGGAATACAGACGACATTTGTCAATGTACACGACATTCAGGAAGTAGAAGATGCGGTACAGGGACAGACGAAAGCAATTTATCTTGAGACATTAGGTAACCCAAACAGCGATATCCCGGACATAGAAGCGATTGCCGAGATTGCACATAGACATAATATTCCGCTTGTGCTTGACAACACATTTGGAACCCCATATCTTATTCAACCAATTCAATATGGAGCAGATATCGTTGTACATTCTGCCACAAAGTTCATTGGCGGTCATGGGACATCTCTCGGAGGTATTATTGTAGATTCCGGAAAGTTTGATTGGAAGAAATCCGGAAAATATCCGAACATTGCAGAGGCAAATCCGAGCTACCACGGTATTTCCTTTGTGGATGCAGCTGGGGAGGCGGCTTTTGTGACTTATATCAGAGCAATTTTGCTGAGAGACAAAGGAGCATGCATTTCTCCATTTAATGCATTCCTTTTATTGCAAGGTGTGGAGACTTTGTCACTGAGATTGGAAAGACATATAGAGAACACAAAAAAAGTTGTAGCATTTTTGGAAAATCACCCGAAAGTAAAGCGTGTAAATCACCCATCTTTACCAGAACATCCGGATCACGCATTATATCAAAAATATTTTCCGAATGGTGCAGGATCGATATTTACATTTGATATTGTTGGCGGTGAAAAGGAAGCACACAAATTTATTGACAGTCTACAGATTTTTTCGCTGCTTGCGAATGTGGCGGATGTAAAGAGCCTCGTCATTCATCCGGCGACAACAACACATTCGCAACTGTCAAAAGAAGAGTTGGAAGAGCAGCAGATTTATAATAGTACAGTCAGACTGTCCATTGGAACAGAACATATTGAAGATATCTTAGAAGATATTGGGCAGGCTTTAGAACAAATTTAAGAACAGACAGATAACGGGCACATGATGTAGAATCATGTGTCTTTTTGGATTAAGAAAACCACGCGATAGTCGCGTGGTTCCATGGAAGCTTTAGCGATGTATTCAGTTATCTTTGCTCCTAATATGTATAATAGAAACGTGACCTGCCAGTTACGTAAATAATACACATTAGGAGGACAGTAAAATGAATGAACAAAATACTGACGTAAAGAGTTTAGCACATACGAAAGTACAGTTTACAAGGGACTACACAGGGTAACGGTCTGACGGGAGGTGTGCCGCCCGTCAGATTTTCCATGTGATGTTCAATCTGTCGCTTGTAGCGGCAACGGTGGTAATCATCAAATCCACCACCCGCCGCTTGTCGTCAAAGGATACATTGTCCCATGTGTCGAGGTAGCCGGAAATCTGGCTGACCTGTTCCGGGCTGATGGCTTCCACCGTCAGTTCCGCTATCCTCGCCAGAAGTTCCTGCTTGCGCCCGTCCAGTTCCGCTATCTTCACATTCACATAGGAGAGCAGGACATTGTTTGCACCCGTCAGACTGTCCACCAGCTTTTCAATCTCGCTGTCCACATGGGCAAGCTCCACTTGCAGTGCTGCAATTTTCGGGTTTGCCTTTGCCGCTTTCTTTCTGCCTGTCAGCGTCTTGTAGCTTGCCAGTTTCTTTACCATCTGCTGGTAAACCACCGCTTCCAGCTCCGAAGTGATGATTTTCCCGCACCCCGGACAACTCTTGTTATCCAGCCGTTTCGTACAGCGAAGGTATTGCTTGCCGGAGGGATTGAAGATACTCATAAGGGCATACCCGCAGTTTCCGCATTTGATTTTTCCCGCCAGCCATGTATGGGTAGCTTTTCGGGCAGACTGGATTTTCATGTTGTTCATCAGCTTCTTGCGGCAGGTCAGCCAGATGTCGGAGGGGACAATGCCCTCATGGGGAGCCAGTACCAGCATTTGGTCTTTCAAGTCGTTCTTTTTGCTGGGCTTCACATCCCGCCCTTGATACAGATAGCAGCCGTTCATGCCAGTAAAATCGGCAGCGTCATTGACAATGACCGTCCCTTGACTTTTGAAAAATTCGTACACATCAAGGTCTGCCTGCACATAGACAGGATTGCGTAACATCTGCGCCAGCGTGGGGCGTATCAGCTCTTTGCCATGGAACAAAATGCCCTGTTCGGCAAAGTACCGGGTAATGTCCCCGTAGGAGGTAGTGGGCTGGGCGTACATCTCAAACATCAGCCGGATATTTGCCGCTTCGTCTGGATTTACCACCAGCTTTTTTGTGTTGATACCGT
>ENA-OQNI01001494-OQNI01001494.1-human-gut-metagenome-genome-assembly--contig:-NODE-1494-length-14029-cov-9.153863_pt1 | contig 14029 bp, 16 predicted proteins | sample MGYA00242627_ERZ504876 | MGnify/ENA primary metagenome ERZ504876 (study PRJEB26092, sample SAMD00036386) | human gut metagenome | host: Homo sapiens | study: EMG produced TPA metagenomics assembly of... | reverse complement strand
GATACATATTTTGATTTGCAACACTAAGATAGGTGAAAAATCTGACATGGCAAATTCCTGAGCAACTTTTTGTTGCTCAGGTACTTAAAAAGTTATATTTGTAATAGTGTTGCGGAATTAAGGATAACATATAGTTTATTACTGCGATGTAATTGCCGTTGTCTTCCTCTTTTGTTTTTTACTGTTATAAATTTTAAATTATTAAATTTTGTTGTTCCTAATATGTAATTCATTGACTCAATCATATCAGGAGCAACCGTATTGAATGTAGCTCGATTTATATTAAAAAGTTCTTGAGAAAAAAAACGTCCACCTGTTGTAGATACAAATAATGTATTTGTAAAAGGAAATCTTGCTATTAAGTTACTGCTTGTACGCGGGTTTGGAACCCATCTTATACCTTTTCTTTGATATTTTACTTCTTCCGTATCTATACAATAAGTTATGGAAGAATCTTTGTAAGTGTCTATCTGAATATTTCCTGTTTTATTGGTGTTAACTTTAAAATGAGTGAATGCCATTTTATCCCCAAGTCTACACAATGCTATAAGCAATGAAGTTTTACCACTGCCATTAGCGCCTGTGAGAACATACACCCCTTTTCGTTCAGGGAAAGGAAAATCCATTTTTTTAATCCCTTTGATATTTCGTAGTTTTATTTTGAACATTTCTATATAATCATTATTCTAATTTTACACAACAGTCATCTTCATAGTTGACACATACAACTTTGCCTATAGCTCGCCTTTTCTCTTTAAGATGTTGGATATTATATCTAGTACATACGATTTCAAAATCACTACATCCTTCTTCTTGATCATCACCTTGTTTCCATAAAGTTGTACTTGGCGTCGAATCTTCCATAATACGATTGAATGGTTTCACCCAATAACGTGCACAATCGCTCCATCCTCTGTTGATTAAAGCTTCTTTAATTTCAGTGTTCAATTGGTTATCACCATTTTGAACTAAGTCATATGTCATTAATAGCATAATAAATATTTTATTAATTATGCCTTTATATTGCCAAAACTGTGCCAGACTCTATTTAAACTTGATTATCTGTCAATATGACATCTGATGACATCTAGTGCCATCTAATGACGCCACTGAACCATAGCGCGTTATCCCCATTTATCTTCGCCGTCGAATTCAAATTTATGTCTTACCCAAACGATTCGACAATGAAGAGAAGAATCCTTTTTTCCATGGTGTGCGCGGTGATTGCCGCCCACGCTTTCGCGCAGGGCCAGGGCCTTGCCGGTATCAACGAGGCGACCAGCCTCATGACCTCGTATTTCGACCCCGCCACCAAGTTGTGCTACGCCATCGGCGCCGTGCTGGGACTGGTGGGCGGCATCAAGACCTACGGCAAGTTCTCCAGCGGTGACCCCGACACCTCGAAGACCGCCGCCAGCTGGTTCTTCGCGTGTATCTTCCTGATCGTGGCCGCCACCATCCTGCGTTCCTTCTTCCTCTAAAGGCATGGAGTATCCGGTAAACAAAGGCGCGGGCAATTCCGTCGAGTTCAAGGGGCTCAAGTCGCAATACCTATTCGTCTTCGCGGGCGGGCTGACGGTGGTGCTCCTTGCGGTGGTCATCCTCTATCTGGCAGGCGTGGACCAGTGGATATGCATTCCTTTCGGAATCGTATCCGGCGGTCTGCTGGTATGGGTGACGTTCCGGCTGAACGCCCGTTACGGTGAACACGGGCTGATGAAGCTGCTGGCCGGGAAACGGCACCCGCGCTACCTGATTCACCGCAAAAGAGTTTTCAGATTATTCACGAAAAGAAAGAAGAAACAACCATGAGAAATGTATTGAAAGCGGAAACGCTGGAACGCAAGTTCCCCCTGCTGTCGGTGGAGAACGGCTGCATCGTGAGCAAGGATGCCGACCTGACCGTGGCTTTCGAGGTGGAGCTGCCCGAACTGTACACGGTGACGGCGGACGAGTACGAGGCCATGCACGCCTCTTGGATAAAAGCCATCAAGGTACTGCCCGAACACAGCGTGGTGTGCAAGCAGGACTGGTTCGTCAAGGAGACCTACCGCCCGAAAACCGGCGGGGAGGAACAGAGCTTCCTTGCACGCAGCTACGAGCGGCACTTCAACGAAAGACCCTTCCTGAACCACAGATGCTACCTGTACCTGACGAAGACCACCCGTGAGCGCAACCGTCGGCAGAGTGACTTCAGCACCCTCTGCCGCGGCTTCCTGCTGCCCAGGGAGATAACCGACAAGGAGACGGCGGAGCGTTTCCTTGAGGCGGTGGAACAGTTCGAGCGCATCATGAACGATTCCGGGCACGTAAGGCTGCGCCGCCTGGATACGGACGAGGTGACCGGGACGAAAGAACATCCCGGACTGGTGGAGAAGTATTTCTCCCTCTCGCTGGAGGACGGGACCGCTGTGCTGCAGGACATCTGCCTCAAACCCGGGCGGATGCGTATCGGTGACAAGCGGCTCTGCCTGCACACACTTTCGGACACGGAGGACCTGCCGGGCAAGCTTTCCACCGACATGCGCTACGAGCGTATGTCCACCGACAAGAGCGACTGCCGGCTGTCCTTTGCCGCCCCCGTGGGGCTGCTGCTGTCGTGCAACCATATCTATTCGCAATATGTGTTCATCGACAGCGCGCAGGAGATACTGCAAATGATGGAGAAGAACTCGCGCAACATGCTCTCGCTGTCGAAATACAGCCGGAGCAACGCGGTGAACCAGGAGTGGACGGAAATGTACCTGGATGAGGCGCACGCCAAAGGGCTGCTGCCCGTCAGGTGCCACTGCAACGTCATCGCCTGGGCCGAGGATGCGGACGAGTTCCGCCGTATCAGGAACGATACGGGCAGCCAGCTCGCCATGATGGAATGCACGCCGAGGTACAACACCGTCGATACCCCGGTGCTCTACTGGGCGGGCATTCCCGGCAATGCGGGCGACTTTCCTGCCGAAGAGTCGTTCTACACCTTTCTGGAGCAGGCGGTCTGCCTCTTTGCCGGGGAGACCAATTACCGGAACTCGCCCAGCCCGTTCGGTATCCGCATGGCGGACCGGCAGAACGGCATCCCGGTGCATGTGGACATTTCCGACCTTCCGATGAAGCGCGGCATCATCACCAACCGCAACAAATTTATCCTGGGACCAAGCGGCAGCGGCAAGTCCTTTTTTACCAACCATCTGGTGCGCAACTATTACGAGCAGGGCACGCATATCCTGCTGGTGGACACGGGAAACAGCTACCAGGGGCTGTGCCGTATGATCCATGACCGCACCCGGGGAGAGGATGGGATATACATCACGTACGAGGAGGACAACCCGATATCCTTCAACCCGTTCTACACCGACTCCGGACAGTTCGACGTGGAGAAGCGCGAGAGCATCAAGACCCTGATACTGACCTTGTGGAAACGGGAGGACGAGGCTCCCACACGTGCGGAGGAGGTGGCGCTGTCGGGTGCGGTGAACGCCTATATCCGGAAAATATCGGGGGACCGGAACGTCAGGCCGGACTTCAACGGATTCTACGAGTTCGTGTCGGTTGACTACCGCCGGATGATTGAGGAGAAGAGGGTGCGTGAGAAGGATTTCGACATTGACGGCTTCCTGAACGTGCTGGAGCCTTTCTACCGGGGAGGCGACTACGACTTCCTGCTGAACTCCGACAAGGAGCTGGACCTGACAAACAAGCGGTTCATCGTGTTCGAGCTGGACAACATCGGCAGTAACAAGGTGCTGCTTCCGGTGGTGACGCTGATTATCATGGAAACCTTCATCGCCAAGATGCGCAGGCTGAAAGGCGTCCGCAAGATGATACTGATAGAGGAGTGCTGGAAAGCGCTGATGTCCGCCAACATGAGCGAGTATATCAAGTACCTTTTCAAGACTGTCCGGAAATATTTCGGCGAGGCGGTGGTGGTGACGCAGGAGGTGGACGACATCATCTCGTCCCCGATCGTGAAGGAGGCCATCATCAACAACTCCGACTGCAAGATACTGCTGGACCAGCGGAAATACATGAACAAGTTCGAGCACATCCAGCGGCTGCTCGGCCTGACCGACAAGGAGAAGGGGCAGATTCTCTCCATCAACCAGGCGAACCATCCCGGACGTTCCTACCGGGAGGTGTGGATAGGACTGGGTGGCACCCATTCGGCGGTATATGCCACGGAAGTGAGCGAGGAAGAGTATTTCACGTTCTCGACGGAAGAGTCCGAGAAACTGGAAGTGCAGCGGCTAGCGGAAGAATCCGGAGGAGACCTGGAGGCTGCCGTCAGACGAATGGCGGAGAAGAAACGGGAAGAACAGAGACAAACATCAACCTTCAAACAAGAATGATTATGAGAAACAGACCTTTTGTGAAACTGGCGGTGTGCCTGATAAGCATGGCCGCCCTGATATTGCAGAGCTGCTCGGAGAGCGGTATTGACCGTGACAAGCTCTGCGGCTCGTGGACCAGCGTGGAAGGCAAACCGGACGTGCTGGTATATAAGGAAGGAGAAGCCTACAAGGTGACGGTGTTCGCCCGTAGCGGCAGGATGCGTGCACTGAAACCGAAGACCTACCTGCTGGTGGAAGAGAACGGCAACCTGTTTATCAACACGGGCTATCGCATCGATGTGTCCTACAACGAGGCGACGGACGTACTGACTTTCTCCCCCAACGGGGACTATGTACGCAAGGAGGAACGCCCATGAGAGCGAAGTCACTCCTGATAGGAACCGTGCTCGCCTTGTGCGGTACCGCTGCGGACGCGCAATGGGTGGTGACCGACCCCGGCAACCTTGCCCAAAGTATCATCAACATGTCGGACAACATCGCCCACACCTCCAAGACCGCCGTGAATACGGCCGAGAGCTTCGCCGAGACGGTGAAAATCTACGAGCAGGCGAAGAGGTATTACGACCAGCTCAAGGCGGTGAACAACCTGATACAGGACGCCCGCAAGGTGCGCGACATCATCCTGATGGTGGGCGACGTGTCGGACATCTACGTGACCAACTTCGGGAAGATGATGAACGACGGGAACTTCTCGCCCCGCGAGCTGGACGCCATCGCCTTCGGTTACGCCCGGCTGCTGGAGGAGAGCAACGGCGTGTTGCAGGACCTCAGGCAGGTCATCAACGTGAGCACGCTCTCCATGACGGACAAGGACCGTATGGATGTGGTGGACCGCTGCTACTACGAGATGCGCCGCTACCGCAACCTGGTGAGCTACTATACGAACAAGAACATCGCCGTGAGCTATCTCAGGGCCAGGAAGAAGAACGACCTGGACCGCGTGATGCGGCTCTACGGGGATGAAACCTCCAAATACTGGTAGCCTATGGTACTTTTGTCGATAGATTTCGCCAACCTGCATACCATACTGGAAACCCTGTATGGAGAAATGATGCCCCTCTGCAAGGACATGATGGACGTGGGCAAGGGGCTTGCCGGGCTGGGGGCGCTCTTCTATGTCGCCGTTCGCGTGTGGCAGTCGATGGCGCGCGCCGAGCCGGTAGACGTGTATCCGCTGCTCCGTCCCTTCGCCATTGGTATCTGCATCCTGCTCTTTCCCACACTGGTGCTCGGCACGCTGAACAGTGTGCTCAGCCCCATCGTGCAGGGCACGCACAAGATGCTTGAGGGGCAGACGCTGGACATGGAACAGTACCGTGCCCAGAAGGAGGAGCTGGAACGGGAAGCCATGCTGCGCAATCCCGAGACCGCCCATCTAGTGAGCGACGAGGAGTTCGACCGGCAGCTGGACGAGCTGGGCTGGTCAGTCGTGGATACCGCCTCGCGGCTAGGCATGTACGTCGAGGTAGGGATGTACAATCTGGAGAAAAAAATCCGTGATGCGTTTCGCAGCCTGCTGGAGCTGATATTCGCGGCGGCATCGCTGCTGATAGACACCGTACGGACCTTTTTTCTGGTCGTGCTCTCCATACTGGGCCCTGTGGCGTTCGCCTTCAGCGTGTGGGACGGTTTCCAGTCCACGCTCGGACAGTGGTTCACGCGCTATATCTCCGTCTATCTGTGGCTTCCGGTGAGCGACCTGTTCAGCACTCTGCTCGCCAAGCTCCAGGTACTGATGCTCCGGAACGACATCCAGGAGTTGCAGAACAATCCCGACTACTCGATAGACAACTCCAACAGCGTGTACATAATCTTTATGCTCATAGGGATTATCGGGTACTTCACCGTCCCGACGGTGGCGGGTTGGATCGTGCAGGCGGGCGGTGCCGGAAACTTCAGCCGCAACCTGAACCGGACAGCCATGAAAGCGGGCAGTTTTGCTGCCGGAGTGGGCGGTTCCGTACTGGGAAACATCGGAGGACGGCTGAGAGGAAAATAACAAAGACCGGTTTACGGGATGCGTACGCCGCATACGGCTACTAACGTATGCAGTCTGATACGACTAACGTTAGTAACCATGCAAGACTAACGTATGTAACGAGCCGTTACTAACGTATGTCGCCTTTGATGCCATACGTATCCCGCCGGGAGAAAGAAAAAATCAATCAATCCAAAGAAACGATTCATACATGGAATTCAAGTCATTGACCAACATTGAAAGCAGTTTCCGCCGCATCCGGCTGATGCTGGCGGTCTTCACTGGCTGCTGTGCGCTCGTCACCGGCTATGCGCTGTGGAGCTCATACCGCTTCGCCGAAAGGCAGCGTGAGAAAATCTACGTGCTGGACGGCGGCAAGTCGCTGATGATGGCCCTCTCGCAGGACCTCTCACAGAACCGTCCCGCCGAGGCGAGGGAGCACGTGAGGCGCTTTCACGAGCTGTTCTTCTCGCTCTCGCCCCAAAAGGACGCCATCGGGCACAACATCAACCGCGCCCTGCAACTGGCGGACAAGAGCGCCTACCACTATTATGTGGACTTTGCCGAGAAGGGTTATTACAACCGGCTGATTTCGGGCAACATCAACCAGGTGGTGCATGTGGACAGCGTGGTGTGCGATTTCGCCGTTTATCCTTACAAGGCAACGACGTATGCCCGCCAGATGATCATCAGGGAGAGCAACGTGACCGAGCGCAGCCTTGTCACCTCCTGCTCGCTCCAGAACACGGGGCGTTCGGACGACAATCCGAACGGGTTCATCATCGAGCAGTTCACCATCCTGGAGAACAAGGACATAAGGAGTGCGGAACGATGAAAAGAGGATATGCCTGCCTGAGACGGGCGGACGGCCGGATACGGCTGTTCTGCCGCCACCTGACAAGAAGGCAACGGAGCCTGGTGACAATCACCGCTTCCCTTCTGTTCCTGGCCGCCTGCCTGTACACGATTGTCTCCGCGCTCTCCGGTCCGGGAAAGAGCGACGGGACGATGAGAATAGAACATATCCGGCTGCTTGACTTGCGGCCGGAAAACAATACCCATCCATCCAAACAACTGCTACGATGAAAACGGATATACAGAAGATAAAGAAACTGCTGGGACTGTCGGGTGACGAGCCGCTGACACCCGAAGAGAAACGCCTGCGTGCGAAGTTTGTCATTTACCCGCTTTTTTTCCTGATGTTCGCGGGAGCCATTCTGCTGATATACGCCCCGACACAGAAGGAAAGGGAGGAAGCCGGAAAAGGCCTGGGCTTCAATACGGAAATCCCCTCGCCCGAGGAGACCCGCATGGAGGGCAACAAAGTCAGCGCCTACGAACGGGATGCCCTGGCAAAAAAGGAGAGAAAGCGCAAGGACACTTTTCAGGAAATGTCGGAACTGTTCAACAGGAAGCGGAACGACACCCTGCGTGTTGCGCAGGGTGGAGTGAACGTGGAGCTTCCCTCGGAACCGGAAGCCATGACACCCCGCAGTCCGGTGCGTTCGTCCACAGAGGCCTACCGCAACATGAACCGCTCGCTCCATACCATCCATGAGCCGCGCGACCATCCGCAGGACAAGGAGCTGCTGCGGCGCATCGAGAGCCTGGAAAAGAGGCAGTCCGGGGAGCACCCTGACGGTGGTGGGCAGTCACTGGAAGAGAAGATGGCACTGATGGAGAAGTCATACGAGCTGGCGGCCCGTTACAACGGGAAGCAGACGACCGCCGCTCCGGCAGCCGGCCGGAAAGAACGGACCGCCGCCCGACCGGTGAAGCAGGTGCGGCAGCAGGTGGTGTCCTCCCTGTCCCGGTCGGTGAATGACGAAGAGGGGATTGCCGGAGAGCGGAATACGGGATTCCATACCCCCGTCGGCAAGACGCTCTCCTCGGACAGGAATACCATCGCTGCCTGCGTGCACGGGACGCAGACCGTATCGGACGGGCAGGCCTTGCGCCTCCGACTGCTGGAACCGATGGCGGTGGACGACCGCCTCATACCCAAAGGTACTCTGCTGACCGGAAGCACGCGTATCCAGGGGGAACGGCTGGACGTGCTCGTCGAGACGGTGGAATACAAAGGGGCGGTCATTCCGGTGGAACTGGAAGTGTATGACGCCGACGGTGGGCAGGGAATACTTGTCCCGAACTCGCTGGAATACGATGCCGTGCGTGAGATAGCCGCCAACATGGGGACCTCGATGGGGAGCAGCATCAACATCTCGACGGATGCCGGCGCACAGATAGCCTCGGACGTGGGGAAAGGCGTGATACAGGGCGTGTCACAGTACGTCACCAAGAGGATGCGGACGGTGAAAATCACGCTGAAGGCCGGGCACAGGCTGCTGCTCCATACCCCGGAGTAGAAAAAGAGAAAACACAATTATTCAACAACCAACCAACAACAATCGGACATGAAGAAGATTCTGATGATGTTTGCCCTTCTGACGGGCTTTTTAGCTGCCCATGCGCAGCAGAGTAGCGGAGATTATTTTGAAGGGCTGAGCCGCAAGATAGGTTTCAGCCGGATGATACCTCCGCATGGTCTGGAAATCACCTACGACAAGACGGTGCATGTGATTTTCCCCTCATCCGTCAAGTACGTGGACCTCGGTTCCCCCAACCTGATAGCCGGCAAGGCTGACGGTGCGGAGAACGTGATCCGGGTGAAGGCCACGAGGAAGCATTTCCGTAACGAGACGAACATGAGCGTGATTACCGAGGACGGGAATTTTTACACGTTCAATGTCAAGTATGCCGACGAGCCGCTGCTACTGAATGTGGAGATGTGCGACTTCATCCACGACGGGGAGGCGGTGAACCGTCCCAACAACGCGATGGAGATTTATTTGCAGGAACTGGGCAACGAGTCGCCCAGGCTGGTGCGTCTGGTCATGAAGTCCGTGCACGGACAGGACAAGCGGAGAGTGAAGCACATCGGCTGTAAACGCTTCGGCGTGCAGTACCTGCTCAAAGGGCTCTATGCGCACGGTGACCTGCTCTATTTCCATACCGAGGTAAGAAATTCCACCCACGTGCCTTTCGATGTGGACTTCGTGATCTTCAAGATCGTGGACAAGAAGATAGTGAAACGTACCGCCATGCAGGAACAGGTCATCTGTCCGCTGCGTGCCTTCAATTACCTGACCCGTGTGGACGGGAAAAAGAGCGGGAGAACGGTGTTTGCCCTGCCCAAGTTCACCCTTCCTGATGACAAGAAACTGGTGGTGGAGATGTATGAGAAACAAGGGGGACGCCACCAGGTCTTTGAGATAGAGAATGAGGACCTGGTGCGTGCCGAGACCATCAATGAACTGAAAGTGCGATGAAAAGGTATGTGTATGTCACCCTTGCGCTGCTTGCCCTTATGACGGGGCAGGCCCATGCGCAACGCTGTCTGCCGGGAATGAAGGGTGTCCGTCTCACGGCGGAAATGGCGGACGGCTTTTACTGCGGAGCGAACCGGCACGATGCCGGTTACGCCTTCTCGCTGGCCGTTTCCACCTACACGAAAAAAGGAAACCAGTGGGTGTTCGGCGGGGAGACGCTCCGGCGCAACATCCCATACAGGAACACGCATATCCCGACGGCGCAATACACGGGCGAGGGCGGCTATTACCATACGTTCTTTTCCTCACCGGGCAAGGTGCTGTTCCTGAACCTCGGTGTCTCGGCCCTGCTGGGGTATGAGACGGTAAACGGAGGCAAGAGACTGCTGGATGACGGTGCCGCCCTGCACAGGTGTGAATCGTTCATTTACGGCGGTGCGGCGACACTGGAAGCGGAAGGCTACCTGTCTGACAGGGTTGTCCTGCTGCTTCGGCTGCGTGAGCGGTTTGTGTGGGGCGGCGCCTCGGTTCGCTGCCACTGCCAGTATGGAATCGGAGTCAAATACATTTTCTAACCCTAAAACAGATATATACCCATGAAGAGAAAAATCCTTGATTGTATGACGGCGGCCTGCTGCCTGGCTACCGCCCTTTTTTGTCTTGTTTCTTGTGACGGCAGGCTGGATGTCCGGCAGGAATACCCGTTCACGGTGGAAGCCATGCCGGTAGCGGATGGGATAGCAAACGGTGAGACAGTGGAAATCCGTCTGGAAATCAGATCGGAAGGCAACTTTGCTGGAACGGTCTATACGCTGAGGTACTTCCAGCCGGACGGCAAGGGTAGCCTGAAGATGGAGGACGGCACGGTGCTGAAGCCCAATGACCGCTATCTGCTGAATGAACGGAGATTCCGGCTGTATTACACTTCGCAAAGCGCGGATGACTCGCAGACCATCGACCTCTATTTTGAGGATAACTGGGGGAATATGCGGCAGCTGACCTATGGTTTCAATGTGAATGATGCGGAAAACAACGTCCCGGGCAATGAGTAGGGAATGGCTCAAGCTGACGGCCGGAGTGTTTATGGCGTTTGTGACCTCCTCCGCTTTTGCCCAAGGAAAGGGGGAAGTGCCGGATTCGCTGTTTGATAAGGCCGTGGAGTTCATCAAACGGGCGGAAGGCTGGCATCGGGAACAGATGCCTTACATCGGTTACGGGCATTGCTTGCTTCCGGGGGAGACATTGACCGAGAACCTGAGCAAGGCACAGGCTGATTCGCTGCTGAGGAGTGACCTTAGAAAGTGTTGTGATGCGTTCCGGGAGTTTGAGAATGATGCATTGCTTTTGGGCGTTTTGAGCTATAACGTTGGCATTTTCAGATTGAAGGGCCATGGCAGGATACCCAAAAGCCGGTTGATACGGAAGCTGGAAAAAGGGGAGCGTGACATCTATGAGGAGTATGTTTCCTTTAGGTGCTATAAGGGAAAAGTGATTCCGAGCATAGAGAGAAGAAGGAAAGCTGAGTTTGCGCTTTTCTATATACCTTGATTATAAAAAAGCCGTGAACAACGATGGGAAGATTGATGTTCACGGCTTTTTTTACTGCAATTTTTACTCATTTTCAAATCAGTATATACGGCTGGTTATTCCAATTTGTGCTTTAGATTGAAATGATAATGTCTTGTGGTATTCCCGTATAATATGCTATTTTTTCCACTGGTATATTATCTTCCTTCATTTTTATTATTATATCAATGGTTTCTCTGGTAAGAGAAGATGGTATAGGAGTGAACAGAATATCTGACAGTTTATTTATGGCTTTAATAACTCTTTGCCTGTCTGATTCCACTTTTAAATTTATACCACTGAAAGTAGAAAGTTCATCATGCAAAATGAGATAGTATATTCCGCCTATTATCAGTGCGGATATGGTTACAATGTCAATATCCGTATCTGAGAACAGTTTTGAATATTTTTGGCATAGAGGCAATGTATGTAATTCTCGTAATCGGGCGGTACGCTGACTGGTTTCATTATTATTAGCCAGTTCCCATTTCAGAAGCTCTTGCATTGCTTTGTTCTCCGATAAAGAATGGAACAATCCTGTCAGAATGTTCGTGTACAATTCTTTATCATTGCTTGATTGTTTCTGGGACTTTATGATATCATTGAACCAGTAATCGTACTTTTTGACATACTCATCAATAAACTTGTTCAAATCCTCATATCTATGGTAGAATTGGACAGGTTCGATTTCTGCCAGATGTATGATACCGGTAACTGTCAATTTTGAAAATCCATCATTTTCAATTAATTGATTTGCCGCATCAAGTATACTTTCTTCTATGTCCTTTGCACTTCTTCGCTTTCTCCTTTCTTTCATTATTCCTTTTTTATTTTTATATCTTTATTTATATCATTAAGAGCGTTGATTAAAGCATCCAACTGTTCATGTTCATGCGTGGCAAGAACACTGACCCTTAATCTGGCCTCTTTGGTTCTTACTGCCGGATATACAATTCCAATTGTAAAGATACCTTTTTTCTGTAACATTTTAGCTATTTCATAAACTTTTTTATTATCTCTTATCATAATAGGGAAAATGGGTGACACGGATTTTCCTATGTCAAATCCTTCGGTTGTCAGCCGGCTTCTGAGATAATCGGTATTTTCCCAAAGTCTGGCTCTTATTGCCGGTTCTTTCTTTATTATTTCCAAAGCTTTCAAAATGGACGCGGTTACTTGTGGTGTAGGGGCTGCCGAGAAGACATTGCTGTCCGCATAAAATTTCAGGTATTGTATTATCTTTTTTGAGGCAGCGGCAAATCCTCCCACACAACCAAATGATTTGCTGAATGTTCCGGTGATGATATCCACTTGCCCTAAACAATTGAAATGTTCTGCCGTTCCCTTACCGTTGGCTCCCATTACACCTATTCCGTGTGCATCATCCAGCATCAACATAGCTTCATGGGTTTTGCAAAGAGAAATTATTTCGGGAAGCAAGGACAAATCCCCATCTTGTGAATATACCCCGTCTATTATTACAAGCCTGGTCTGATATTGGTCTTTGGTTTCTTTCAGTGTTTTCTCTAAATATTCCAAATCGTTGTGCCCTATCCGCTTTATATTTGTCCCTTTTAATCCTGCCATTGCGCTTGTATGGATATAAGGATCCACTAACGCAATGTCATTTTGACCTAATAAGGCTCTTAATATCCCTGCATTTGCTCCAAAACCGGAAGAAAACAGTATTGCGTCTTCCTGCCCTACAAAAGATGCGATTTCTTGTTCCAATTGTTGATGTATATCGAGATAGCCACCTATAACCTGTGCGGCACAAGCTCCTGTTCCATACTTGATAATAGCGTCTATTCCAGCCTGTTTAGTTTCCTCTCGTTGTGACATTCCCAGATAGTCATTGGAGATAAATGCAGTGACAGGTCGGTCAAAGTCTTCAATGGTCATTGTTGATCCGACTCCTGTCTGGGAAGTTATCCAATAGCTTTTGCAACCAAATTCATTTAATTGATTGATGTACTGCTGGAAGTCGTCAGCTCTCTCGATAGCGTTCTTCTTTAAAGAAAGTTCAAAGTCTTTTAATGAGTAATAAACATTTTCCATATTAATATAATTTAGATTGTATAGTACAAATATAGATATTATTTATGTTTATCGACATATAATGGCAAAAAATATCTAATAATATTGTTTTATATACAATTGATATTGTATATTTGCATCCGTACTAGTACTATATAACAAAATGTTCATTAAAATTTTAGAAAATGAAAAAGTATTGATAATTAAAGGATTTATAGCTGCTTCAATAATTGCAGTTCTAGGGCAATTGACTTCATGTCAAAATGAGGATGGTTTTACTCAAGAAAGTACTGAAAAGGTAAACCTTATTGATTATGATGTGACAAAAGTCCCATGTGAAGAAACGGAGGAAGATCAACTTCTTAGAAAGAAAGCTTATGAAGCCATAGATAAACATGTGTCTATTAAAAACGGCCTCTTTGTTCTTGATGTGGCAAATGGAGAATCTATCGGTTTGTCTGAAAGAGTGTTTACCTACTATAAAAACCGAATGCAAGAAAGCAATGCTCTTTTATCAGCACAAGGAATTGTGAAAAATCAGATAGGAGAAAAATCAATAGAAATATATAATGCTAGTAATTTCGTTGGTGAAAGAGCTTCAGGGGGAGTGACCAAGTTAGTTCTAAATTGGGCCTCGTTTGAATTATATATGGTTCATCCGACATTTCGAGTGATACGGCAATCATGTAGGGCATATAATCTTAGTTTAAAGTAATGCTCATCCCTAAATCCATATGCCGTTCTTTTCATTACCTTTATTTTGTTATTGATACCCT
>ENA-OQNI01001493-OQNI01001493.1-human-gut-metagenome-genome-assembly--contig:-NODE-1493-length-14037-cov-3.104601_pt1 | contig 14037 bp, 11 predicted proteins | sample MGYA00242627_ERZ504876 | MGnify/ENA primary metagenome ERZ504876 (study PRJEB26092, sample SAMD00036386) | human gut metagenome | host: Homo sapiens | study: EMG produced TPA metagenomics assembly of... | reverse complement strand
CAGAGGATTGATGAGAGCAAGTCGGTAAATGTGTCAAAGGAAGCAATTGAGAAGCTAAAGAAACAACTAAGTGACGCGCTGGAGAGCATTAATGAAGAAGTGGATGAAATCGGTACAAGAATCAGTCAGAACCGCAAGGATTTGAAAGAGAAAAAGGAAATGGTGGAGGATCTGAAAAACGACCGCAAACCGTACCGAAAAGAGTTAAAACAGGCAAGGCAGGAGTTACAGAACCGTCTGAGCACACAATATGGAAGAACCATTCACGTCAACATTTTCGCAGACCTTTTTGATATTACAGATGAGAAGTGGAAAAATGCGATTGAAGGTCGTATGGGGCGTGTGAAACACAGTCTTGTGACCGCACCGGAGTACGCCCTTGATGCAGCGAAAGTATTTCGTAAGCTTCAATATCTTGGTGGGATTGATGAAGTAGATCTGTTAGATACGGCCGCAATTGTGAAGTCCGAGCCAAAAGTTCATGACAATTCGATTTATGAGGCTGTTCATGCAGAAGAATCATACGTGGACCAGTGCCTGCGCCGTTATCTCGGAAGAATTGCCAAATGCGAGACAGAGGAAGAACTCCGTGCCTCCGGAAATGGTGTGACAGCCGACTGCTATTCCTATAATAATTACATTTTCCGTCATCTGAAGAAAAATGATTACGAAAAATATGCCTGCATTGGAACGAAGGTTTCTAAGGCAAAGCTTCGTGAAATGGAAGATGAGGTTCTGAAGCTGAGTGAAGAAGTATTGCAAGATCAGCAGATGCAGCAAAGCCTGAAAGCAGCCCAGGGATTTGAGCGGCTGAACCAAAGCACAGATCAGATTCTGCATCTGGCCGGGGCAGGCGAAGAACTGCAGGCATTTTACGAGAAACAGGATCAGCTGGAGAAGGAACTGCGAGAGCTTCGTGAAGGAAGCAGAACTGCAGAACTCAATCAGCAGAAGACAGAATTAGAAGTAAAAATCCGGGAAAATGAGAAGATATCTGAACAGCTTCAGAAAGAAATACTGGGCTATGCCAAGACACAGGGACAGGCAGAGCAGGATATCGTGAATTTCCAGAATCGTATGGATTTCCTGATGCAGGGATTTGTACTGAATGAAGAACTGCAGACTGAAGTCCAGGAAGCATTAAAGATACAATCTGAGCAGACATACCGACGTAAGAAAAGTAAAGAATCTGAAGAGCTGATGAAGCAGGAAGAGGAAGTACGTGATCTTCTGACCCGTGCGAGAAATCAGTTCAATCAGGCATATCCATCCTATGGCCTGACGGGCGTAGAACACGAAAATGTTTCTTATGACAGGATTTTGAATCAATGCAGACAGGACTTTGAGCCGAAGTATAAAGATGAATTTCAGAAACAGTATGATCTGATCTACCATACGCTTCGTGAAAATGTAATCGCGACGATCCACGGTGAAATCAAAGCGGCATACCGTCACAGGAAAGAAATCAATCGTATGCTGGCAAAGATTAAATTCTCTGACAGTATTTACCAGATTGATATTCTTCCGGCAGAAAATGAAAATGGACAGTTCTATGAGATGCTGATGGCACCGGAATTGGACAGCAAAGTGCTGGACGATGATGGTTTCGACGGACAGATCACGCTTGGCGAAGACACATTTTATCAGAAGTACGAGCAACAAATCTTGCGCTTGACGGAGAAATTCATGCCTCCGAAAGAAGAAGATGCCAAGTCCTTAAGCCAGCACCGTCAGCAGATGGAGCAGTACGTGGATTATCGGAATTATCTGACCTTCAGTATGTACGAACGAGTGGAAGATGAAGATGGAAATGTGAAGAAAAATGCGGTCGATGACATGGCAGGGCGTGATTCCGGAGGAGAAGGACAGAACCCGAAATATGTGGCACTTCTGGCAGGATTTGCAATGCTTTATATGCAGCAGACAAACCGCGATTCCAAGATAAGACTGGTACTTTTGGATGAAGCATTTTCCAAAATGGACAAAGAACGAAGCGAAGTCTGCCTGCACTATGCAAGAGAACTGGAATTACAGTTGATTGTGTGCGTACCGGACGAGCGGCTGCAGTCCTTGATCCGAAATGTGGACAGTGTGTACGGATTTAGAAGATATCAGAATCAGGTAAGTATGATGCATATCGATAAAGGAGAATATCTGGATATGATTGAGGGGAAGATTTGACTCGCATGAGTCAAATCTTCCCTTGAAACTTTCCCCTGAAACTCTTCCGCTAATACGCATTTTTAATTTGTTTCTGTAGAATTTCAAATGGCGCCGGTCCGGTATCGAGGATGCATTGGTGGAACTGATTCTGGGTAAAATCATCTCCCCAGGTTTTTATTGCCAGTTTCTTTAATTCCAGAAATTCCACGTATCCGATGTAATATTTGAGATAATTGCCGGGATCTGCGACAATCAGATCAAAAATGTCCTCGATTGTCTTTTCATTCGTGATTCCATAGGTTCGGAAAAAGGCAACTGTTTCAGCAAGAGTCCAGCCGTCATAGTGGATGCCCATATCGGCGAGGGCGTAAAGTCCGAGAATGACGGAGGCATTATGTTGGAGAAGTGTTGCCATATCATGAGAAAGCGGGGAATAGTAATAACTCAGCATTTCACAATATGTAGCCCAACCTTCGGTATATCCGCCAAATGACAGAAGATCTCGAATCGGAGGGTGTTTGGTGGCGGAGTAGTAGACCGTCTGATATAAATGCCCCGGATAACCTTCGTGTGCCAGAGTTGTAAAGAGAGTCAGGTCATCAGAAATGTGTCCGGGATTAATATAGATGACGTTTTCGCCACTGTTATCAATTGGCGGAATCATGTAAAAAGCAGGACTTAAATATTCTTCCATAGCTTCCTGAACATATTTTATTTCGAAAGAAACTTTTGGAGGTTTTGGGAATGAGCCGGATATTTTATCTTGCAGCGTATTTAAAATGTTGACCGGATCATCAGAAGAAAATTCGGTACCGTGACCTTTGAATAAATCAGAAGCCGCTCCCGGCGTGGTACCTTGTACAGAGCCAGAATGAGCTTCAGAGTTCTTATGGGAACTGGAATTGTTTAATAATTTCTGCATCGTTAGCAGGTCACTTTGAATTTGTCTTTGTGCAAGTTTCTGAAGCTGTGGAATGGTTCTGGCAGAACCGGTCTGTTCTTTTACTGAGAGTTCATAATATTTTTTTCCATCAGGAAGATAACAGAGTCCCCGTTTGTTGTTTCCGGTATCACGAAGATTTTGGAGTCCGTCACTAAGAAAAGTGTAGGCCGGAAGAACGTAATTTAAAACGGCGTCACGATTTTGTTTCTTATAATCTTCAGAAGTTTCAGCAGGCAAATTCAAAGCGTCAATTTTAGAATCAAATGTGGCATAAAGATAGTTATTTTTCATGGTGGCAAATGTTTGACATTCCGTGATAATGTCGTCGGCGACGTAGGAAGCCATGAAAAGTCTGGCGCTGCTTTTTGCTTTCTCAAATGTGAGAATAGATTGGAAATAATCGGGAATGGTAGTCAGAAGTTTCAGGTAAGTGTCAATATCGTCAGTATTATAAAAACGATATTCTGACAGAAGAATAGGAAGCTGTGCCTGAGTACCGGTAAGTGGTGTGAGAGGTTCTTCATATAAAAGATACGGCCCCATTTCCAAAGAAGAGGTATAAGAGTGTTCAAGAATGTCGTAAGTCAGCTTATTATAATCAGACAGCTTGTTCCGTTTGAACTGATGAAGACTTGCAAGAGCATTTTCTGCAGAAGCACATATAAGCGCCGAGTCTGTTCCGGCGTATCCACAAGAGACGGGTGGATTTTGAATTCCATAAGATTCCGGATCTTTTACTGTGTAATGAAGCGTGATCGTATTCGCAGACACCTCCTGCCTAAATAGTTCCTCCACGTATCGGTCGAAGCGGGAATTCATATCCAAAGCTGAAGTTCCACCAACAATCGCACTTAGAAGCAGCGCAAAAATCAGCAGGCCGGACATAAAACCAACCAACAGAAAGTGCCGTTTTTTATAAAGAGACATACAAAGAATCCTTTCAGTGCCTTTCTATAATATTTATGAACAGAGTTCGGAGAAAATGTGTTATCATGGAATACATGACATAGAAAAAATGATTTTTGTAAAATTTGTAGTGAATTTACAGAAAATCACATTTGAAAGGAGTCAGAAAATGCAGCTAACACATTTTGATGAAAATGGAAAAGCTATCATGGTCGATGTTACGGAGAAAAATGACACAGTCCGGGAGGCTACGGCAAAAGGATGTATCCTGGTGAGCAAGGAAGTCTACGATGCGATTGAAGCCGGAACAGTCGGAAAGGGGGACGTGCTCGGAGTGGCAACAACTGCCGGAATTATGGGTGCAAAGAGAACTTCCGAACTGATTCCGATGTGCCATATTCTTCCAATCACAAAATGCCGTGTGAATTTCGAGATGAAACCAGAGGAATGTGCAATTGACTGTTATTGTACAGTAAAAGTGACCGGGAAGACCGGTGTGGAGATGGAAGCCCTCACAGGTGTCAGTGTGGCACTTCTTACTGTATATGATATGTGTAAAGCCATCGATAAATCTATGGAAATCGGAGAGATTTATCTTTGTCATAAAAGTGGCGGAAAAAGTGGTGAGATCAGAAACGAAAAGATTGACGGTCAGAAAGCAAGGCCTTGCCAGAACTAAGGGAGCGCTAAATCCGTTGACAAATAAGAGGTTATTGCTATAATAATTTTATTATATATTAGAAATGGTGGGACAGATGAAGTTAGGCGCAGTAATATTGGTGGCCGGAGTCGGGATACCAGATGAGGAGATGGAAAAGTTTCTTGAGATGAAGAGACCGACCATTTTCGAACAGATGATTGTAAGCTATCAACGTGCGGGTGTGGCAGACATTGCTCTGGTCACACGGGATGGAATGGCAGATAAGATAGAGCAGACATTGCATCGTCGCGGGGTTACATTTTTGGATATAGAGTCAGATTCCTTTGAATTAGCAGTTCTGAAGGGACTTTCTTATCTATCGGATACATGCGAACGTATTTTTGTCGGAGATATTCGTTTTCCTTTTTTTCAACCGGATATATTGTTAATGATGCAGAAGCGTCAGGCAGAATTGCTTGGTGCAGTATATGGAGGTATGTTTGGCGACTTAATCTGTACCAGTCAGGCCTGCGCAAGAAATATCTGCAAAAAACTGGAACAACAGATTGAAGAGAGTGCAGAGATAGCAGAAGGAACCGTCAGAAGTACCGGTGTGGCGGCTTTCTGGAAGCAGTTCGGTTATCGAATCGCGCATATAGAGGTTGAGAATGAAGGGATTCTTGTGAAGGTGACATCTGCACGGGAATATGAAGAAAGACGGCAGATATTTGCAGAGAAGCAGATACGAGGTCATGTGAAAGTAAGTCTTGCAGTGAATCGTTCTTTTTTTGGACCGGGTGCTGTAACACTTCTGACTCAGATCGATCGTCTGGGTTCTGTGCGGGAGGCCTGCGCAAAGACCGGTATGTCTTACAGTAAAGGCTGGAAGCTCATCCATACAGCGGAGGAAGAGACAGGCTGGAAGATTGTGGAGCGCATGAGCGGTGGAAAGAATGGTGGCGAAGCCTATATAACTGAGCGTGGGCATATGCTTCTTAAAAAATATGAACTTTACAGGGAACGCGTTGAAGCGGCAGCCCAGGACATTTATAAAGATGTTTTTCAAGACGGTGAATTATTTTAATTAAATTCTTGAATTAAATTAAAAGCACTTCTACAGGGGACGAGCAGCTAATAACAAAAAGGGAAAGAAGACTGGCGCATGAGAATTTTAATAAGAGGAGCAGGAGATCTGGCTACAGGAATTGCATATCGCCTATATAAATGCGGATTTGAAATTATTATGACAGAGACGAAAGTTCCATTGACTGTACGACGGACAATTGCATTTTCTAGAGCAGTGTATGAAGGAAATGCAGAAGTAGAACATGTTACTGCGAAACTGACTGACGGACCGGAACAGATAGATGATAGAATAAAAAAGGGGTATATACCGCTTCTTGTGGATCCAGGACTTAAGTATCTGAAAGAGTATAAGGCAGATGTAGTTGTAGATGCAATACTGGCAAAAAAAAATCTGGGAACAACGATAGACGCTGCTGAATTTGTAATTGGGGTCGGACCTGGATTTACCGCTGGAAAAGACTGCCACGTAGTAGTGGAGACTATGAGAGGACATAATCTTGGTAAAGTGATCCATGAAGGCTGTGCAATTCCGAATACAGGAATCCCGGCAGAAATAGGAGGATATTCTATTGAAAGGATCATCCGTGCATCGGCAGACGGACTTTATGAGCCTGTGGTTAAAATCGGTGATCATGTGGAAAAAGATCAGATTGTTGCTTATAGCGGTGGAAAATCTGTCCGAGCGTTGATGAGTGGTATTGTCCGGGGAATGCTGCAGCCAGGGGTAAATGTTACAATTGGCATGAAGTGTGGAGATATTGATGCCAGATGTAAGGAAGAATATTGCTATACAATTTCGGATAAAGCCAGAGCAATCGGTGGCGGGGTGCTGGAAGCAATCATGGAGCATTTCAATGGAGAAAAACATATCCTATAAGAAATGATGCGAGGGACAGGATAAAAGAATTTGTGAATTTTGAATGACTGAAGAATATGACGAATTGGTTGACAAAAAAACCTGTTTTGTTATAATATATTATATAAATTTGAGCGAAATTATAGGGGATTTTGTTTACCTTAGATAAAAGGTGAAAAATCCCTATTTTAATATCAAAAAAATTGATATTAAAATAACTGAGAAATGTTATAAAAATATTTTTTTAAACTGCGAATAGTTTTGAAAAAATATTCGAAGGGAATGGATACAATGAAATTAATGCGAACGGAAGATGCAGTGGGGCAGGTATTGTGCCATGACATCACACAAATTATCAAAGGCGTTACGAAGGATGCCGTATTTCGGAAAGGCCATATTATTACAGAGGAAGACATACCGGTACTTTTAAGTGTGGGAAAAGATCACATTTACATTTGGGAGAATAATGAGAATATGCTTCATGAAAATGATGCGGCTAAGATCTTGTATGATATGTGTGCAAATGAGCACATGACCCCATCGGAAATCAAAGAAGGAAAAATTGAACTGATCGCGGAGTGTGACGGTCTTTTAAAGGTTGATACAGAGCGATTGAATGCAGTAAATGCGCTTGGTGAAATGATGATTGCCTGTCGTCATGGAAATTTTCCGGTAAAAAAGGGCGATAAGATTGCCGGGACAAGGATTATTCCTCTTGTTATTGAAAAAGAAAAAATGGAGCGTGCAAAAAAATTAGCTGGTGAAGAACCGATTTTTGAGCTGATTCCATTTAAAAAGATGAAAGCTGCAATTGTAAATACTGGAAACGAAGTATTTTACGGAAGGATCAAAGATACATTCACACCGGTCATTATCGAAAAATTGAAAGAATATGGAGCAGAGGTCGTCGGGCATGTAGTAAGTGATGATAACCATGAACATATTACAGCGGCTATTCAGAAATTTTTGGATGAAGGGGTGGATATGGTACTTTGTACAGGCGGAATGAGTGTGGATCCAGATGACCGTACTCCGCTTGCGATTAAGAATACAGGTGCTGAGATCGTAACTTACGGAGCACCTGTACTTCCGGGAGCCATGTTCTTGCTGTCCTACTATGGAGAGAAAAAAAGACCAGTCATTGGTCTTCCGGGATGCGTTATGTATGCGAAACGGACTATTTTTGATTTGGTTCTGCCACGGATCGTGGCTGGAGAGATTCTGAAAAAAGCAGATGTTGATACACTGGGAGAAGGCGGCTTATGCTTGAATTGTCCGGTCTGTACTTTCCCGAATTGCGGATTTGGAAAGTAGGTGAGTGCAGATGTGGGAATTCTTACAAAAATTAAAACAACTGCAGCCGGAGAGTAAAAATATCGTTTTGACAGGACTGACAGGAGAGGCATTTGGGGAAAAAGCGCTTGTATCGAATGGAAAGCTGGTATGGGCATCTGTTGCAGGGGGATTTTTAGAACAGCATGACCAGCAGATAGAGCAGTTAGAAGTAAATGGTATAGCGCTTGTTGATGGCGAAAAAATATTTGGTGAAGTTATAGGTGGACAGAAGAAAATCGTGATCTGTGGTGGGGGACATGTTTCCATGCCGATTATTCAGCTTGGAAGACAGATTGGATGTTATGTAACAGTACTGGAAGACAGACCGAAATTTGCAGATAACGCCAGAAGAGCAGGAGCAGACAAAGTTATTTGTGATACATTTGAAGCGGGACTGGAACAGATTCCCGGTGATTCAGATACGTTTTTTGTAATCGTTACCCGCGGACATGTGTATGATCGGATCTGTCTGGAAAGTATTGTAAGAAAACCACATGCGTACATTGGAATGATGGGAAGCCGCAGAAGAGTGGCACAGGTAAAACATAGTGTCCTTGAAAATGGAGCCGATCCACAGGTGATCAGTCAGTTACATTCTCCGATTGGCCTGGATATAAAGGCGGAGACACCGGAAGAAATCGCAATATCCATTATGGCAGAAATTATACAGGTCAAGAATCAGGATAAACGAGGAGCCGGTTATTCGAATGAAATCCGGGATGCAATCGTGAAATGTGAGGATCAGAAAAAGATATTGGCGACGATAGTCGAACGAAAAGGAAGTGCGCCAAGAAGTATTGGAACGAAGATGTTGATAATGGAAGACGGACGATGTGTAGACACTATTGGGGGCGGCTGTATTGAAGCCGCGATTGTCAGCAAAGCGTTATTAATACTGCGAGGATGCGCAAAAGCGCCACAAATCGTGCATGTGGATATGACTGGTGAAGATGCCGAGGAAGAAGGCATGGTGTGTGGTGGTAAAGTAAAGGTATTGTTGGAGGAAGTTTAAAGATTTATGAAGGATCAGTATGGAAGAATAATAGATTATATGAGAATTTCCATTACGGATCGGTGTAATCTCCGGTGTCGGTATTGTATGCCGGAAGGAGTAGAATTAGTTTCGATGAAGAACATTCTTTCTTACGAAGAAATTGAGATGGTCTGTCAGGCGGCTGCAAAGGCCGGAATCCGTAAATTCAAAATTACAGGAGGAGAACCGCTGGTAAGACTGGGGTGTCCGGAATTGATTGGAAAGATTAAGAAGATTCCGGGAGTAGAGCAGGTAACAATGACTACGAATGGTGTCCTGCTGTTCAAATATTTGCCAGAACTATTGAAAAATGGGCTGGATGCGGTGAATATTAGTCTGGATACACTGGACCGGGAACGTTATCAGGTAATTACCGGACGGGACGAACTTTTCAGGGTGCTGGAAAGTGTGGATCAGGCAGTAGATGCCGGAATCCCGGTGAAAATCAACAGTGTACTTCAAAAAGGCATGAATGAGGATGAATTTCTGGCACTTGCAAGATTGACGCTGGAGAAAAAGCTGGATGTACGTTTTATTGAGATGATGCCGATTGGGCTTGGAAAAAAGTTTGAGACGATTTACAATGAAGACATTTTGGAAGAGTTAAAGAAACAATATCCTGATATTCAGGAAGATCGACAGATTCATGGAAATGGACCGGCAGTTTATGTGAAGCTTCCGGGAGGTCAGGGAAGTGTAGGATTTATCAGTGCACTTCATGGAAAATTCTGTCAGTATTGTAACCGGATACGCATGACGGCGCAAGGGTGTTTAAAACCTTGTCTGTGCTATGGAAAAGGCGTGGAGCTGAAGGATATTTTTGACAGGCATGAAAAGTCGCAGAGATGCGGGACGACAATGGCAGATCAAGAAATATTGGAATATTTGTATCAGGCAATCACGGAGGCAATTCAGTTAAAGCCAAAAAGCCACCGTTTTGAAAATTTAAGTGAAATTACGGAAGATAAGAAAATGAGTCAAATTGGGGGATAGAGCTGTGGGAAAGATATTAGCAATTTGTATTAGTGAGAAAAAAGGAACCCAGAAAAAACCAATTGAGTCTGCAAGACTTGTGGAAGAATGGGGAATTGAGGGAGATGCCCATGTGGGGAAATGGCACCGTCAGGTGAGTATGCTTTCATTTGAAAAGATTGAAGCATTTCGAGAGAAAGGTGCGGACGTAGACTTTGGGGCATTCGGAGAGAATCTTGTTGTGGAAGGGTTTGATCTGAGTAAAGTCCCGGTAGGAACGAAATTTCAGATTGGAGAAGCAATTTTGGAATTGACGCAGATTGGAAAAGAATGCCATAGCCACTGTGCGATCTACAAGGTTATGGGTGATTGTATCATGCCAAGAGAAGGTGTGTTCACAAGGGTTCTGAAAGGTGGCGAGATTAAGGCTGGTGATGAGATCACAATGCTTCCATTAGAAAAAGATCGTCCGTTTACGGCGGCGATTATTACTTTGAGTGATAAAGGTGCTGCAGGAGAGCGAGAGGATAAGAGTGGTCCATTGATTCAGGAGATGCTTGTGAAGGAAGGATATGATGTGATAGAGACCTTACTGCTTCCGGACGGAGAGCAGCCTTTGAAGCATCAGCTTATGAGACTGGCAGACCAGAGACAGGTCAATGTGATCTTTACGACAGGTGGGACCGGATTTGCAGAAAGAGATGTGACACCAGAGGCAACACAGGCAGTCTGTGACCGCATGGCGATGGGAATTGCAGATGCGATCCGTCAGTATTCACTTTCTATTACCGGACGAGCAATGCTTAGCCGGGCTGTATCCGGAATTCGAAAAAAGACGTTGATCGTTAATCTTCCGGGAAGCCCGAAGGCTGTAAAAGAGAGTCTGGAGTATGTATTGCCACATCTGGGACATGGACTTGGAATTTTGCGTGGCACAGATGGTGAATGTGGAAATAGCTGATAATTCATGATATCAGAGAGGATAATAATAGCGGTTGCATGTGAGAGCAGACATGAAAATGTGTAAACACGTATAAACGACCGCTATATTATTTATACACCGATTGCTTTTGTAAAACGAATCGCATTTTCAAAAACAGTCATTATGCTAATCCAAAAGAGGGAGAAACGAGATGAAAAAAAGAGTATTAGCAACATTACTTGCAATGTCTATGGTATTAGGACTTGTAGCATGCGGAAGTAAATCCGACAGCAAAGATGACAAAAAAGAGGAGACAAAAACAGAGGCGAAGGCTGATGATGCAGAGGATGTAGAGCTTCAGGTATTTATTGCCGCCAGCTTGAGCAAAGTTATGGATGAAGTCGCAACAGAGTATCAGAAAGACCATCCAAATGTGAAGATTACATTTAATGCAGATAGTTCAGGAACACTGCTTACACAGATCGAGGAAGGATATGCGTGTGATGTATTCTTTTCAGCAGCTCAGAAACAGATGGATCAGCTGGAGAAGACAGACGGACTTGTAGTTGACGGAACACGTAAGAATGTTGTAAACAACCAGGTCGTAGTTGTAACACGTAAAGACAGTGGAACAAAGGTTATCGGACTTGAGACTTTAAAAGATGCTTCCAGCATCGCTCTTGCAGGTGGAAGCGTACCGGTTGGAAAATATTCAAGACAGGCACTTGTAAACCTTGGAATCCTTGATAAAGTTGATGATGTATCCACAATTCCTACAGAGACAGTATCTGAGGCACTTGGCGGAGTTGAAATCAGCGAGCAGGATAACGTAAGTAAAGTATTGGCAGCAGTTGTAGAGGGATCTTGTGAAGTTGGTACAACATACTATTCTGATACATATGGATATGAGGATGAGCTTAATATCCTTCAGACAGTAAGCTATGATCTTACAGGAAATGTAATCTACCCGATCGCTCAGGTTAAAAATGACGAAGCAAGTGATGCAGAAGTCTCAGCAGCAAAAGATTTCATCGATTTTGTAACATCTGATAAAGCAAAAACAATTTTCCAGAAATACTACTTCGATACAGATGTAGAGTAAGAAATATCTTTCCTAAGCCAGCAAAAAGTTGACTGGGAATTAAAAAAGCAAAAAAGTCCCTTTCCTGTCTCAAAACAGGTCAGGGACATTCTTGAAGTCGGAGGAGGAATATAGATGGATGCAATGGAATCGATTATTAAAAATCTGGACTGGAGCCCGCTTTTTATATCATTAAAAACAGGAATCGTGGCAACTTTTATATCATTCTTTTTAGGAATTTATGCGGCGAGAAAAGTGGTAAAGACAACACCGGGCAAGAAAGCGGTCATTGATGGAATACTGACACTGCCGATGGTACTGCCACCGACTGTCGCAGGTTTCTTCCTGCTTTTGATCTTTAGTAAAAGAAGACCATTTGGAATTTTTTTGTATGAGACATTTGATATTAAGGTCGTACAGTCATGGCTTGGTTGTATTATTGCAGCAACCGTTATCGCATTTCCGCTAATGTATCGTAATGCAAGAGCTGCTTTTGAACAGTTAGATGTCAATCTGATTTATGCAGGGCGCACACTTGGTATGTCTGACATCCGGATTTTATGGAAAGTTGTGATTCCAAGTGCAGGACCTGGAATTGCATCCGGAACCATTCTTACATTTGCAAGAGCCCTTGGAGAGTACGGAGCAACATCTATGCTGGCTGGAAATATTCCCGGAAAGACGGGAACGATTTCTCAGAAAATTGCTATGGTCATTCAGGATGGAGATTATGCAACAGCGGGAGTATGGGTAGCAATCGTTATGCTCATCGCATTTCTTGTAATCTTTTCCATGAATTTTATATCCGGCACAAAGATGAAGAATATCAAACGCTGGTAGATCCGGTTAAACAACATACTGCATCTTCTGTATGTTGTTTGAGTTGCCAGGCATACGACAAAAAGAAATTGTGGATGGTGAATGCATGGGATTGTACGGGAAATTGTGGAAAGATGCGGGAAGGATAAAGAATGGGAATTAAAGTAGATATTAAGAGAAAACTGGGAGAATTCAGTCTTGATATACATTTTCAGACAGAATCGAAACGAATCGGGATTCTGGGAGCATCTGGTTGTGGAAAAAGCATGACGCTTAAGAGTATCGCGGGGATTGAGACACCGGATTTTGGAATGATACAGATTGATGATAAGGTGCTGCTTGATTCGGCCAATAAAGTGGATTTAAAACCACAGAAAAGAAATGTCGGCTACCTCTTTCAGAATTATGCGTTGTTTCCAACTATGACAGTTGAAAAAAATATTGCGGCAGGTCTGAAAGGCAGCAAGGAAGAAAAGCAAAAAAAAGTACAGGAAATGATTGAAAAATTTGAGCTGACAGGACTTGCTGACCGGTTGCCGGGACAGCTTTCCGGTGGGCAGCAGCAAAGAGTTGCACTGGCGAGGATCATGGCGTATGAGCCGGATGTCATTCTGTTGGATGAGCCATTTTCCGCACTGGATATGCTGACCAAAAAATCCGTCCATAACTGGTATCTGAAGGTGATGGACGAAATCCATCTGTCCACCCTGTTTATTACCCACGACATTGACGAGGCCATATTGCTGTCCGACCGGATTTACCTGCTGACAGGCAGGCCCGGAAGGATAACGGAGGAACTTATCATAAAAGAGACAAAGCCCAGGGACAGGGATTTCGGCCTTACGGAAGAATTTCTGGAATATAAGAGGCATATACTGAGACATCTTGAAACCACCGCCTGAAAAATGAGGAGCCATGATAATGGTTCCTTATTTTATTGCGGTATTTTTAATCCGGCATTTTACGATAAGGTTGACGGGGACAGGTAAAGAAGATTATAATTAATATATTTCAATGAAAAGCTGCGTGCGGAAAAGAGGTACTTGCATGAGTACGAAAGGAAGCAGTGAGAAGACAAGCATCTATATCATAGACAGGGATTACAGGCTGGTGCATTTCAACGATGCCCTGAAGCGGCGGTTTAAGGATGTGCGCTGCGGTGACGTCTGTTATGAGAAGCTGTGCGGAGAGGACCGGCCCTGCCAGGGCTGTCCGCTGAATCGGGATTCGGACGGGGCTGTCATGTTTTATAATAAAGCGATCCAGCAGTGGGTGGAGGTG
>ENA-OQNI01001485-OQNI01001485.1-human-gut-metagenome-genome-assembly--contig:-NODE-1485-length-14093-cov-2.459330_pt1 | contig 14093 bp, 9 predicted proteins | sample MGYA00242627_ERZ504876 | MGnify/ENA primary metagenome ERZ504876 (study PRJEB26092, sample SAMD00036386) | human gut metagenome | host: Homo sapiens | study: EMG produced TPA metagenomics assembly of... | reverse complement strand
CACGATAAGTTTTAACCAATTCAGCCGAGTTAGTTGTTTTGATTTCATTGTTCAAAACAATTGGACGAATATCAGCTGGAATACTTGCTAAATTTTCTTTATGTGTTGCAAAAATTTGGCTAGCTTTTGTTTTGGCATCTGCATTTTCAGAATACAAAGTTTTACTCAACACGATTCCACGAAGGCTCTCATCCCCAGCAGATTCACCAGCAACTTTATCCCAACCCAAACGAGCATAATTTTTAGCAAAAAGTTTTCCTACCAAGCTTTGGAAGGCTTTTTCAGTTTCTGAATCTTCATCAACAAAAAGTTCCAACTCACTAATGAGTTGACTCAAACCAGTATTAACAAGGTAAGATTCTTCATTAGTGAATGATGGCAAGATATTTACAACGTCAGCATAAGAAATCACACCTGCTTTAGCCAACAATTTACGGTCTTGCAAGATTTGGAATTTTGTCACATTCTCCAAAGATTCAACTTCTGAAAGAAGGTCTGTCAGTAAAGCACCCTTATAATCAATGATGTAATGAGCCATATTTGCATCATTCAAAAAGAGAGCTTTACCATTGTTTTTAGTTTTCAAAGCAGCAAACCCTGGAATTTCAACTTTTTCAGAAGAAAGCAAGTCTGGTAGCCCTGTCCAATTGGTATTCAATGGAACATTCCACAAACGTCCTTTGTCAACACCTTCACCAACAAAGAATTGTTTTTGGCTCAAAATCAAAGTATCATCAACGACTTCTGCTGTAACGACAGGGTAACCCGGTTGATTAACCCATGAGTGCATGAAGGCTGCCACATCTTTTCCAGAAACTTCAGCCAAGGCATCCCAAAGATTGTCTCCAACTGTATTTCCATATTGATGGCGTTTGAAATAAAGGGCTAAGCCAGCAGCAAAGTCTTCATCTCCGAGCCATTTACGAAGCATAACCATTAAGCGTGAACCTTTAGCATAGACGATTGCTGGATCAAAAAGTGTTCCAATTTCATCTGGGTGAGTTACTTCAACGTGGACAGATTGAACTCCATCAGTTGCATCACGATTCAATGCCATATTGGCTTCTGAAATTGAGAATGATTCCCAAACGTTCCAACTTGGTTCCAAAGCATCCATACAAACATATTCCATGTTGTTAGCGAATGATTCGTTGAGCCACAAATCATCCCACCATTGCATAGTTACAAGGTCACCGAACCACTGGTGAGCCAATTCATGGGCAATAACTGTTGCCACATATTGTTTACTTTGAATGGTTGCATTTTCAGGGTCAACCAACATGCAAACTTCACGATAAGTGATACATCCCCAGTTTTCCATTGCTCCTGATGAGAAGTCAGGCAAGGCAATATGCCAGCTGTGTGGAAGTGGATAGGGTGTTTGATAATAATCTTCGTAAAATTCGATTGAACGAATAGCAATATCAAGTGGGAAATCAAGTGCTGCTTGACTATGAGCTTTCGTTGCAAAGGCACCTACTTCAACACCAGATTTTGTTTTTCCTTTTTTATATTGAAGTTCACCGAATACAAAAGCCAAAAGGTAAGAACTCATTTTAACTGTCCGTTCAAAAACGTGAATTCCATTAATATTCAAGAGTTCTGGCATATTTGAAACAATGATGTCGCCTTCTTCTTCATCAAATTTTACTGACAAATCGAAAGTTGCTTTCGCTTCTGGTTCATCAATAGATGGGAAAGCTTGGCGAGCAAAATGGCTTTCAAACTGTGTGCCAATTAGCATTTTCTTTTCACCATTGACTTCATAATATGAAGGATAGATTCCCATCATGTTGTCAGTCAATTCGGCTTCATATTCAAATGAAACAGTCACGCGCCCTGTTTCACCAATTTTAACAACAATTTCTTCATCTTCTTCATTTTCAATGAAGTTTGTATCAACACTAAAAGCGCGAACTTTGTTGAAGTGTAATCCTTTGGCATGAAAGGCAACAACAGTATCTTTTGCTTCCCCAGTAATTGCCACTTGACCTTTTATTTTCTTAGTTTTACGGTCAATATCAAGGAAAATTTTATAATTTTCCGGAACAAAAGTTTCAATTAAACGTTTTACAGCCATATCTTCTCCTAAATATTCAGTATTAATATAATTATATCAAATTGAATAGAAAATTTCGAGTACAAAGAAAAATTACATCTTTTCTTTAACTTATTAAAAAAACTGTCTACTGACAGCTTTTACAGAGGATATTCACTCTTATCAATATCCTCAATTTTTTGTCATTAATTATTTAGTTGCTTCTAAGGCTTTTTCGTAATTAGGTTCATCCGAAAGCTCCGCTAATATTTCACTATAGACGATTTGCCCCCCTTTTACAACAAAAACACTACGAGCAAGACGACCTTTGAGTGGTCCATCATTTAAAACAATACCATAAGCTTGTCCAAAAGTTCCATCATCAGCAAGAATTGTCATTTCAACTCCCTCGGCTGCACACCAATTTTTTTGCTCATCTGCTGTATTATTTGAAATACTCAAAAAGTCAATTTCTGAATGCTTTGCTGCTTCAAGATTAAAATGTTTGGTTTGAAGTGAACAAACTCTAGTATTGATGTCTGGGAACACACTAATCAAAACAGGCTTTTCAAGTTTTGATAATTTAATTTTATTTCCTTTTAAATCTGTCAGTTCAAAATCAGGTGCATCACCACTTGTTGTCGGATTTATTGTTGCTATTTTTTCACCATGAGATGTGATATTCATTGTCATTAATGCTCCTTTATTAATAGTTATATTTTCATTCTATCACAGAATATCCTCTCATCTGGCTCTTATTGCTCATCTTTCGCTGTCAGGTAGGGACTTTCTAAAGGACTTGGAAGTATTAGCTTGTTGTCTTCTGATTTCACAAATTGATAATTAATTTTCTTGATTTTAAGTGTTTGTTTCATGATAGGCTCCTCCTTTGAATAAATAAAGTATATCAGGAAAAACTTGAGAATAACTTAGCTTATTCTCAAGCAAAACTTAATAAAAAAATTACTGACAGTAATTTTTAGCGCTTTATTAATGCTAAAAAAGCTGTCAGTAATTATTATTTTAAAATCATAAAATTATGATTGACAGTCGCTTGAATCACAGGATGATTTTTCAAATAAGCCGCAATCAATTCTGTCATGTCCACTGTTATTTCTCTGACAATCTTGTCAGCAGAAAACATTGGATAATTTCCACCCCCGACTGCTCGATACTGATTGACTACAATTTCTAAAAACTCCTCACTGGCAACTGGACGTCCCTCAAAACTTAAGTTCACAATTCGCTGACCAATCTTTTTCTTCAAATCAATAGTATAATCAATGCCTTCATACATATCATAATTATAATACTCAGGTTTAGGTTCAACAAAGCGAGGACTAAAAATAATTTCTCCCTCATCATTAATTTCAAGATGTTCAGCCGTTCGTTCTAAGGCAGCTTTTAAATCTGCTCCTGTCACTCTTAAAACAGCTAAAGTATTAGGATAAATGTAATTTGTCAAAATTGAGCGCATGGTAATCTGTTCATCAAAACCTTTGGCTTCATTGTTAAAAAGGGCTGTCCCCGAAATTTTGGCAGCTGTTGCTTCCATTTGTATTTTATTTATCAATTCAATATAAGGATGCTCACTAATGCGCGCGGCCATTGGATCCAAAATTTTCATATTCCCCAATACTTTTCCCATTGGCTGGTCCAACCACTCTTCTGTTTCCTTACTGATATCAGAAATAAGTTCAAGAACCTCTGTCGAAACTTTTGACTTGGCCGTTCTATGAATTTTGGCTTTTGAATGGGTAATTTTTTTTTGCTTATCTAATTCTAGCTCAATTTCCCCAACAAAAGCCCCTCGAAACCCAGGCTGAATCACGGGAACTCCTAAAACATGTTGAGCAATTTTCCGATGCTGATGTCCCGTGACTAGAGCGTCAATCAATTCTCCATATTCCAATAATAATTGGTAGGCTTCATTTTCTCCTGTTAAGATTTCCGTAGGAATTCCTGTCACTAAATCTCGTTCAAATCCCCCATGATAAGCTACAAGAAGCACATCAACGCGCTGACGTAAGTCGGGTAAAATTTTTTTGGCAGCTTCAACAATCGATTGAAAAGTTAAATCTTTAATTGTAGCTGGCTGTTCCCAATGAGGAATATACTGAGTCAAGAAACCAACAATTCCAATTTTTACGCCTTGTCTTTCAATGATTTGATAAGTTGGTCCAAAAGCTGGCTGTCCTTTTTTATCCAAAACATTGGCTGTTAAAATAGGATAATTGACTTGCTTGACATACGTTTCTAAATACTCCAGTCCATAATTAAACTCATGATTCCCTAGTAAGCCAACGTCATAGCCAAAAGAATTTGTGACATTGACTAAATCTTTGATGCCTTCCTTTGCTTTTTTTGCCAGATAGTAAGCCAGAGCAGACCCTTGCAAGATGTCGCCATTTTCAATTTTTATGACGATTTCTCCTTTTTGTTCAGAGGAGCTTGTCAGTTCGTCCATTTTAGTTCGAGCTTTAGCAATCGAAAAAGGTAAATCCATGTCTTTTTCTGTAAAATTTGTGGGAAGAACAAAGCCATGCAAGTCACTTGTTTCAAGAATTCTTATCTTCATCATCCTTTATCCTTTCGCTAATTTTTTTCTAATTCTTGATGAAATGAGTTCAACAAAAATAATTAATACTAAAAGTCCGAGTAAAATCGCTCCAACAGACGACCATTTATAGCCAGACATTGCAAAACTCAATGGCGCACCAATCCCACCAGCACCGACCAAGCCCAAAATGGCAGCATCACGAAGATTCATATCTAAACGATAAAGTAGGATTGAGTAAAGATCTGGTAAAAGTTGTGGCAAAACCCCAAAGCGAATTTTTTGAAAAGTTGTGGCACCAGCTGCATCCATCGCTTCAATGACACCCATATCCAAATCCTCAATGGCCTCAATAAATAACTTTGCAATCATCCCAATGGACTCAAAACCAAGCGCCATCACACCAGCTGACGAACCTAAACCAACAACTGGAATAAACAAAAGGGCATAGATAAATGAAGGAATCGTCCGAATAGCCATTAAAACAAAACGAATCAAATAAGCCAGCCAGTTAGGAACCAGATTTGTTGCCGCCAGAAAAGATAGTGGAACAGCGATAATCGCACCGACCAAAGTTCCAAGAATCCCAATAGCAAAAGTTTGCAGCAAGAGATAAGCCAAACCTGTTTCAGTGAAATTGAAAATTAAACTACTATCTGGATGAAAAATTCCTGTGAAAATATTTTTAGCAATTAAAGCACCATGTTCTGACACCCCGTGATAATGAACAACCGAGGTTGACCAAATTGAAATAGCTAACAAAATGATAAAAATCAAAAGATAATAAAACCATTTTTTAGGTCGTCGATTGTATTCTTCAATAATTTGTGAATTCATTTTTCCTCTCATTTCATTCCTAGGCAATCTTCTTGCGAATGAGTGCACTGACAGAGTCTATAATCATGACCGTAACCAAAATTGAAACCAAAATCATGCCGACACTGGCAAAATCTCGAAAATTTACACGGTCATTTAAGATATTTCCAATCCCGCCTGCACCAACATAACCTAAAATCGCTGCATAACGAACATTTCCTTCAAAAGCATAAAGGGCAGTTGAAAGATAAGTAGGTAAAACTTGAGGAAAAACAGCAATAAAGAAGGCTTTTAAGGGACTCACTCCCAAGGCCTCTGCCGCTTCAAATGGTCCCATATCAACCGTTTCAATGACTTCAAATAATTGTTTTCCGATAAAAGAAAAAGTAAAAATAAAAATCGCAACGACCCCAGCAAAAGTCCCCAGTCCAAAAATATAAGTCGCAATCAAAGCTAAAACTAGCGTTGGCAAAGTTCTTGCAAGCATAAAAATAAAGCGAATGATTCCATTTACTAACCGATTTTTAACGATGTTATTGGCTGTTAAAATTGCAAAAGGGACCGCTAATAAAGCTCCCAATAAGGAAGCAAAAAAGCTCATTTTAATCGTATCAAGCAAAGGAGGAAGTACCTTATCAAAGTAAGACCAGTTTGGTGGAAGCATACTTGCTAATTTTTGTAAAAAGAGTCCACTTCGACTAAGCGCACTAAAGTCAAAATTTGTAAGAAGTACAGATAAACCGATAATTATAATAATAATTATCCAGTAAATCCAAGTACGACTGACTTTTTCTTCAACCACTTCACCCGTGAGGAGTTCTATTTTTTTGGGCTTAAATATTTTATCGTACATTTAGCCCTCTTTTCTATAAACTTCATCTAAAATTTCTTTGGTTACTTCTTGTGAGGGCCCATCATAGACAATCTTTCCTTTTTTGACGGCGATAATTCGTGAGGCATATTCTAAGGCAAGTTCAACATGGTGAATATTTAGTAAAATCGTTTTATTGAGCTCTTCGTTAATTCTTTTAAAATCATCCATTACTTCTTTAGCCATCACTGGGTCAAGGGCTGAAACAGGCTCGTCAGCCAGTAAAATCTCACTTTCTTGTGTCAGTGCACGCGCAAGTGAAACCCTTTGTTGTTGACCACCAGAAAGTTGATCAGCCCGGATATATGCCTTGTCTAAAATTCCTACTTTATTCAGAGAATCTAAAGCAACAAGTTTATCTTCTTTTGAAAATAAGCCAAAAATCACTTTAAATAAGTTCATCTCTGGGACACGAGCAAACATAACATTTTTTAAAACAGTAACTCTAGGCACTAAATTATAGGATTGAAAAATCATTCCGACGTGGCGTCGAAATTTTCTTAAGTCTTTGCCTTTTAGTTTTGAGACATCCGTATCATTCACAAAGAGACGACCGGAAGTCACATCATTTAAACCATTGACACAGCGAATAAGGGTGGATTTCCCCGCTCCTGATGTCCCAATAATGGCTACAAATTCTCCTTGGTCAATTTGTAAGTTAACATCTGTCAGACCTTTTGTGCCATTTGGGTAAACTTTTGACACATTTTCAAATTTAATCATCACTTCTCCATTCTATATGAAGCTTCTATTTTATTTATTATTGCTTCATTTTCACAAAAAGAGTCTGGAACTCAACGAGTAACCCAGACCCTTTTAAAATGATTTTATTTGTTCATTAGTTGGCTTTACTCATTTCATTTGCCACTTTAATGGCTGTTTTATAGTCATCTTTTGTTGAATCAACATAGCCATCATGTGAATAAATCGCAATAACTTTCTTGCCTTCGGCAGTTTTGGACATATCTTTAATCGCTGTTGAGCGAGCCTTTTTGAAATCTGGTGTCATAATTTTAGATTTTTCTGAAACCATAATTCCGTCATTAGCGATAGCAGGGGTTACTCCAATCACATTTGTATCATCCCAAATGCTTCCTTTTGCACCAAAAGTTGTGGTCCATTTTGTTGCTTCATCTAAACGAGCATCGGCATATTCAGGCATAACATCAATTTGTCCTGATGCAAGTTGAGCCATCGCTGAATCGTAAGAATCCATCGTTACTGTATTTTTCAAATCACGAATTGAATGTTTAAAATTATCTGTCAACCATTGTGAAGGATACATATATCCCGCAGCAGATGAAGTTGATTCAAGCCCCCATTTTGCTTTATTCAAATCTTTCCATGTCAAAGTTCCATCGTTGGCTCCTTTAGCTAATTTTTTACCCATTGGAGAATTACCAGCAATGATTAATGAGCGATATGAAGTCACTTCTTTATCAGTCTTTGTTGTTGGTTTGTGTTCATTCCAATATTTTGCTGAGGTTGAGGCATCATTTGAAAGTCCTTTACGTGTTGCCATCAAAAGTGGAGTTGAACCATCTTGATACATCGCATAGGTTGTGGCTGACATTCCATATCCGACATCAACTGAACCTGCATCAAGTCCTTCACCAACCGCTTGATAGTTTGTTCCAACGCTTGTATCAATTTTTTTAACGGTATAGCCTTGTTTTTTCAACTCAGACTTCAAAATATTGGCGATTGGTTTAGTCGCTGTGGTGATATCATCTGGATTTTTTGAGGGAATAAATGAAATCTTCAAATCCGAAATGGTTTTACTATCTGATTTTGAAGCAGAACTGCTATTTCCACAAGCCGCAAGTAGTGATAGGGCAATTACCGCGCCTGCTGTAAGTCCAATGACTTTCTTTGATGTATTTTTCATTTTAAAAATGAATCTCCTTAAGGTTTTTCTCAATCGGTTTATGAATTGTGCTCTTCACAAAATAATTCTAACCCTTTTTTTAAGCCTTTACAATGACCCTTTTGTAAATATTCTGTTAATAGTTATCATCGTTCGTAAATATCGAACTTTATAAGGCTATTTCAAGTAAAAATATTATATAATACATCTTTTTTTATAAAATACATCTTTTTCCTTGGGGGATGTTTGTATATACCAAACATTTAGTTCAAAGTTATTTCATTGATAACGCTGACAAATTTTCTGCTATAATAAAGTTATTTTCACCATTATTATAGCATCCAACTAAGCACTCCCAAGACCAACCAAGCTTCACGAAGAAGGACAAAGATCTTCCCATTACAGCTCACCGTTTTAGGAAATTTTTTGGAGAAATATAGTCATCAGAGCACTGATGGCTTTTCTTATGCTCTTGATGGGGAAGGCTACTAAGAAACTGACTTGTTCCTTTGACTTGACATCATGAACCAACCCAAACAAGAGACTTAATACCCAAGTCCACTCGCTCACACCAAGAACCCTGTATTTCAGAACCCAACAAGAACTCAAGACCTCCTCCCACTTCGGGGTACGTTGACTCCGAACAGGTGAGGGAAGTTCTCGCCCTATTTTCTTCTTCATCACATAGAGTGATGAACTTCCTTCCTCAGTTTTCATCCTGTATCACAATGAAAATCCAGATACCCCACACAATATTTTCTTCCAAATCGCTCTCCCCGCCATGCTTTTGGAAAATTAAATGTGTGTGCATGTGACTTCCACTATACCGACAGCACCAACTCAATTCATCCTTCACCTCTCAAGGAATGAAAATCAGACGAGAACCTAGACACAAAACCAAACAACCCTTGACCGATAAAGAGACTACTCCGATGAACTGTTATACCTTCATGTAAAGAGACTGACAGAACCCTCATGCTCTTTTTCCATCTTTGACCTTTATTGAGGACATTAGACCCTAAACAACACCTAGAGACTAAGATAAGCCTTGATTGTAAACTGTCTGACCCTTCTCGGATATTCCTCTAAGCCTAGACAAGCTGAAACTTACACTTAGCTAAGCTGATTCCCTCACCGTATCAAGCTTTGAACTACTGGTCTCAAGCTTACAGTACCCCAGCTAAGCTGAATAACATCAGAACTACAAAAGTGCACACTCGATTATTTCAAGCAAACTCCAAAACAGAGAGACAAGATACACTAAAAAAGCTCTTCCCCTATATTTTATCTTGATGATGGACTGTAAAGCACAAACACACATTCACTTCTCTGATTTAGTATTTCCGTAGCACTTCAACCCTCAAACCGTAATTCAACACCCTCAGACAGCCCACCTTGACACCAAATGAGCAGACACAAACATACAAAAAGTCAATCTAAAACACCCCACCCTGATTATCCGTCATTTTCCTTCTTGGCTTAAATAACCTAGACTGCTTTTCTTATACCCTGGATGAATAGCTAGGCCTAAATGCCAAATGAGAAGAGGTAAAAAAATTTTTTAAAAGTGCAGATACGATACACCTCAACCCACTCCGCCAATCGATAAAACCAGACCCTTTTTGAGTGAAGTTCAACGGAAATTGAGAGAACCTATCAAAAACGCAGAACCCGTTTAAACCCACTCATAACGCTATTTGAGGGACTTCCACTGTCTCCACTAACCTGCTATACTTATATATATAGAGGTGATGCGCATCCATCTTCTTAGACCATCTTTGACCTCCTCGTGGTTATACTAAGACCCAATACAATCGTGATCACTGTTCTTTTAACATCGAGAGCCAGCTGTCACAAGCTTTCGGGGGACTCTTAGAGTAACAAATCGAGCAATATAAAGGAAAGACAGGTCATTATCACTATTTAACGCGCACAAATGTGCATTTTAACGATTAAGAAAGGCAAATAATTATGCAAAACAACAAACAAAACCGACACAGAATATGGATATTTATTGTTTATCCCGATTCAGCACCCCAAAACTGGGAAGATATAATCACAGATATCGGTGCAGAGTGGGGACATAGTCCCTTACACGATAAAGATGAGAATCCATATGGTGGCGCTAAAAAGCCACATTATCATTGTCTCATCAAATTCAATAGCTTAAAGTCTTACAGACAAATGTTAAGTCTAACAGGTAAACTTCATGCTCCAAACCCTAAACCATGTGAGTGTGTTGTAGGTAAAGTAAGGTATTGGCTTCATCTTGATAACCCTGAAAAGTATCAATATAAGAAGGAAGACATTAAAGCTTTTTGCGGGTTTGATGTTAAAGAAGTCCTAAAGCCAAGCAAGACCCAACAAACTGCTATGATGAGGGAGATAAGGCAATATATCCGAGACAACAATATCCTTGAGTTAAAACCATTTATGGACTACGCAGACGCAGAATGCCCACAGTGGGGGTATGTCATCAACAGATTCCAATTCCAAATCAGAGACTATATTAACAGTAGTAGATACAGTTCCAACTACCGTCAAAACAAGCATTACCAAGACCTCGCCTTAGTTCTAAAATTCATAAGGAACAATGCTATAACCGATATGGAAGACGTCTATGCCTTTTTAGACGAGGAAAAACCCCAATTGGCATACCTAATGGTTGATTACTATCAGGAAATTAAAGACTGTTTAACGAGTGTTCAGCGTAGAACAGCGAGCTACAAAGATGTTACCCCAGAATCTAGGTCTCTTGTTCAACAACAACTTCCAAAGGCTTTAACGAGTTTTAGAGACCCGATAGCACTCGAAGAGTACTATGATAGGCTCGATAGTGAGCCTATTTACTAACCCTCATCTCCTCTTAACCACTTGATGCAAGCTCCCATTACCTAACCACCTACAACCGCTTGTAATTAAAAGAGTCTAAGAGTTACGGGGTACCCCAATAGCTCTTAGAGTCCGTTAAGGACAAACTCTACCTACTTGAACCAGACAGGTCAATAGGTGCTTAGACAGATAACAATCATACCTTTAGTCCCTACCTAATGACTTACATACATGGGTAGGGGCTTTTGGGATTCAGAATAACCCTTCGCCTATGAATGAGACTCAATCAGACTAAACCCAGCACTCACCTGACTTTCCACTTCGTTAACATCTCAATCTCACAGCTTGACCATATTCCTACCACTCTTACCCTTGAACAAAAAGGTAATTGGGGGACGTAGTAAGGCAGAGAGACATCTTCTCAATCCCAAAAGCAAGGTTTCTTACAGAAGATGTTCCCCTAAACTCAGACTACAACCGATTTGATAGACTTCATCACCTCTAACCCCTGATGACACAAGCCTCTCACCGCTTCTGACCCTTGATCACTTTTGTATTGGGGGTCGTAGTAAGTTATACAGATAAATAAAGCAAAAAGAGCACTCTGACAGGAGTGCTCTTCCTTTATTCCTTTTGACCTTAACTGTACCCTAAAAAAGTTTGCTTTCTTCCTCACAATATAGGATAATATTTGATGTGAGGAAGGAGATTAACTTATTGGAAAGATAGACAATGAAAAATACAAAGAACACACGTGTTCAGAAGCAACAAAAGAAAGCAAAGAAGCAGAGACGTATCTCTAGTACCTTGATGTGCGGACTTGTCTTGTCAAGTGTCGCTTTACCAGCTGTAGCTATATTGGCGGATAACGCAGTGCAAAACCAAGCACCTCAAACAGTCCAGTCTTCTACAAAATCTTCTGAAGCTACTAAAGTTGAAACACCTACAACAGCCTCTGAAGCAGTTAAAACAGTCCAAGACACATCTGCTCCAGTTGTAGCCAACCCTGATAGTGGTAAAGACGGTTTCAGCCGACTTTGCACCACCCCTTGATAGCGAAGAACCCTAACACACCAGCACCAACGCTTACACAAGCTTCACCAGCACCAGCAACGAAACAAGCTACTGAAAAGCACAAAGCGATTATCCACTTCGTAAACAGCGTTTCAGGTGAGTCAATCAAAGCAGACATGACAGTAGAAGGAACTACTGACCAAGACATCCGTACAGTTGCAGGTAAAGACGCTTTCAAAGTAGCTGGATATACTTACACTGAAGAACCAAACCAATGGTACCCATTCAACGCTAATTGGGTACAAGAATACACAGCTTTCTTCACCCCTGAGGGGTACGTACCTGACGATGACGGTTTCGTACTCGGAACAGATGGTTACTACCACCAAAAACGTGAAAATGGAGACATTAACTACAATACACGTTTCGCTGACTTCAATATCACTTACACAAACAAGGATACAGGTGAAGTTCTTGGAACATATGCACAAGGTATCAAAGACGCTGAAGCAGGTACGTCTTCAAACACCTACGGTCACGGTTTCTCAGAGAACACTTGGGCAATTGCTAAAGCTGATTCTAAATGGATTAACCCAAATTCATCATTTGACTATGACGGTAAAACATACTACACAGCTATCTATGTCTACACCGACCGTTCAGGTGATGGTTCTCAAGGTGACGTTGTATCCCCAGTAAACGGACAAATCAACGTGACAGTACCACTTACTGACATGACTAAGAAAGACCCAGCAGAGAACGTAACATTTAAAACACGCTACGTTGATGATGCAACTGGCAAAGACATCGCTCCATCAAGCACAGATACACTTCCAGTAGGTAGTCAATACTCATCAGTAGCCCTTGATATCCCCCACTACAAGCTTAACAGTGCTAAAGATGTCAACTTCACAGTTCAAAAAGGTCAAAAAGATGTAATCTACCGTTACACTAAAGACCAAGCCTCTTTCGTTGAATTCAAGCTCGTAGACGCTAAAACCAACAAAGAGATTGGTAAATCAGTTAAGCGTTCTGGACAAGAAGGACAATGGACATCAATCGACCCAAGCTCTAAAGAGTTCAAGATTGACGGTTACACAATGCAGAAGTCTTACTACCAAACTCCAGGCTTAGGTACTCAAACCTACGACTTCCCAGAACCAGGTAAAACAAACTCTGTAACAGTTAAATACGACAAAGACAGTGATAAACCTGATGTTAAAGAGGGTACATTGACAATTCGTTACACAGACACACGTGGAAATGAAATCAAAGGCCCAACAACACAAGAGGGTAAAGTCGGCGACCTTTACGAAGTAGTAGCTCCTGACATCAAAGGTTGGAAATTGAACGACAATTCACCTAACCTCTTCCGTGATGAGTACAAGGAAGGTAACACAACAGTTACATTCAAGTACGACAAAGACGAAACACCAGACCCAGTTAAACAAGGTTCTGTAACATTCAAATACGTTGACAAAGACTCTAAAGAGCTTCAAGCCTCTAAGACTATCAAAGGTGATGTAGACAAAGCTTTCTCTGAAACAGCTCCTACCATCAAGGGGTACTCACTTGACAAATCTAAGTCAGACGAAACTTACTCTGGCAAGTTCACTGAGCAAGGTCAAACATACTACTTTGTATACAACAAAGATGTAACACCTACTCCAGACCCACAACCAGAGGACTCAAAACTTCGTCCATTACTTGAACAAACAATCAAAGACGCCAAACCTTACTCTGACAAAGCTAAATATCAAGCTACGTACGTTGATGCTTTGGACAAAGCCATCTCAGACGCTGAAGCATTCTTGAAAGCCAATCCAGCTCCTAATGCTAAAGCACGTGCTTTGAAAGCAGAATCAACAGACTTGGACAGCAAGTTCCAAGCTCAAATTGACAACGTTACAACAGCCGTAAACAATGTTAAAGCCAACCCAGTTACACCAACACCTGACGAAGACGTAGTTAAAATCACATTTAACTTGTATGACAAGGACACTGAAGACGCTCAAGGAAACTTAAAACTTCTTAAGACAGTAGTACTTGATGCAAGCAAGAAAGAAATTGAGGCTAACGGTGGACATTGGGATGCCAC
>ENA-OQNI01001481-OQNI01001481.1-human-gut-metagenome-genome-assembly--contig:-NODE-1481-length-14139-cov-15.575150_pt1 | contig 14139 bp, 8 predicted proteins | sample MGYA00242627_ERZ504876 | MGnify/ENA primary metagenome ERZ504876 (study PRJEB26092, sample SAMD00036386) | human gut metagenome | host: Homo sapiens | study: EMG produced TPA metagenomics assembly of... | reverse complement strand
TAAAGAAACAACAGTACCAGGTAGTGCTGGTAAAAAAGATACTTACAATTTTAATAGCATTACGAAATACTATACCGGAGAACCAGTTACATTTACAACTGATGAAATTGGTGTTCCAACAGTTGGTGCTAACAGCACTCCATTAATAAAGGATAGTGATTACGAAATCACATATTCCGATAATACAAATGCAGGTACTGCAAAAATGTTCCTTATTGGAAAAGGCAGCTACGCAAACAGCATTAAAAACTATACTTTTACAATTAGCCAAACACCAGTTACAGATGTAAAAGCAAGTGAATATGTTGAAAAGATCAATGGTGCAAAACCAGAAGATTATAAAACAGCAATGGGAGTTGTTGTAAAAGCTCAGGTTCCTGGAACAAATAAAATCTTAACTTTAACAGAGGGAAAAGATTATACAGTAACTTACGCATGGGGAGCTGATGGAAAATCTGTTGATGCAACTGTTGCAGTAAAAGCTAATAGCAATTTTGATGATCCAACCGATACTAGTATTCTTAAAGTAAACTCAAAGATTTCCAATGCAACTTTAAAATCAGAGTACATTAAACTGAAAGAGACTTCTTTTACATACAATGGTCAGGCAGTTAAACCTGATTTTGACGTTGTAATTGGCGGACATATTGTCAATCCAAATCAATACACTGCAAAATATACAAATAATGTAAATGCCGGTACTGCAACTTTAACAGTTTCTGCTAATGATAATTCTGATTATCAGGGAACAGCAAGCATTACGTATACTATTCAGTCTGCTGATGCATCTAAATTAAAGGGCGTAATCGGTACTCAGGAATACAAAGGATACACTCTTGAAATTGCGCCAGATAAGATCGACCTTACTTTAGACGGAAAGAAAATTGATGTTGAAAGTAACTTCATCTTAACCTATGGAGAAAATGTAAAAGTAGGTGAAGGTACAGTAACTTTAACACCAAAGAACAAAAACTTTACCGGAACTAAAACATTAACATTCCAGATCAGTGGTGAAATGCTTGATGGCACCAATGCGACATTTGCATATGTTGATAAAGATGGCTTTGCAGTAGCTAGTCCTACATTTGCTTACGACGGTACCGCACATACCTGTGCTAAAACTTCTTTAACATATACAGGCAAAGATTTAAAAGAAGGCACTGACTATGAGATCAAGTACGTTGATAATGTATACGGTCAGAAAGGCAAAGATAAAAAACAGTATGCTGCCGTTCTTGCAGTAGCTAAGGGCAAATTTGGCGGAAATCTGACAACTTCAGATGCTGCTTCCGGTATTAGTGTTAAAGATGGTGTTTATACAGATGCTGCCGGAAACAAGATTACAAACGTATTCAAGATAGATCTGATTGAAATTACTCAGGAAGAGATTACTGCAAGCTGTGTATCTGTTTCCAACGGAACATATGCAGCAGGTCTTCCGGTTAAACCATCTGTAAAAATTGTTGTAAAAGGAAGAACACTTGTAGAAGGTACAGATTATGACTTAAACGTATCCGCAAACAAGGATGTAATCAACGCAACAGAAAAACAGACTCTTCTTGTTACAGTTGAACCTAAGAATGGCTATAAATTACCAAATTCTGTTACATTGACTTATGCATGGGGAATTGACAAATTTGACCTTGCAAATGCAGACGTTACCGTAAATGGTGATAAAGTTACTGTTAAATGCGGAAAAGTAGAAGTTGCTGCTGATGAATATACAGTGACAAAGGATGCAGCAGCAAACAAAGTTACTGTAACCGCTACAAAAGGAAATAAGAACTACAAAGGTTCCAAGACAGTTTCTGCCGTTGTAACTGATCCGACAGAAAAACCAGCTACACCAATGATCAGCAGTGTTAAAGTTACCGGAAACAAAGCAACCGTAATCCTTTCCGGTGATTCCGAAGGTGCTGCAGGTTACGACTATGTAATCTCTACAGACCGCGACTGCATCACAAACAAAGACTACGATTCCGTAAACAAGAATCAGGTTCAGACCTCTACTACATTCAAATATGTACAGCAGGGAACCTACTATGCATACTGCCACGCTTGGAAACGTGACGAGAACGGTAAGAAAGTATTCAGTGACTGGTCTGGCGCATATCCGTTTGTTGTATCTGCAATCACACCGGACGCTCCAGTTATCACAAACGTAACAGTAAGCGGATCTACTATCAAAGTAACATACAAAGCAGCTGCAAACGCAACTGGTTACGATGTAGTACTTGGAACAGATTCCAAGAAAGAAAACGGTGAGACTCGTCCATACCACTATGGAAATTACAAGAAACTGAACCTCAAAGAAGGTACAGTAACAGCAACATTCAAGAACGTACCAAAGGGAACATGGGTAGTTGGAATGCATGCATTCAACAGAACATCCGAAGACGGAAAGAAAGTCTTCAGCCCATGGTCAAACCTGAAAAAGGCTACTGTTAAATAATCCATTTGGGTAATTAATACAGATTCCTAAAAAGAAAACCCCAGTCATTTTGACTGGGGTCTTTCTTTGTCAAAACTTATCCTGCGATTGTCGAAAAATTTTTCTGGTAAATAAATATCTGCTCTGATAAAATATAAGTACAAAATATGTGACAGGAGGTGACATCCATAATACGTCAAACGAATCTGGCACAAATGATAGACCTTGCCGCAGATCGTGCAAGATATGATGAATGTGCCAAGAAACTATTAACCTATAAGGCAGTCATTGCCTGGATCCTCAAATCCTGTACAAAAGAATTTTCCCAATATAGTGTCAATTTTATCTGTGATAACTGCCTGAAAGAAAATATCGAAATTTCCAGTCGGGCAGTACATCAGGACCATCCTGACCGCAGTAAATTACTGGATGGAAACGAACAAATAGACTGCCTTAATTCCGAAGCAAATGCTATCAAAGACCAGACTGTATATTATGATATTCGTTTTAAGGCATATATTCCGAACACCGAAGAACCCGTACAGCTGATCATCAATTTGGAAATCCAGTTAAATGACACACCGGGGTATCCATTAGTTACAAGAGGATTTTATTATTGTGCAAGAATGATTTCCGAGCAGTATGGAACTATTTTTACTGGTGAACATTATGAAAAGCTTCAGAAAGTCTACAGTATTTGGATCTGCCCGGATCCGGCGAAAAAACGTAGAAATGGAATCTTCAGATACCATACAGTACAGGATACAGTATTGGGAAAGCCTTATGAAACTCTTGGCAGTTATGACCTTATGGAAGTTGTTATCGTAAATTTAGGTGATGCAGATAAAGAGAGTGATCTGGAGATCCTTGATCTGCTGAATACACTCTTCTCTCTTTCTACATCCTCTGAGACAAAGAAAAAACGTCTTCAGAAAGATTTTGGCATCGCCATGACAGAAGAATTTGAAAGTGAGGTGCAGGATATGTGTAATCTGGGAAAAGCACTTGTTGAACAAGGCATTGAGCAAGGTGTAGAAAAGAAAAATCTATCTCTTGCAAAAATGATGATCAAAGATAAAGAATCTCTCGATAAGATTGAAAAATATACTGGTTTTTCTGCCGATAAGTTAAAAGAGATTGCAGCATCTATCGGAACAAACCTTACTGCTTAGAATACGTCTCCTATGGCAGCTATACATAATAAGACAATAGAAAAATTTGGTACTTAAAATAGAGCTTTCAATTGTATCTCGTTGATATAGTTGAAAGCTTTTTATGTGATAACATAACGATTTCTTAATATAACTGATGATTTAAATATAAAAACCCACAAAAAACATAATTATAAATGATATATCTTATATACTCTGCAATCTCGAAAACTATTCTGGATACGAAAATTTCCATAAAAACAACCTGTCCACCACCCAAAGGGGAACTATAATCATGACAAAGATTAAAAACACGAAGAAAGGCATGGCTAAGAAAACCTTAAGTATGTCTCTCGTCGTTGCAATGCTGGCAACCTCTAATGTGCCGGTTTGGGCTGCTGAGTTCAGTGATGGTACTGACGCTTCCGTAGCTACTGAAGCAGATGCGTTCGCTGCAGAAGCTCCTGTTGTTGACGATACAGAAGACGCAGCTTCAGCATCTGTAATGGTAAATGAAGCTGATATTACTCTTAACTTATCTGCAGACAGCAAAAAAGTTGTTTGGGGAGGAGCATCTGTTATCAGTGGTACTGTAACTAAAACTGACGGATCAGAAGTAGAAGGTGGATGGCAGTATCGTTGGGTTGACGAAAAAGGTATTGCATATGCATCTTCTAACGGAAAAGTAGACGATGCAACTGATATGAGTTTAAATACAACAGCTGACATGGCTGGAAAAACATTAACCCTTTATGTTTACGATGTAGACAGCAATCAGCAGACTCTTTATGACATTAACACAGGTATTTCTGTAGCTGTAGAAAAGAGATCTTTAAATTCTGTGACTGCTACACCTGCAACCACAACAAAAGCATACAACGGTTTTGCTCAGACTATTACTGAAGCTGACGGCGTTGCACTTACTGTTCTGGATTCTGAAAATGCAAATGTAGCTGCTGATGCTTATGAAACATCTGTAACTAATGCAACTAATAATAAAGAAGAATTCAAACTTACTGTAACAGCAAAAGAAGACTCTGCTTACACAGGCAGTGCTGAACTTGTAATCGGTAACGTTACAGCAAAAGCATATGCAAAAGGAGATATCCTTGCAACAGCAACAAAAGGACAGTCCTATCAGTATACAGGTAAGGCTATTAAGATTTCCAAAGATAACATTACATTAAAAGAATCTGCTTCCAGTAATAAAGGCGCTGATGGAAAATTAAGCGGTGCTGATTTATCTGCTGCAGTTACAACTGCTCAGGTTGAATATACAAAAGTAGGTGATTACCCCGTTGTTGTATATGTTGACAAAACAAAATTAAAGAATTTTACAGATGCAGATGAATATTACACAACAAATGAGACTGTTAACGTTGCAAAACGTGACCTTTCTACAGCAGGAACAAAGATTACTGTTAACACTTTAAGTGGACAGATTCCAACAGATATTGCTGTAAGCAAATTAGCTGATTATCTGATATTTACAGGTGTAGAAGGCTCAGACCTTTCTGCAATTAAAAACTCCAGCAAAGAATATACACTTATTGTAAAAAATGCTGATGGTACAGACGCTGAACAGTTTAAAAACGGAAGTACATATACTGTTACAGTACGTGCTAAAGACGGTGGAAACTGCACCGGTGAGCAGACATTCACTGTTGTTGCTACTGCAGCTGCATTAAATGCTGTATCTGCAAAAACACAGTATACAACAGATTATACAGGCGATGCGATCAAACCTTCCAAGAGCGATTTAGGAGAACTGGTTATTCAGTATTTCAACGCACAGGGTAACCCCAAAACAGAAGATCTTGGAACAGACGGATACGAAATCACAGGATATACAAACAACGTAAATGCAACAACTGTATATGACGGAAATTACAATCCAGTAGCAAACGCTTACGTTAACATCAAGATTACAAGCGGAACATACAAAGATCAGACAGCATCTATTCCGTTCTTAATCAAACCACTGGTAGTTGAAGCTGATTATGTAACTGTACCGGATGATGTTTCTATTAATAAAGCACTTACAGAAGCAGGCGAATATAAACTTCCTGTAACAGTTGTAGCAAAAGGCAAAAAAGTAGAAAAAACTCTCACAGACAGCGATTTCACAGTTAAATATGAATATGAAAACAAAGATATCGCTAATGGCTTGTTTAACAACATCATTACAGAAGTTACTGTTACAAACACAAACTATATTTTAAAAACAACAAACGGCAAAACAAGAACTGTTACAGCAAGCGGTAAGACAGAAATCGTACCTAAGAAATTAACAGACGCTATGGTTGTTGCAACACCTTCTACTTATACTTACACAGGTGGAAAGATCCAGCCTACTTATGCAGTGCTTGACGGTGCTATTGCTCTTTACAAGAAGGGTGAAGTTAACGATAAAGATGCTGAATATGAGGAAGTAAGCATCAGCAATGCTGTAAATGTTGGTACTGGAACAATCACTGTACAGGGATACAACTACTTCTATTCAGGAAAAGCAACTGGAACATTTACAATCACAGCTGCAAACACAGCAGATGTAAAAGTATCCATCGCTGATCAGGATTACACTGGAAAACAGGTAAGACCTCGTAAATTTACAGCAACATTAAACGGAAACGATGTATCCAACCAGTTTGAAATCGTTTCTTATGGCGAAAACGTTGAAGCCGGAGTCGGAACAGTTGTTCTGAAACCATTAGATGGAAACAAGAACTTCACAGGTTCTAACATCACAGCAAGCTTCAATATCGTAAAAGAAAAAGTAGAAGCTACTCTTAACGTTTATGACAGCAAAGGATTTGACGTAACAGACGCTTATACAGCAGATGTAGATAAAGATGCTGATGGAAATGTAAATGGTGTAGTTCATAACAGCCAGGTTGCATTCACATTTGACGGAAATGAGCATACTTTTGCAAAGGCATTATTAAGCAACATCAGAAAAGTTACAAATGATGGCGTAAAGACAACTGCAAAAGAAAGCGATTTCGAAATCAAATATGCAGACAATATCACAGGTAAGAAAGTAACTGCTGGAAAAGAAAACATTGGTTATATCTATGCAGTAGCTAAAGAAGGAACAGGATTTGCAGGAACTAAGACAATTGTTACTTCTGATGGAACAATTATCAACGGTGTTGTTGCTTATATCCCATTCACAATCAAATCTGTTAAATTCGTTGCTAAGAATGTAAGTGTTAAGAACGCTACATATGCAGGCGGCCTTCCAGTTAAACCAGAAGTACTGATTCAGATTGGTGGAAGCACATTAGTTGAAGGCAAAGATTATACTCTTAGATTAATCGACAAAAATGGCAACACTGTAACTCCTATCGATGTAACTGTTGGTGATATTTATGGAGTAGAAATCAAAGGTATCAACGGATACACAGAATCTGGCGTTGCAACATTCGATACAGACGATGTTGACAGTACAGCTTATTCCAGAGCAAACTTAACATGGGGCGTTGATAAGAAGAACATCAACGATTGTACTGTAACTGTAAAAGATGGCGTTACAACTGTATTAAATGGATATCTCCCAGTTCCGGCTACAGAATATACTTCTGAAAAGAACACTGACGGAACATATACAGTAAAAGCAAACAGCACATCCAAAAACTACACAGGATCCAAGACAGTAGTTGCAGACGGAAAAGCAGAAGATGAAAAACCGGATGCTCCGATGATCACTAAAGTAAATGTTACTGGAAACCAAGCAACAGTCATCCTTTCCGGTGATTCTGAAGGTGCTGCTGGTTACGATTATGTAATCTCTACAGATCGTGACTGCATCACAAATAAAGATTATACTTCTGTAAACAAGAATCAGGTTAGTACATCTACTACATTTAAGTATGTACAGCAGGAAACATATTATGCATACTGCCATGCTTGGAAACGTGATGAAAACGGTAAGAAAGTATTCAGCGACTGGTCAAATGCATATCCATTCGTTGTATCTGCAATCACACCGGATGCTCCGATCATCACAAGCGTAAATGTAAGCGGAACAACTGTAAAAGTAACATATAAAGCAGCTGCTAATGCAACAGGATACGACGTAGTACTTGGAACATCCTCCAAGAAAGAAAACGGCGAGACTCGTCCATACCACTATGGCGATCACAAGATCCTGAACCTCAAAGAAGGTACAGTAACAGCTACATTTAAGAATGTACCAAAAGGAAGCTGGACAGTAGGAATGCATGCATTCAACAGAACTTCCGAAAACGGCAGGAAAGTATTCAGCCCATGGTCCAATCTTAAAAAGATCACTGTAAAATAATCCATTTGGGTAATTTTATATAAGATTCCAACAGGCAAGACGGGGCATAATTCATGATTATGCCCCATTCTTGCAATGCAAAAGAAATATGTTTTCCAGATAATGAAGGAGAAAAAGAATATGGGATTAAAAGAACGTAGAAAAAAAATTATGGCTTTAATGCTCGCTGCCTGCGTAGCAGGAACCAGCGTTGTACCTGTAGCAGCTTCTGACGTCAGCGTATTCTCTGATGGAACTGATGCCTCACCAGAAGCTTTTGATTCTGCTGATGTTGATAGTGCTAATGTAGCAGCTCAAAAAACTATATATATTAATTTCTATGATGAAGAGGCAAATACACAGGTTAAAGAAGAACCGATGCAAGTTCCTGCAGATGCCACATCTGTAAACGCAAGTTCTCTTACAGCACCAGAAGGTTATGAATTGGTATTATCTGGCGATCTTGCAATCAATGATGGTTATGTATACGCTGCTGTTCGCAAAGTAGCTACTACTAAAACTGTAAAAATCAACTACTATTCTGAAGAAGAAAAAAAACAGATTGCAGAAGTAGAGTTCACTGTTGATAAAGATGCTACATCTGTAAATACCAGCAAACTTACAGCACCAGAAGGCTATGAATTGGTATTATCTGGCGATCTTGCAATCAATGATGGTTATGTATACGCTGCTGTTCGCAAAGTAGCTACTACTAAAACTGTAAAAATCAACTACTATTCTGAAGAAGAAGAAAAACAGATTGCAGAAGTGGAGCTCACTGTTGATAAAGATGCTACATCTGTAAATACCAGCAAACTTACAGCACCAGAAGGCTATGAATTGGTATTAGCTGGTGATCTTGCAATCAATGATGGTTATGTATACGCTGCTGTTCGCAAAGTAGCTACTACTAAAACTGTAAAAATCAACTACTATTCTGAAGAAGAAGAAAAACAGATTGCAGAAGTGGAGCTTACTGTTGATAAAGATGCTACATCTGTAAATACCAGCAAACTTACAGCACCAGAAGGCTATGAATTGGTATTAGCTGGTGATCTTGCAATCAATGATGGTTATGTATACGCTGCTGTTCGTAAAGCAGTTACAACAAAAGGAATTACTGTTGTATATCAGGATAGAAAAGGAAATGTCATCAAGACAGCTCCTATGACTGTTGATAAAGATGCTACTTATATTAACACTGGCAAATTAACAGCACCAGATGGATATACAATTGGCATCGTTGGTGACATTAAAATTTCCCAAAATAACAAAGTTTATATTACTGTAGACCAGAATAAAAAATCTGTAACTGTTATTTTTAAAGAATCTGGTAAAGTTGTCAGCAGTAAGAAACTTTCTGTAGTAGCTACTGCCAAATATGTTAATATGAGCAGAATCACAGCACCAGACAGATATCAGATTGTAACAACTGGTTCCAAATTAAAAATTTCCAAAAATAATACAGTAACTGTTGAGGTTAAAAAATTAGGAAAAACAATTAAAGTTATTTATAGATTAGCAAAAACAAACAAAATTGTTGCTACTGGAGAAATCGTTGTCGATAAAAAAGCTACATCTATTAAAGCCAGTGAAGTTCCGGTACCAGCAGGATACAAAATGGTAACAACAGGTTCCTGCTCTGTCAAAACTAAAAAAATCGAAATCTATGTAAAGAAATAATTTATTAAGAGTCACACATATCGATAACTTTCAGGTATTGTTAATAAACAATTTATTTACATACTCACAGATTCCTAAAAAGAAAGGGTCTGTGAAATAAGTCCCTAAAAGAAATAGAACCATTCGTTCATGCGAATGGTTCTATTTTTGTGGTAAAATTAACTTGCGATGAAAACTTTATACAATAATTATTGTAATTCAAAACAAGGATATTTACTGTTGCTGATTTCTCAGTTTGTCACTAATCAGATTTGCTCCCATGTCACAGATCTGCTAAGTTTTGTGTCATTGGCATTTTGCCCTGGAGGGGTCTGACCATCGAAAACAGCGAAAAAATGTTTTATTAAAACAAAGATATTCTTTGTCTAAAACTTAATCTGGCAAGTATAAGTGTTGCTGATTTCTCAGTTTGTCACTAATTAGATTTACCAGCTCCATTAACTCCACCCAGAACGATATATTTTTTCTTTTAAAATAAATTCCTCGCAATTACTTGTTTTTGCCTTTTTTGAAGTAAAAAATCACCTACCATCTGATAAAATTCCCTCTGCTCTTCTGAATCAGCTTCTAATGTAAGTTGCAATGTATCTTCAGGTTCCAGACACTTTATTTCTTCATATATTTTTTCATATTTTTTTACATCACACATATTAATCCCACCTATATTTAAATATTATGTATCTAATTTCCAAATAAAAAAGGCTAAATTTTTCATAAAGCCAATTTTCTTTAAAAAGAGAAACAACTGCAATCAGAGTATTCTCTCTCTTTTTTGATTGATCAAGATGTTTGATAGCAGACACTGCAATTTTTCTATCTTACTTACTGATTTTCCGGGATGTCATTGTCCATCTTATTGTAATAATCTTTCCGCCTCTTCCATCTGGCAAGTCTTTCATAAGAATGCTATAATATCTCTAAAGCAAAAAATCTGAAAGGCGGTAACTGATATGGCAATGTTTTTAAATACTCCTCTTCCGTACAAAAGATATAAGAAGATTTCAGAAACAACATATTTTGTAGATAAATCCCTTATTCTGAATGACATATTTGGATGCATGGAAGAAGAAACACAGTATATCTGCATTACAAGACCGCGCAGATTCGGAAAAACGATCATGGCAAATATGCTGGGAGCCTTCTTTGGAAAGGTCTGGGATGCTTCGCAGATATTTGATCATTTAAAAATTGCAGATTCACCTGAATACCATCAGTATTTAAATCAGTATGATATCATTTATATCGATTTCAGCAGACTTCCGGAAAACTGCACATCTTACAGACAATATATTGACCGTATCATTACAGGTTTGAAGAACGATCTGGCGGAAGCATATCCGGAATATCAGACAGACTCCATATATGCGCTCTGGGACATACTTTCCCAAATTTCAGAGCAGACAGACCGACAGTTTGTTTTCATCATGGATGAATGGGATGCCGTATTTCATCTTCCATTTATTACTGAAAAGGAAAAAGCAGAGTATATACTTTTTCTCAAAACTCTGCTGAAAGATCAGGACTATACAGCACTGGCATATATTACCGGTATCCTGCCGATTTCCAAATATTCCAGTGGCTCTGAACTGAACATGTTTATGGAATTTAAAATGACTTCAATGGAAGCTTTCAGCGAATATTTTGGCTTTACAGACGAAGAGGTAGATGTTCTATATGAAAAGTACACACATTTATGCAAAAAACTTCAGGTACCACGCAACGGTCTGCAGAACTGGTATGATGGATATTTCACTGCTTCAGGAAAACGCCTGTATAATCCAAGATCCGTAGTGATGGCACTGCGTTTTAACCAGTTATCCAATTACTGGACCAGTTCCGGACCTTATGATGAGATTTTTTACTATATCCGCAATGACATTGACCATATAAAAAATGACCTGGCATTGATGATTACCGGAGAAGGCGTTGATGCCAAAATAGATGAATTTGCTGCATCGGCAATGGAATTAAAAAGCCGGGATCAGATCTATTCAGCTATGGTTGTATATGGGCTGCTTACTTATTCTGGCGGAAAAGTTTTTATTCCTAACAGAGAATTGATGTTCAAATATGAAGAACTTCTGCAGAATGAGGAAAGTCTTGGATATGTATACCAGCTGGCTAAGATTTCAGACCAGATGCTCAAGGCTACTTTATCCCGTGACACGCAGAAAATGTCCGAGATCCTGCAGTATGCACATAATACAGAATCCCCGATTCTCTCATATAATAATGAAGTAGAACTCTCTGCTATTGTCAATCTGGTATATCTTTCTGCAAGAAATAAGTATCGTATTGAACGTGAAGATAAAGCAGGAAAAGGATTTGTTGATTTTATTTTTTACCCATGGAATCTTACGGACACCTGTATTATCCTCGAATTAAAAGTAGACCACTCTCCCGAAGATGCCCTGCTACAGATCAGAGAAAAAGATTATCTGCTGCGTTTTCAGGGAAAATCAGGAGAAACCCGCAAATATACGGGCGAAGTCCTGGGTGTCGGAATCAGCTATGATAAAGAAACCAAGGAACATTTCTGTAAAGTTGAAGTATTGTCAAAATAATGATCCTGCTCGATCAAGCGGCTGATGATCATCATATAAGGGGCTGTCCTGAAAACGTAGTTCAGCGACAGCCTATAAATAAGCACTTTAAGTAAGCTCGCCTTTTGGCGGGCTTATTTCCTTCGTGCGCCGCCAGGAGCACAAAAGAAGGCTCCGATCACTGAGGCCGAAGTCTTTTTTGACTAAGGCGTAGTTAACTGGAGCCATTCTTTTTAGAATCTACTAATATTTTTTACATAACCAGAGGCTTCTTCCTGTGATAAGGAAAATTCTTCCATAATATTTCTGATTATATCCTCCTCACTAATGCTGAATTTTTTGCAGATTCCTATCGTTGCACGGATTCCCTCAAGTCGTCCCTCAAGCCGTCCCTCACGCTGACCCTCAAGCACCCCTTCGCGTCTTAATTCTTCCAACGCATTACACATATTCATCGGTCCTCCTTCCTGTTCTGATCTTAAAGCATGGTCAATAAGCTGTTTATCTAACTCAAAATATCAAGCCTTTTTGAAATAAGTTCCTCCATTTGCTCTTTTTGCTCTGCTGACAGGCAAGATTCTTCTATCTGTGTAAAAAGTTTTGCCTTTAATGAGCATACTTTTTTCATCATACGTTCCGCAGAATTTAATGGAATCCCACAGGATTCTGCCAGTATCCGAAATTCTTTCTTATGAATATTACGTTTTTTGCCATTTATTGTGAGTGCCAGCTGTTCTTTATCTTCTGGCATGATCACATTAACAGGAAGCATATCGTATGCTTTTGATAATTGGAAATTTCTGCTACCAGGCTCCGTTTCCTTTAGCGAAAAGTTTTTCAAATGCATATCTGAATTTCCCATAACGAAAGATCCAACAACACGCAAAAACAGCTCTGACAGGTCTAAGCCCGGTGTTGCAGAACATTTTTTTATGATTCTTCCGCATTGTTCATAAGAACCTTTATATTTATCCTGTGTCAGCCTGTAAGACAGCTGGCAGAAATCTTCCATGGCATATAGTTTGGTCTCTTTTTCTGATATTTCCCGGTCTATCCTTTTAGTAATATACGCGTATTCATCATTCATTTTTATAAGAGCATGGGGAACCGTCTGGATTCCCATAATTTCTGCGAGACGCATTGCCAGATCCTCAAATTCCGGCATATTGTCAAATTCTTCCGTTTGCGGCTTCAGGATATATCCTGTCGGATAGTCCACAATTGTAAGTCTTGCATTAAGATCTGTTGATAAATGCAGGGAAAGCTTTTTCTGAACTCCCGGCACAGTAAGTCCCTCATTTACTATTTCATTTGCCAGGATTTCCAGTTGCTCTTTCGTAATATCCAAGATTGGTAATTCATCTGTCTGAAAAAATCTCTTTACACACTTTTTATGCCAGCACCATTCTTTTTCCACATTCGTTGCACTATTTGTTATTGGCTTTCCGCAACACAAGCATTTCATACCTTTTCTCTCCTGATGCAAACATCGCCAATGCAGTCTCTGCAGGCAGATAACAGTAATCCAAACCGGTCTTTCTGGTTGATTTTCCAGTTTCGGCTGACCACCCCCAGAAGCCATCCTTCTGGAATCAGTCCATCAAAAAAAGGAAACAATATAGTTGTTTCATAAGGCTCCTGACGTAATGGAAGTGTCAGGCTTACTGCCACTGCATCTTCTCTGTCCAGATAATCCTGGTCATAAGTAAAAATATACCCTTCTTCAGTTTCTGCAATAATTCCGGAAAAATGATTTTGAATAACTGCGCGTCGCATTCTCGTTACTTCCAGTGATGAGTTAGACGCGCAAATTTTTTTACAAAACAACAGAACAAATGTTTACATAAACCAATACATATGGTATAATATTTATATGGGAAAAGATATATTTAATATAGATAAAAACAAACTTTCATATGGTAGGGGATATGTCTATTCCTTGCAGTATCATCTTGTCTGGTGTACAAAATACAGAAAAAAGGTTTTAAAAAACGGAATCGATACAGAATGCAAAGAAATGTTACAGAATCTTGCAGAAGAATATAAATT
>ENA-OQNI01001465-OQNI01001465.1-human-gut-metagenome-genome-assembly--contig:-NODE-1465-length-14339-cov-2.376513_pt1 | contig 14339 bp, 13 predicted proteins | sample MGYA00242627_ERZ504876 | MGnify/ENA primary metagenome ERZ504876 (study PRJEB26092, sample SAMD00036386) | human gut metagenome | host: Homo sapiens | study: EMG produced TPA metagenomics assembly of... | reverse complement strand
ATGCCAGCACTTTGACGCATTTGATATGAGGTTTCAGAAACTTCATTGGCAAATTGATGCAGTTCATAGCTTGCAGTAAAATCTTTGTTTTCTAAAATATGGGCAAAATCTAGAGCTTCATCATAAAGAGAATGTTTTGGGGCTTCAATGTCAATTGTAGATTCTGAACCATCCATAGCAATGAATTTGGCTGAAGTAATCGCATTAACGCCATCCAAAATCAAAGTTCCATCAGTTGTATAGATTTCACTAGGAAGATAGCTATTTACGTTTCCAGCACATTTGATGGAAACTTTGTAATCTTCATAGTCAAGAATACCGACACCTGCTAAGTCTACTCCAGAAGGAAGTATAACGGCGTCATAAGTTACTTTTTGGGGTTTTCCAAACCAGAAAATTGCAGCGTACAAGAGATAAACACCAAGGTCAGCTAAAAGTCCACCTGAAAATTTAGGATTGAATTTATTTGGAAGTTCACCTTTTAAGAGGGGAGCCATTTTTGACGAATATTTTGAATAAGTAAAATCGGCCCCTTTGATTGTTTTGTCAGCAAGAAAATTTTTGATGATGGAAAATGAATGTTAGTGAATATTACGAGCAGCTTCAAAGAAGAAGACATTATTTGCTTTTGCAAGCCCAATAATTTCTGTCAATTCAGTAGGATTTGAGAAAGCTGGTTTTTCAACAATAACATTATGGCCAGCTAGAATTGCGGATTTTGCTTGTTCAAAGTGAAGAGCGTTTGGACTAGCAATGTAGATGACATCAAGTGGAGCTTTGAAAAAATCAGCAAGATTATCGAATTTCTCAATTGCTTCAAAATCGGCAGAAAACTGCTCAGCGGATTCAAGACGACGTGAATAAACAGCAGAAAACTGAAATTTTTCAGTCATATGTGCGGCATCAATAAATGAGCGAGCAATCCAGCTCGTTCCAATTACTCCAAGTTTTAGCATCAAATTCTCCTTTATAGGTGGACAGAAATCTTCGTTAGAAGATTCTAAATTTCTGTTAAAATCTTGTTCTATTATATCAAATTTTTTCTTAAAGGTCATTGCTCTACTATTGAATTTTAAGTAAATAAATTATAAAAATAAGAATTCAAAAGATTCTATGTCACTTATTAAGAGCTTTTGTCAGTAAAATTAAGAGTTTTTGATGTGAACGCTTAAAAAATAAAAAATTGTCAGTTGATGACAAAAAGCCCAAAAATTGTGGTAGAATATATAGAAGAAAATTTGGAGATTTGATTTTGAAGAAAACGTTGATTATTGGTGTCACTGGCGGTTCGGCAAGTGGAAAGACAAGTGTTTCACATGCTATTTTAGAAACTTTTTCAAATGAAAGAATTGCGATGATTGAGCATGATAGCTACTATAAAGACCAATCGCATTTGACTTTTGAAGAACGAACAAAAACGAACTATGATCATCCCTTAGCCTTTGATACAGATTATTTAATTGCTCAATTAAAAGAGCTTCAATACGGACGTGCGGTTGACATCCCGATTTATGATTATGCTAAGCATACTCGCTCTCAAGAAACTTACCGTCAAGAGCCTGTTGATGTTTTGATTGTTGAAGGAATTTTGGTTTTAGAAGATGAGCGTTTGCGTGACTTAATGGATATCAAAATTTTTGTGGATACTGATGATGATGTGCGTATCATTCGTCGAATTCGCCGAGATATTGAGGAAAGAGGAAGAACTCTAGACTCAGTAATTACACAATATCTAGAAGCTGTCAAACCAATGTACCATCAGTTTATTGAACCTACTAAGAGATATGCTGACGTCATTATACCTGAAGGTGTTTCTAATACAGTTGGTGTCGATATTATAACGACAAAAATTGCTAGTATTCTAAATGACTAAAAAAACTGTCTGCTGACAGTTTTTAATTTTTATTTAGTGAATATCGTGAAAAATTACTGAAATAAAAGCGCTTCTTGTCCTTAAATAGCAATAATGGTAATGCTTAATTTTTTTGTGAAAGTATGGTATACTTAATTCGTAACAATTGCAGAAAGGAAATCCGCAACTTAAAGCGGTGGGTTATGAGAAACTTGTAACCGAGGGATATTGTTAAAATGGAACTTTTTGAATCACTGAAACAAAAGATTAGTGGAAAAGACTTAAAAATTGTCTTTCCTGAAGGAACTGATGCACGTATTTTAGGTGCTGCAAATCGTCTTAATGCCGATGGATTGATTACACCTGTCTTTATTGGAAATGTCAAAGAAGTCACTGAAACATTGATTTCACGTGGAATTAACCCAGAAGGCTTTGAGATTTACGACCCAGAAAATTGTGGACGTTTTGAAACAATGACAGAAACATTTGTTGAATGTCGCAAGGGTAAAGTTACAGAAGAACAAGCAAAAGAAATTTTGAAAGACCCAAATTGCTTTGGAACAATGCTTGTTTATATGGGAATTGCTGACGGAATGGTTTCTGGTGCAATTCATTCAACTGCTGATACTGTTCGTCCGGCTCTCCAAATCATTAAAACAAAACCAGGAGTAAAATCAGTTTCTGGTGCCTTTATTATGGTTCGTGGTCGTGATGACAATGAAAAATATATTTTTGGTGACTGTGCAATTAACATCAAACCTGATGCTCCAACACTTGCTGATATTGCCGTAGCCTCAGCCGAAACTGCAAGACTCTTTGATATTGACCCTAAAATTGCGATGCTTTCATTCTCAACTAAAGGTTCTGGTAAATCAGAAGATGTGGATAAAGTGGTTGAAGCAACAACACTAGTTAAAGAAGGTCACCCTGAAGTTGAAATTGATGGGGAACTTCAATTTGATGCTGCCTTTGTCCCAGCTGTTGCACGTCAAAAAGCACCTGATTCAGAAGTTGCTGGTCGTGCAAACGTCTTTATCTTCCCAGACATTCAATCAGGGAATATTGGATACAAAATTGCGCAACGTCTAGGTAATTTTGAAGCCATTGGCCCAATCTTACAAGGATTGAATGCGCCTGTTTCTGACCTTTCACGCGGTTGTAACGAAGAAGATGTTTATAAACTTGCAATCATCACAGCTGCTCAAGCTTTAAAATAATAGATTGAAATTCTGTCAGTAAATTTAAAAATTAAATCATTACTGACAAGATTTTTAGGAATCCGCTCTTTGAGGCGGATTTTTTTTGTTGGCTTAAAAATGTTATAATTAAAAAATAAAAAAGGAAATGAGAAAAAATGACTAAATCAAAAATATTTGCTCTTATTGGGTCAATCATTTTTACAATTCTTGTTCTGCTGGGACTCCTTAGTTTTTGGATGATTATTTCCATGCAAACTGGTTCAGAAATTATGACAGAACTTCAAGATGCTGGATTTGATAAAAACTTATTATCTACAGCAGCAATGATTGCGGGACTAATTTTAATCGCTTTGCTTGTACTTAATTGGATAGCTTTTGCTAGGTTGAATAAAGAAAAAGGTTGGGGAATTTATTTCTTAGTCGTTGGAATTTTTTACGGACTCGCCTCAGTTTTTAACGGAGCAGGTTTAATTTTAACTTTACCAGTTGCCATTTGTTTCATTCTAGCTTTTGTCTATCGAAGACGAGAAGTACTCGAAAATAAATAAAAAAGTTACTGACAGATATTTTTGTCAGTAACTTTTTTTATTATAAGATTCCCCAATGGTTGAATGCATTGATGATTCCATGATTTGTATTCTCAGTAGAGATGAAATCAGCTAGTTCTTTTAGTTCTGGCACTGCATTTCCCGTTGCCGTTTTGTGGTCAGCAGCTTTGAATAAATCAAGGTCATTACGCCCATCGCCAAAAGCAAAGGTTTGACCAGTGAAATTCAAGACTTCTTTGACATGATTAATTCCCGTGCCTTTGTTAGTTGTGCTATTTGTCACATCAATTGAACTAGGAGAATTCATGAAAAAGTTGAGTTCAGGCACTTGTTCTTTATAATACTCAACCTGACTGAGATGATTCGTTAAAACCAAAAGCATGTTGACTTCTTGGGAAAGATAACGTCTAGCATCTACTTGAGGCATTGGCATGTGAGTGTAAGAATAGGCTCTTTTAGCTAAATCAGTGAGTTCGCTCACCCAATAACCTTGGCTATCGTAAAAAGAAAGGGCTTCTGAATGGGGTTGTGCGGCATCTAGTAATTTTTCAACACTTGCCGTTGGAATTTCTTCCTTATAGATTGTTTCACCTTCTAAAACAATGTACTGACCGTTCATAGCAATAGCTCCAGTAATCCCTGTTGTAGCCATAATTTCATCCAGTTCAAAGTGACCACGACCAGTGGCAATAAAAGGCAAGACACCATTTTCACGAATGCGGTGAATTCCTTCAATGACTTCTTGGTCAAGTTTACTTTGACTGTTAAGCAAAGTTCCGTCTAAATCGAAGAAGGCCAAAGCCTTATAATCATTGATATTTTCCATAAAATTATTGTATCAAATTTATGATATAATTGTAAGTGGAATTATCCATCATTTTAATTAAATGATTCAAAATACTGACAAGACTGTCATTAGTATTTGCACAAAACGAATATTCAAAATAAACCATTTAAAAATAATAATTTGACTGACAAGTCTGTCAGTAATCTAAAACTCTTAGTGAAAGTAAAAAAATGCCTGCAAAGAAAAAAACAACTAGAAGAAATACCAAAAAAGAACTACAGAAAAAAGCCGCAACAAGGAAAATGATTGCTTTTTTTGTTGGGCTTCTTTTAATCTTATTTGCCCTTGCTCGCTTAGGGATTGTTGGAATCTTACTTTATAATATTGTTCGCCTGTTTATTGGTTCACTTGCCATTATTTTTCTTCTCTTAGTGGCAGCAATAATGATTCTATCAGTTTTTCGTAAGCAATTTTTGAAAGAAAATAAAAGAATTATTCCAGCTATTATTTTAACTTTTATTGGATTAATGTTTGTCTTTCAAATTCGACTTCATCAGGGACTTAATGAAACTTTCCATCTTATTTGGTCTGATTTAACAGCCGGTCGAGTGATTCATTTTGTTGGTTCAGGACTTATCGGAGCAATCATTACTGAACCCGCCAAATCCTTGTTTTCAGTAATAGGGGTTTATATTATTGCTGCTGTTCTCTGGCTTGTTGCTATTTATCTCATGATTCCAGGGCTCTTTCCTAAAATGCGTGAAGATTTGCATCAGCGTTTAGCAAAATGGAAAGAAAAACGTGCAGAAAAAGTAGAAGCTAAAAAAGCCGTCAAAGCTCTTAAAAAACTGGAAGAAGAAAAAGAAATACCGGAGCCACAAACTATTTTGCCTGAAGCCGAAAACTCATTATTTACCTCAGCACCTGTGGAAATTCCAATCAATATTCCAGAAGCGCCTTTTGAAGAAAATGAAAATCCAGTTTTAGAAGAAAATCCAGTCGATGATGAACCAGTGAATTTCATGAATACTAATAATTACAATGGAAATTATAAACTACCAACCATTGATTTATTAGCCGAAGTCCCTGTCAAAAATCAATCAGGTGAACGGGAAAATGTCCGCAAGAATATTGGGATTTTAGAAGAAACATTCAAATCTTTTGGAATAGGTGCCAATGTTGAATCAGCAGTTGTTGGTCCATCAATTACCAAATATGAAATCAAATTAGCAACCGGTACAAAAGTTTCTCGTGTGGTTAATTTGTCAGATGACTTAGCCCTTGCTTTAGCAGCAAAAGATATTCGGATTGAAGCGCCAATTCCTGGTAAATCTTTAGTTGGTGTCGAAATTCCAAATGCTGAAGTTGCAATGGTTGGTTTTCGTGAGATGTGGGAAGCAGGTAAAACTAATCCTAGTAAACTCCTTGAAATTCCGCTTGGTAAGTCTTTAGATGGTGGAATTCGAACTTTTGATTTAACTAGAATGCCCCATTTATTGGTTGCAGGATCGACCGGTTCTGGTAAATCAGTTGCAGTTAATGGAATTATTACTTCAATTTTGATGAAGGCTTTGCCTAGCCAAGTCAAATTCTTGATGGTTGACCCTAAAATGGTTGAATTATCTGTTTATAATGATATACCTCATCTATTGATTCCAGTGGTACCCAATCCTCGCAAAGCTTCCAGAGCGCTTCAAAAAGTTGTTGACCAAATGGAAGAACGTTATGAACTTTTCAGCCGTTATGGTGTCAGAAATATTGCTGGTTACAATGAGAAAGTTCAAAAATACAATGCGGAATCAGATGAAAAAATGCTTGAACTTCCTTTGATTGTCGTTATTGTTGATGAGTTGGCCGATTTGATGATGGTTGCAAGTAAAGAAGTGGAAGATGCCATCATTCGACTCGGTCAAAAAGCACGGGCGGCAGGGATTCATATGATTTTGGCTACCCAACGTCCATCTGTTGACGTTATTTCCGGATTAATTAAAGCAAATGTTCCTTCACGTATCACTTTTGCGGTTTCCTCTGGAACAGATTCACGAACAATTTTAGATACAAATGGTGCGGAAAAATTACTTGGTCGCGGAGATATGCTTTTTAAACCAATTGACGAAAACCACCCAGTTCGTTTGCAAGGAGCTTTCTTGTCAGATGATGATGTGGAAGCTGTTGTGACCTTTATTAAAGATCAATCAGAGGCACAATATGATGAAAGCTTTGACCCTGGAGAAGTGGATGAGAACCAAGTGGGAACTGGGGCTTCAAATACAGGCTCAGGAGACCCGTTGTTTGAAGAGGCAAGAAACATGGTTATTATTGCTCAAAAAGCTTCAACGGCTCAATTGCAACGAGCTTTAAAAGTTGGATTCAATCGCGCATCTGATTTGATGAATGAGCTAGAAGCGCAGGGAATTGTTGGTCCTGCTAAAGGAACAACTCCTCGTAAAGTCCTTGTTAGTCCGGATGGAGAATTTATTGGAGGAGTAGAAGAATGAGTGAAGAACTATATTATCGTCACTATTTTCTACAAATTTATGAAATTTTACGAGAAGATGAGCAAAATAAAGAACTTTCAAGCAAGGAAAAAAATGTTTTAGCGGATGCTTTGGTTTTAAATGAGCGCAAAGAACCTGTTTTACAAATTTTAGGTCAGCTATATATGCGCTTAGAATTTTGGAATCGACCTGCTGATGATGAAATCTTAAAGGGTGGAATGAAAGCCCCAGTTAAAGCACTTTATGAAGAATTAAAAGTAGATAAAAATATCACTTCCTCTCAAACATTTATTCCGGGAGTGGAGTCATATCGGCCAATTACATGGAATGATGCCTTGCACGGAAATCAAATGACGGAAGATGAGGGATTTATTGGTGGATCTTATGCCACTTTCGACCCCAACGAAAAATATAAATCTATCGAAGAAAGAGTTGCCGTACCTGATAATGAGATTGTCAGAAATGCAAAATCGAGTTTTGCTAAGCTATTTAAGTTTGGCTGCATAGGTTTTGCTTTGCTTATTCTAGTGATAGTTTTAGTGGGACTTGCTTTAATAATGTTGTTGAGGAATTAATATGACTGTATTTGATGAATTTAACGAAGTCAAAAGAAAAGGGCTCCCTCAAATTTTAGTAATTTTTGGTGAGTCAAAAGAAATGGTTCAAGAATTAAAAAGCCAGTTATTGACTTTTGTAAATTTTGAACCGACAGATTTAAGTCAATCCTACTATGACTTAACGCCTAATAATAGCGATTTAGCCTTGGAAGACTTGGAATCCCTTCCCTTCTTTTCTGATTCTCGTCTAGTTATTTTGGAAAACTTGGTCAATTTAACAACGGCTAAAAAAACTATTTTAGATGAAAAACAGCTTAAGCGTTTTGAAAATTTTTTAGATAATCCTTCGGAAACCACCCAGCTTGTGTTGGTACTCTATGGAAAATTGGACAGTCGTCTAAAAGTTGTCAAAAAACTAAAAGCCAAAGCAACTTTGCTTGAAGCACAGGAATTAAAAACACAAGAACTCATTCAATATTTTAGTCATGAAACTTCACTGCCACGACCTGTATTAAGTCTAATTGCAGCCAAATCTAATGACAGTTTTTCAGTAGTGAAGCAAAATATTGATTTAGTTCAAACTTATGCTTTAGGGCGTGAAGTCACGGTAGATGATGTAGAAAAAGTAGTTCCAAAATCACTACAAGATAATATCTTTGCCTTGACTGACTTAATTTTTAAAGGAAAAATTGATGAAGCGCGTGATTTAGTTCATGATTTAACTTTACAAGGAGAAGATTTAATTAAAATTTTAGCGATTTTGACTAATTCTTATCGATTGTATTTGCAAGTCAAACTTTTTCAAGAAAAGGGTTGGCAAGAAAATCAACAGGTTTCATATCTGAAAATGCACCCTTATCCAGTGAAATTGGCTAATCAATTGGTCCGAAGATTGCAAGTGAGTTCTTTAAAAAAAGGACTTGCTGATTTAATTCAACTCGATTTTGCGATAAAAACGAGTGCAGCTGATAAAGCTTATCTTTTTGATATCCTATTAATCAAGTTGACCTTGAAAAAAAACTGAAAATCTGTTATCATAAATAATGGACATTTTATAATGATGATGAAGAGGTAAAAATGCCGACATTTAAATTTACGCCTAAAGATATCTATGAAGCAGACTTCTCTACAAAGATGCGTGGTTACGATAAAGAAGAAGTCGATGAACTCCTTGATGACGTTATTGCTGATTATGAAACTTATCAGACAGAAACATTGCGTCTCCAAGAAGAAAATGAGTTTTTGAAGAAAAAGATTGCTGAATTGGAAATGCAAGTTTCTAAACCAAATCAAGCAAATCTTGATGATACACAACGCTTTGATCCAAGCCAAGTTCTTCAAGCACGTTCAAGTAAACCAAAAGTGGAAATGCGTAATCCAAGTAATTTTGATTTACTCAAACGAATCAATCGTTTAGAACAAGCTGTTTTTGGCCCTAATGGCATCGCTAGTGAAAACAACTAAAAAATATAAAATTTAAAGTGTTTTATGTTTTGCTGTGGACTTAGAAATAAGGGAAATAGCAAGCTTCACAGATTTGTGAAGTCAAGGATTTTGGAAAAGAGCTTTATAGTTCTGCTTAATTTTTGAAAAAACAGTTTTCGGATAATCGCGCGATTCTTTGTGAATCGTGAGGAAAGTCCATGCTCGCGCGTTGCTGAGATGCACGCAGTGATTGTGCTAGGTCAAACAATAAACCTAGGTAGGAGCGTCATGCCTAACGGCTGGCCAAAACGCTAAGTCTTTTGATATGCGTGAATAGCCTGTAAAAGTGCCATAGAGACGAGTCTTAGTGGAAACGCTAAGAATGGAACGTGGTAAACCCCTCAAGCGAGCAACCCAAACTTATGGTCGGGGCACTTGACTAGCCCAAATGAAGGCGTGGTTGAGGCTGAAATTAAGAATTTTGGCAGACAGATGATTATCGAAGGGGAGATTCATCGATATGGATTGAACTGGAACAAAACATGGCTTATAGAAAACTGTATGACACAGGCTGGGGCTTTTAGCCTCGGCTTTTTTTGATAAATAATTGGTAACGTGAAATAGAATAGTATCTCAGTCTGTAAGAATAATACAGAGATTGGAAAGATTAAAAAATGCAAAAGAAATTCAAATTATTGGCCACGTCTTCAAGTGGTTTGGAGAGTCTAGTTGCTCGCGAACTTCGTAATCTTGAAATTGAAAATGTTTCAATTGATGACCGTTCACGAGTTTTCTTTGAAGGAGATTTGGCGGAAATTGCTAAAGCTAACCTGTGGTTAAGAACTGCTGACCGTGTTAAAATCGTTGTGGGTGAATTTAAAGCTAGAACATTTGAGGAATTGTTTGAAAATGTTTATGACTTACCTTGGGATGAGCTCATTCCATTTGGCTGTCAATTTCCTGTCAGTAAAGCAAAATCAGTGAAGTCAACTTTACATAATGAACCGTCAATTCAAAGTATTACAAAAAAAGCTATTGTAAAAAAATTACAAACGACATATCATCGTCCTGAAGGAGTACCCATTCCGGAAAATGGGGCAAAATTTTCTATCGAAATTGCCTTGCACAAGGATATGGCAACTGTACTGATTGATACGACTGGTGACTCGCTTTTCAAACGCGGTTACCGTTCAGAAAAAGGAGAAGCCCCTTTAAAAGAAAACATGGCTGCTTCAATTATTTTACTAACTAATTGGTTAGCAAATCCAAGTCGTGCCTTTGTTGACCCAACTTGTGGGTCCGGAACATTTACAATTGAAGCTGCAATGTTGGCTTTGAACATGGCTCCAGGAATGAATCGTCCTTTTGCTTTTACGGCATGGCCTTGGTTTGATGAAGAAATTTTGAAACAAGAAAAAGCTTTGGCTCAAAAACAAGTTCTGACAGATTTAGAATTAGATATTCAAGGTTTTGATATTGATGGAAAAATGATTGAAATCGCGAAGCACAATGCACTTGCGGCAGGCCTTTCAGATGTGATAAAATATAAGCAAATGCGACTTCAAGATTTTAGAACAGATAAGCTTGATGGTGTCTTAGTTTCTAACCCACCTTACGGGGTGCGTTTGGAAGATGAAGAGGCTGTAGCGGCTCTTTATGGTGAAATGGGTAAAACCTTTGCACCACTTGAAACTTGGAGTAAATACATTTTGACGAGTGATGTCGCTTTTGAAAAACACTATGGTGCAAAAGCAACTAAAAAACGCAAACTTTATAACGGAATACTAAGAACAGATTTGTATATGTATTTCGGAAAACGGATGAAATAATTTTTTACTGACAGATATTATCGTGTGAACTAGCATCTTGCTATTTTGTTTATGATAACTGTCAGTGAAATTAATTTACTGACAGAAGTTTGTCAATAAATTGATTCAGACGAGTTTGAGCAACTCTCGTTGTCTGATTCACCATTTTATTGGAATAGTGGGAATCTTATTCGGAGGAAAAATGTCAAACAAAAATAAAAAAAACAAAAATAAAAACAAAAATAACAATACTAATAAGAATAAAAACAACCAAAAATCTGAGCAACAAATTGGCGAAAAAACTTTGAAACTTCAAGATTTACAAAATTTTACTGTGGGTGAAATTGTCGAAGAATCAAAACGAGTTGACAAAGAAAATGAAGAAAATGAATCTGTTTTAGATAAATATATTCGTCAGCATCGCGGTGAAATTGAAGATGCTAAAAATAAAAATTTAGATGAATTTATTCAGTCTGAGCGAGAACATATCGAGCCATCAGCAGATAAAGCAGAAGTTCAGGAGAAAGTTCTTGAACAAGAAGCAGAAGACGCTTCAAAAGACAAAGCAGTAATTGAAAAAAATGCTGCACGGATGATGAATCCAGAGCTTGCTGATTATGCACGTAATTTTATGCAAGATGTTATGGATGTCGGGAAGAGCTATCAAGCTACTTTTATTCCTCTAAATAATCTTTATAATTTAGCTGCACCAAAACGAGAAAATATTAAAGTTGGATATGCAGGGGTGCCTGGTGCTTTTGCTCATCAGGCGATGTTAGAATACTTTGGAAATGTAGAAAATACTAACTATGTTAATTTTCGTGATGTTTTTGAGGCTTTAAAAAATGCGGAAATTGATTATGGGATTGTTCCTCTAGAAAATTCTTCAACTGGAGCAATTAATGATAATTATGATTTAGTTCGGGATTACGATTTCTATATTGTTGGTGAGCACAGTGTCTGTATTTCACAACATTTATTAGGGATTAAGGTGGCTAAAATTGAAAATATCAAAACAGTCTATAGTCATCCCCAAGGAATTCAGCAGTCAGCTGATTTTTTAAGAAATAATCCTCAAATGTTGTCTCAAGACTTTTCGAATACAGCTGCAGCAGCAAAGTATGTAAGTGAATGTAATGATTTATCTAAAGGAGCGATTGCTTCAAAAGTGGCTGCAAAACTGTATGATTTAGAAGTATTACAGGAAAACATTCATAATGAAAAAACTAATAATACTAGATTTATTATTTTTGCTAAACATCTTGAAGATCATCCTCAAACTGATCGGGTGAGTATTGTATTTACATTACAGCATAAAGTTGGGGCTTTATATGGGGTGTTAAAAGCAATTAAAGATCACCAAATAAATTTATCAAGAATTGAGTCGCGTCCTATAAAGGATAAACGTTGGCAATATTATTTTTATATTGATTTTGAAGGTAGTCTTCATGATGATAATGTCAAATTGGCATTAGAACAAATGAAAACAAATTGTCTTACCTTAAGAGTCTTAGGCAATTACCATCATGCATAGGGAGAAAAGATGAAAAATATTGTATTAATTGGCATTATGGGATGTGGTAAAACTACTTTATCTAGAATGCTTGGTGAAAAATTAAACAGACCAGTTATTGACATTGACGAATATATTGTTGAAAAATATCATCAAACAATTCCAGAGATGTTTGAAGTTAGTGAAACATATTTTAGGAATAATGAAACTGCTGGATGTAAAGATGTTTCCGACTTAAATGGGCATATTATTTCAACTGGTGGAGGGGTTGTTTTAAGACCTGAAAATATTAAATATTTAAAGCAAAATGGAATAATCATTTATATTGATCGACCTATTGATAATATTTTAACGGATGTTCAAGTTACAAGTCGTCCTTTGTTAAAAGAGGGCCCACAGAAACTATATGAATTAGATAAACAACGGCATCAGCTTTATCTTGAAGCTTGTGATCATCGTATTGTTAATGATGATACTTTAGAAAATATTACTGATAAAATTATTGAGTTAATAACTAAAAATAAGTTTGAGGATTAATCCTCAAACTTATTTTTTTCTTTATTTAGTCTTTTATTTGTATACATTTTAGCATCTGCGCGTTTGAATGTATCCTTTAAATCATGATCAATTTTAGGATCATAAACAGCAAAACCAATAGAGATTGATAATTTTTCATCAGTTTGTTTTGAAAGCTCTGTTTGAATTGCTGTTACAACAGCTTTGATTTGCTGTTTGGCATCATGATGAATAAGAATGATAAATTCATCCCCGCCAAAACGATAAACTGTATTTTTTTGGACATGTTTTTCAAGAATTTTAGCAACTTTTTTAATATATTCATCACCAGTACGATGTCCATATGTATCATTGATTTTTTTTAGATCATTAAGATCGGTAATAATTATTCCGGTATTGTGCTTATGTGTTGATAAGTTTTCAAAATCTATTTCAAAAGCATTCCGATTATGTAAATTTGTTAAGTAATCAGTATTAGCCATATCTTTAAAACGAGGATTTGAAATTCTTCTAAATGATAGAACGGCAATGATAGTAGCGATAAGACTAGCCATAATGGCAATCAACGGTGTAATAATTCGAATTTGTTTAAAGGCTTCAAATTGATGACTAGCATCAAATTCAATTCCTAGCACGCCAACTACTTTTCCTTCGTCGTGTATAGGGTAATATGAAACAAAAATGGGACCCCAGGTAGTTTCCTTAATCTGATCTGGCAAAATAATTTTATTTTTTAATGCTGCTTTAAGCTCAGGAATTATTTCTTTTTCAATTTTATCTCCAGGATAACGAAAATCTGGACTTGCAGTTGGCAGTCCATCGACAAGATAGATATATTCGCCTTCATCTGTCATTTTTGCAGTATAGAGATACAAAACATTTGTTGCATTTTTTACATCTTCTAATTTTTGTTTTATTTGTTTATAAGTATCATTTTTCATATCAAGAGAAAAATTATGATTAAAAGTATCTTTGTCTAAATAATTTTCTACATAATGATATATCGTGTTTGAACGTTCTTTTAGACTATAGATCATATCATCGTGAGTGATTTTATAATTAAAAATATAGACACAAAAAAAGGATGCACAAACAATTATGATTGTAATGATCGATACTTGATAATCTACCCGATCGAGCCGTTTAAATTTCATTGGTTTCAACCCCTTTCTTTGATTCTACCATAAATTGACTAAATTGTGTTTAGATATGCTGATTATAACACCAAATATTGTCAGTCATAGTAATAATATTCATCCTCATCTAAATGGTATTTATGATTTAATGTGTTAAGGTGATAGAGATGCAGTTAGAAAAACAAATATATATTGATAAAGATTTACCATCTGGCTGGAAACCATATTATATTTTTTTAATGAAAGTAAACAATGAAATTGTGGGGCGAATGACTTTACGAGAAGGTAGTTGTGAAGAACGATACTATGATGGACATATTGGTTATACTGTTGAGCCCGAATTTCGTGGGCATTATTATGCGTATCAAGGAGTCCAGTTAATAAAACCAATAGCCTTAAAACTAGGGTTTAAGGAACTGATAATTACTTGTTCACCAAATAATTTAGCTTCTAAAAAAACGATTTTAAAATTACAAGCACAATATTTAGAAACAGTAGAA
>ENA-OQNI01001464-OQNI01001464.1-human-gut-metagenome-genome-assembly--contig:-NODE-1464-length-14343-cov-3.777926_pt1 | contig 14343 bp, 10 predicted proteins | sample MGYA00242627_ERZ504876 | MGnify/ENA primary metagenome ERZ504876 (study PRJEB26092, sample SAMD00036386) | human gut metagenome | host: Homo sapiens | study: EMG produced TPA metagenomics assembly of... | reverse complement strand
TGGGGCTGAAGTAGGTCCCAAGGGTTGGGCTGTTCGCCCATTAAAGCGGTACGCGAGCTGGGTTCAGAACGTCGTGAGACAGTTCGGTCCCTATCCGGCGTGGGCGTAGGATATTTGAGAGGAGCTGTCCTTAGTACGAGAGGACCGGGATGGACTGGCCGCTGGTTGATCTGTTGTTCCGCCAGGAGCATAGCAGAGTAGCCAAGCCGGGACGGGATAAACGCTGAAGGCATCTAAGCGTGAAGCCCCCCTCAAGATGAGATATCCCAACGAAAGTTGTAAGACCCCTTGAAGACGACGAGGTAGATAGGACAGAGGTGGAAGTGTGGTAACACATGGAGCTGACTGTTACTAATAGGTCGAGGGCATAACCAAGTAAGGTGGATAGGTAAAGATGTTAAAAAGTTTCTTATATGCAGTTTTGAAGGTACATATTTTATATAAAATAAACATTAACCTGGAATGAGAGGCACGTCTGAAAGAGAAATCTTTTGGGCGTGTTTTTTGTGTACTCAATTTTATATTTACTTCGATGTATTTTACATAATATAATATATAAGATGCCAATCCCACGATATGCGAATAATTGGGAGGATTGTGGGAGTGCAACGCACGGAACAATCCGTAGGCATCATAGTTGGGGCTTTTGCCCCCAACATCATATATAAATAATACTGGGATTATGCAAGATTGTACAATAAAGAAATGATATCTGTGAGGGAAAGATGAAAGAATTATTTACACAATGGGGAAGAAATCTAGATTCTGAACATGTTTTACAGGAATATCCAAGACCAATTATGATGAGAGAAACGCATTATGAAATTTTAAATGGCTGGTGGGAATATGCCTTTACACAGAATCAGAAGAAACCAAAGCAATATGATGGGAAAATATTAGTCCCGTTTTCACCAGAGAGTGTTTTATCAGGGGTATCCAGGCAGTTAATGCCGAATGAATATTTGTGGTACAGAACAAAGATAAAGTGTCAGGAATGGGATAATAAGGCATTACAAGAACGACTATTATTACATTTTGGAGCAGTAGATCAAAGTTGTAAAATCTGGATGAATGGACACTTTGTAGTAAGTCATGTGGGTGGTTATCTGCCATTTTCCTGCGATATTTCGGAGTATGTTCATAGTGGAGAGAATGAATTGGTAATTATGGTACAGGATCTGTCAGATACATCGTATCATGCAAAGGGCAAACAAAAATTGAAACGTGGAGGGATGTATTATACTGCTCAAAGTGGAATATGGCAGACTGTGTGGATGGAATATGTTCCGCAAGACCGGATAAAAAATGTAGAAACTAAATATATAAAAACTGAAAAACAAAAAGAGAAGCCAACTTTAAATAATTGCGTAAATGCATCGGAGAAGGTAAAAATATATATTCAGACAGTCTCAGAACAGAAAGATTTGACTGTACAAATAGATATTAGATTCCCGAAGATATATGCGAATGCGGAAGATAATGTAACGGATTTTATTGCATTATCACACACGATACCTGATGTGCAAAAATCAATATCAGGAAGAGCAAATACATGGATAGAGGTAGAAATTCAAAATGCAAAATACTGGTCTTGTGAAACTCCATATTTGTATTATTTTCATGTATCATTGATTGAATGTGAGGATGAGACAGATAAGACAGATAAGAAGCACGTTTTAGATGAAGTGGAAAGTTATTTTGCGATTCGTGATTTTACAATTCAACAGGATGAAGACCATATTCCGCGCATTTATTTGAATAAGAAGAAGTGCTTTTTGAAAGGAGTTCTGGATCAAGGCTATTGGCCGGATGGTCTTTATACAGAACCTTCAGAAGAAGCATGGATCTTTGATATTCTGGAAATGAAAAAAATAGGATTTAATATGGTCAGAAAGCATATTAAAATAGAACCGCAACGCTGGTATTATCATTGTAACCGACTTGGAGTGTTTGTGTGGTAGGATATGGTAAATGGAGGAGAAAAGTATCAGATTTGGTTCGTCACGTATCTGGCAACGGTGCTGTCTGGATTGGGGATTACAGTAAAAGATCATTATTCCAGATTATTTGCAAGACGAAGTCAGAAAGGAAGAATTGAATTTATCAACGAAGTAAAAGAAACGATTCAGTTACTAAAAAAACATCCGAGTATATGCACATGGGTCATTTTTAATGAAGGATGGGGACAATTTGCTACACAACGAATCACGGATATGGTGAGAAAGATAGATTCAGAACATTTGATAGATTCAGCAAGTGGTTGGTTTGATCAGGGAACAGGAGATTTTCAAAGTATACATAATTATTTCTTCCCTTTAAAAGTTAAACCGGAAGACGTCAGAGCAGCCGTATTGAGCGAATACGGAGGTTTTACATTAGAAGTAGAAGAACATACTGCATCAGAAAAGAAATATGGTTATGGAGGGTATAAAACGAAGACAGAGTATCAGAAGGTCTATCGTCAACTAGAATATAAAATAAAAAAATTAGAAGAACAGGGATTATGTGGATGTGTGTATACACAATGGAGTGATATAGAAGATGAGATTAATGGAATCTATACATATGACCGTGAAGTAAATAAATTGAGTTAGAGTAGAAAAAACGATTCTTGATGATCGCACTGCGGCGGATAAGAAGTATGTTGCATACTGCGACCCGCCGCAGGCGGAGAATCTAGAAAGCGAGATTCTTTTTAGATCAGGTGTGTACTTTCCAATTTTTCTGTAAATGCATCATTTAACTTGATGACTGGTTTCCTGAGGATCAGACCGAGCAACAATGCCGGAATCAGGAAGAGTGCTAATTTTCCAAGTTCAATCCAGTAGTTCATATTATAGAAACCGGCGATGCATTCACGCATAGCGTTCATGCTGTGTACAAATGGAAGTAAAGGATATACTTTCCGGAAAAATTCCGGCGCACACTGGATTGGGAAAGTTCCACCGCTTCCGGCTACCTGCATGACCATCAGCACAACTGCGATTGCTTTACCGATATCTCCAAAGGAAACAGTCAAAGCGTAAATAATGTTTACATATACAAGACTGCTAAAGCATCCTGCCAGTACAAATAATACAGGATGTTCGCATTGGATGCCCAGGAAATAAAGATCGCCAAGACAGATCAATGCGCTCTGTAAAAATCCTATACAAAGGAGAAGAAGAATGCGTCCAATATATAACTGGTGTTCTTTCGGATTATTTAATTTGTGTTTTAAGTTGTCTGAAACATTTACTTTTAACATGGCAGCCATTACAACTGCGCCGACCCAAATCGCAAGTGTTGAGTAGAATGGAGCCATAGCAGATCCATAGTTCTCGATAGGATAAATATGTGTCTCATTAAGCTTGACCGGTGATGCAAGGAATGAACCAATTGCCTCCGGATCCTCAGAGAGAAGGCTGGTCAGTAATTGAATGCCGTTGTCATCGGAAGATAGCATTGCAGTTGCTGCATTAGACATTTTACCGGATGCTTCATTTAAAAGAGAAGCGGAATCTGATAAAGCTTTCTGTACCTCTGTGAGATTTCCGGCTGCAGAGCCTGTCACCCCGGAAATGTCTTTCAGACTGTTATCTAACTGTCCAAGCAGTGAAGTAATAGAGCTGCCTGTGCTAGTCAGATCATTTGCCAGATCATCCAGACTACCCTTAACATTGTTTTCATAATCTTTTTTCACAGTACTGATTGAAGAATTACTCTGGGCGATCAAGCCGTCAATATTGTTCTTTAATTCGGTTGCATTTGCAGTTGCGGAAGTAATACCAGTAGCTGCATCGTTAATGGCATTATGGATTGCTTCTTGAGAAGCTTTCGCTTTCTGAATATTGCCGATTGCCTGCATAAGCATACCTTTTAAATGTGGCTCAGTAATAGAGTCAGAAATTTGGCTCAGAGAGTTTTCCAGTGACTGGTAACCATCTATCAGATTCTGCACACGTCCACTTACGGTATTCAGTGCATTTGCACAAGCCTGTGCGTCTGAATTATAGGAATCCAGTGCATTTCCGACACAGGTGGATACCGCACTGTAGAAGGAAGCGCTCTGTGAAAGTGCCTGGTTGATGGAATCTGTTGTTCCTGTTAAAGCTGAATTCAGGGAATCAATACCATTTCCAGCCACGCCCAGAGCATTTACACTGGCTTTTGTACCGGAACCGGACTGACTTAAGAATTCCGTAGTAGTATTCAGCATAATTGCCGCAGAATTTGCCATATCGGAAAATGCCTGTATAGTTCCGGCGGCAGAGGATAAGTCTGTTGAAATCTGCACCAGCGCGGCAGAGAGGTTGTCGGCGATTGTCTGATCATCGGTCTCGTCAGCAACGTTATTAACAAGCTGAAAGGCTTCTAATGCGGTCTGGGATACCGTCTGTACAAATGTATCATTAATTTGCTGCTGTACGGCATTTGCGCCTTTTACGGTGACTTTCGGGGCAATTGCGTTTTCCTTTTCATTGATATAATATTTGATTTCAGGATGTGTTACATTGGATGTGAAAATACTCATCATGTCTTTACTGAAATCTTTTGGGATTACGATTGCCGCATAATATTTTCCGGATTTTACTCCTTCTTTCGCTTTCTTAGCACTTGTAAATGTCCAGTCAAGCTGCGAGTTACCTCTAAGAGTTGTAAGAACCTGATCTCCAAGGTTAAGGTTTACTGAGAGAAGTTCACCACTATAACCTTCATCAGAGCTTGCTACAGCAACTTTTAAGTTTCCTGTATTTCCGTATGGATCCCAGCTTGCAGCGATATTGAACCACGCGTAAAGAGTCGGAATAACAGTGATTCCCATAATAACGATCATGGCAATGACATTTTTATGGATCTTTTTTAAATCATACTTAAAAATGCGAAGAATATTTTTCATGATTATTCCTCCTCCTTTCCACGGAATTTTTTCACCATCTCATCAAAAGACATACCAGCCAGCTGTTGTTGCTCGGCGAGTCTTGTGTGAATGAATTCTACAATAATAAGCCATGTTGCGATGGCGATGATAGATATGATCCAAAGAACTAAAAATACAATTTTCGATTCCAGACTGAACATCAGTATCAGGAAGATCAACGGAATAATAATGATCGCAAGGAAACCATAGCGAATCATTTTCCGATAATTCTGTTCAAAATTCTGAGCTTTCTCAGCGGTCTGTGTACGTAAATCTTCCTGAGACAGAGAAGCCTTTAAAAGCATGGATAACTGAGTGCTCTTGCTTAATTGCTCATCTGGTTCTTCACAGACCATAAATTCTGTTTCAGACAGCTTCAGGTCGAACAGGCGGTTCAGTCCGGCCAGAAGAGGTCTTATTCCAAGTCCGATCAAAAGCGCAATCGGAACATAGCAGAGCAAGGTTAAAAGGTTGTGGATATAAACACTTCCATACATGCCTGCAATTGCTTCACGCATAGCAGCAACTCCATAAGTGAATGGAAGAAGCGGGTGTATTTTCTGGAAAAATGCCGGTGTCATTTCAATCGGATAGGTTCCGGAAGATCCTGGAATCTGAAGAATGACAAAGATTACACATAACGCTTTTCCAATATGCTTAAATGTCAGTGACAGAGCATAAATAATGTTGACATATACAAAGGAGCATACAAGCCCGGTCAGTACCAGCGCAAATGGGTGACGGCACTGAACGCCTGGAAGAAATACGTCTCCGACACATACAATCAGTCCCTGGACAAGACCTAGCAGCATGTATAAAAGCCAGCGCCCCAAATACATATTTGTGGCACTGTAAGAACGCATGGATCTGTCACGGTCTACTTCCATTTTGAAGATAGCAATCAGGACGATTCCTCCAACCCAGATTGCCAGGTTCGAATAGAATGGTGTCATGGAAGAACCGTAGTTTTTAACAGAATAGTAAGTTTCTGTATTCACATTTACTGGAGATGATACGAATTCAGCAATCGTATCGGAATCAATGCCTTCTAAAGAGGTAAGCTTCTGGAATGTCTCAGAACTTGTAATCGCATTGATGTCGGTACGGACGTTGTCCAGTCGGTTGATTACGGCATTCAGAGAGGACTGTGTTCCATTCAGTACGTTGTTCAGTTCTGTGAGGCTTGTGCCAAGCTGTGTCAGAATACTGTTTAACTGCTCAGTGGTAGCAGGTACACCGTTCAGTATTCCGTTCAGTTCACCTGTCAGACTGGAAAAAATATCCATAGTCTGATTTAACTGTGGAAATACGTTCTCATCAAGAGAGGTACGAAGACTCTGAATACCACTTAAGTTTGCTTTGTTGATTGTTTCCAACTGTGAAAGTGTATTGGTTGTTGTGGAAAGTGCGTTGCTAATACCATCGTTTCCGGCAGTCAGGCTGCTGATCAACTGCTGATTGCTCTGGTTCTGCTCAGAAAGTTTTGCGAGAGCAGAGTTGATTGTATTGGACTGTGCCGGTAATTGTGAAGCAAGCTGCTGCAGTGTTGCAATAATTTCACCGTTTTTGGTATTGACTTCCTGGGCATTATTCAAAGCATTTCCCACTTTCTGATTAATATCAGAAGCCTGGCCAGACAGCTTGCCGAATCCTTCAGAAGCCTGGCCATAAGCCTGTTCAATAATACTTAGACCATTTGAAATAGACTGGGATAATGCGGAAGTGAAGTCTCCGGTAGCTATTCGTGTCTCCTTTAATACGCTGTCTGCATCGGAAAGTGCATTTGCACCGGAAGTTGCTGCGTCGCCTAAAGCAGATGTGGCACTTTTTGCGTTATCGATCAAAGTCTGTGTACCACCGACACTGGAATTGAAGGAATCCAGAATCTTTTGGTACTCGGCAATATTATCATTTACTTTGTCAAGCATTGACACAAGATCAGAATTGACAGTATCGATAGTACCGGCCAGGTCAGTAACCGACTGCTTTAATACATTTGAAACCGATTCAGATGCAATGGATGAAAAGGTATTGTTGATTTGAAGCTGGATTGTGCTGGCACCACTGTCTGTGATTTTTGGTGCAATTGCATTGATTTTTTCATTAAGATAATAATCCAGTTTCGGAGTCTCCATCTTGCCGGAGAGGATACTCAGAAGAGAACTGCTAAAATCTTTCGGAATTACGATTGCCGCGTAATATTTTCCGGATTTGACTCCTTCAACAGCATTTTCTTCATCCGTAAAAGTCCATCCGAGTTGATCATTTTCTTTTAAATTTTTAATAATTTCATTCCCGGCATTGATTGTAAGATCATTGCTTGTTGCATCTTTGTCGTTATTGGCAACGGCTACTTTAATGCCGGAGGTGTTGCTGTATGGGTCAATATTGGCTGCAATATTGAACCAGGCATACAGAGAGGGGATAATACATACGCCGATCATGACCAGCACGGCAGCAGGACTGCGAAGCAGACGTTTCATGTCCCGGCGGAAAATCCGAAATGCGTTCCTCATAAGTAAAATGCTCCTTTTGTGTAAATATTTTTCTAGTAATAGATACGATGTTGATTATCTTATCAAAAAGTATTATATTAAGGAAGAAAGTGATTTACAACCGTTAAAAGGTTAAAAAGTGCTGATTAATAGACAGAAAATATTAAAAATGTTGCATTATATCAATATGTTATAAAAATTTAACATTATAATGAAAGAAAGAGCAGGAAACATATGCAGAAGAAGACAGACCGCCGGGTCCGCAAGACAAAGACCCAGCTTAGAAATGGGCTCGCCATGCTTATGAAGGAGAAAAGTGTAGGTGAGATTACAGTAAAAGAATTGGTAGATCAGGTAGATATTAACAGATCTACTTTTTATTTGCATTATCCAGATATATCTGGGCTGTTGTATGAGATTGAGAATGATCTGGCAGAGGAGATGGAACGTGCGATCAGAGAGCATCCAATTGAAAAGCGAGAGGATAATGGATTTTATTTTCTTCAGGACATATTTCAAGTGTTAGACAACAATCGAGAGATTGTTTCTGCTTTGGTCGGACCTTACGGAGATATGCGATTTATTCAGAAAGTGGAAGTTATTCTGGCAAGAAACAGCAGGGAAGTGTTAGAGCAGATGTTTCCGGAAAAAAGTGATCAGATGGATTACTTTTATTCGTATTGCCTGAATGGATGTCTTGGATTTGTGAAGACCTGGCTTGCCGATGAAAAGGCCAGTACACCAGAATTTGCAGCTGATTTTATCTATCGTATGGTGGTCAGCTCTATGAGGGCTTTTTGTAAAACTCGCGAAGAAGCGTAGGATGTATACAATATGCTCTTGGTGAAAAGTAACAAAAGAAATAGGGGGATTTTGTTACATTCATTCATTGACTAAAAAAAAGCAAAAGGATATAATTGAACTATCAAATGTAAGAGCTTACAAGAACGGTAAATGCCTTACGAATCTTTTTTTTAAGAAAAAATGTAAGCGTTTACAATCCGCGGGGATTTCAGTTCAGGTAGCACTTCGTTGCATTGGGAAGATGGCTGATACAGGGGAATAAGGAAAGCGCAGGTTATCGGTCAGAGATCCTAGTTACAACAAAATATAGAAAGCGAGGACAAGAAATGAAAAAGAGGTTATTAGCAGTATTACTGACAGCAGCTATGGTACTCGGAATGACAGCTTGTGGTGCGAAAGCCGACAACAAAAGTTCAGACAAAGAAGAAGTTCAGTCAACCGATGATATCAAAGAGTGCACAATCAAATTCCAGTATTGGGCAGATAACACAGATTATTCATCCCTGATGCAGGACATCATTAAAAAGTTCAACGAGGAGAATGAGTACGGAATCACTGTTGAAGGTGAAGAAGTTCCTTGGGATGGCGGTGGATATTCCAACACATTGTTCAACGCAGCCATGGGTGGTGGAGCACCGGATGTAGCAACCTTTAAGCTTTCCGCAACACCGATGTTCGCAAACAACAACCTGCTTGCAGATTTGACACCTTATATTGATGGATGGGATAAGAAAGATGACATTTCAGATAACATCTATGATGTAATGAAAAAAGCCGGTGGTTCCGATGATGCTCTTTATCTGATGCCATGGAACATTCAGGTACTTTATGTATACTACAGACCGTCCATTTTCAAAGAGGCTGGTATTACAGAGACACCTAAGACTTACGATGAGTTCCTTGAGGATATCAAGAAATGTACAATGGATACTAACGGAGATGGAAAGACAGATGTTTACGGATTTGGTATGCGTGGTGCTTCCGGTGGACAGGAGCCATGGGGAAGTTTCATCTATGGTGAAGGTGGAAGCTTTGATGATCTGACATCTGATGCATCTGTACAGGGTATGCAGGACTTCATCGATCTGTATAAGAACGGATATGTTCCGGAGTCAGCTACGAACGATGGATTCAACGAGACAGTTGCTAACTTCAAGTCTGGAAAGACAGCTATGTTCATACATCATATTGGATCTTCTAAAGGTATGGTAGAAGAACTTGGTGATGATGTTGATGCATTCATCATTCCAAAAGGAAAAGGACAGTGGACATCCATGGGAGATACAGAGACTGTAATGTTCGATTCTTGCGAGAACAAAGCAGCAGCATTTGAGTGGATGAAATATCTTGCAACAGAAGAAGGACAGGAAATGTGGTGTGAAGGAACAGGACAGGTTCCAGTAAGCCAGACTGTTCAGCAGGAAGATTACTTCCAGAATGACAAATTCATGAAAGTATCTATGGAAGGTGTCGATATCGCGGGTACAGTTCCGGTAAAAGATACAACAACTGAGTGGATCACGAACTGGCCGGCAACAATTTCCCAGGCTCTGACAGGCGAGATTACAGCTAAAGAGTGTATGGATAAGCTGGACAAAGCTCTTAACGAGTAGAACTAGATTTTGTAACAACTAGATAATAATTGATTTATGAAACTGCCTTGTCAGGCAACTGGCAGGGCAGTATGATTGAAAGGGAAAGAACACGATGGTAAAAAAGAAAAGTATCTATCCATATTTATTGGTAGCACCTGCTCTGATTATCATTTTGTGCGTAGTATTCATTCCGGTTATTAATGCGATTGGAATGAGTTTCCAGAGTTATGATTTGAGAAGACCGAATGACATTGCGTTTGTCGGACTTGCAAATTACATCGCGGCATTTAAAGATGAGCTGTTCTGGAAAGCACTTTGGAAGACGATTCTCTGGGTGGTATTTGGCGTTGGATTTCAGTTTGTATTTGGTTTTATACTGGCGTTGCTTCTTAACAAGAAGTTCAGAGGCCGCGGAGTTGTTCGTGCAGTCAGCTTGATTCCATGGGTTACACCAGGTATCCTGATCGGTCTTATGTGGAGATGGATGTATGACGGTAACTATGGTGTACTCAATGACATTCTTCAGAAATTACATATACTTAATAAGAGCATACCATTTTTGGCTCAGACAAACACAGCATTTCCGGCAGTTGTTCTGACAATTATCTGGCAGGGAATTCCATTCTTTGCACTGATGATTCTTGCAGGACTGCAAGGAATTCCAGGGGAGCTTTATGAAGCAGCTGACATGGATGGTGCGACAGGATTCCAGAAGTTATTCAAGATTACGATTCCAAGTATCAAGAATACGATTTTTATCACAGGACTTCTGAGAATTATCTGGGTTGCAAACTCAGTCGATGTTATCTTCAATATGACAGAAGGTGGACCGGCATATGCGACACAGACGCTTAGTGTATACGTATTTAATAAAGCGCAGGCATTGAATTTGGGATACTCATCAGCAATGGCAATCTTACTTGCACTTGTACTTTGCCTGGTTGCAGTTCCATATTTGATCTTTACATTTAGAGAGGAGGATAAGTAGTATGAAGAGGGAATCATTCTTAAAGAGATTTTTAACATTATATCTTCCACTGATCGTAATATTACTTTTCATCCTGTTCCCGTTTTACTGGACATTTATTACATCTATTAAACCGGACACAGAGTTATATGGAGCAGTTACTTATTGGCCAAGACATGTTCAGTGGGAAAACTATTCAAAATTGTTTACTACGACAGTTAATTTCCTGGCTGCCATGAAGAACAGTTTCATTGTTGCAGGAGTGACAACGATTGTTTCTCTGACAGCATCAACATTAGCATCATATGCGTTTTCAAGATACAGATTTGCAGGACGTAGAGCTATGATGGCACTCTTTTTAAGCAATAATATGTTCCCTACAGTATTGCTTTTAATCCCATTATACTCTATAATGAGAAATCTGGGGTTACTTTATACTCCATGGGCTCTTGTACTCGCATATACAACGTTCACACTTCCGTTTTCTGTATGGTTGCTGAATGGATTTTTTAACGACTTGCCACTATCACTTGAAGAAGCAGCATTGGTTGATGGATGTAATAGAAGGATGGCATTTTTCAAGATCATTTTACCTATATTAGGTCCTTGCCTTGTTGCCACCGGAGTATATATTTTCATGACATCATGGAACGAGTATACATTTGCGGTAATGTTTACGAACAATGCGACAAGAACAATACCTGTAGCACTGAAGAGTTTGATCGGTCAGCTTGGTGTTGACTGGGGTCTGCTGACAGCAGGTGGAATCATTACGATTATTCCAGTATGTATCATGTTCTTCTTTGCACAGAAGAGATTAGTTGAGGGATTAACAGCAGGAGCTGTTAAAGGTTAATATAAGGAGGAAGAAAAATGAACTACGAGAAAAAAGCAAAGGAATTGCGCCAAGAGATAATGAAGATGTTATTTGCCAGTCAGTCAGGACATCCGGGCGGATCATTATCCTGCGTTGAGATTCTTATGGCTCTTTACTATGATGAGATGAAGAATCTTGATCCAAAGGATCCTAAGAAAGCAGACAGAGATCGCTTTGTATTAAGTAAGGGACATGCTTGTCCTGCATTGTATGCAATCCTGGCAGATCTGGGATATTTCCCGAAAGAGGATTTGGCACACCTTCGTCAGATTGACAGCCATCTTCAGGGACATCCGGACTGCAACAAGACTCCGGGTGTTGATATGAACACAGGATCTCTTGGACAGGGAATCTCTCTTGCAACAGGACTCGCTCTTGCAGCTAAGCATGCAAAGGCTGACTACAAAGTATATACAGTAGTTGGTGATGGTGAGTGTCAGGAAGGCATTGTATGGGAGGCAGCTATGGCAGCAGCTCATTACAAACTTGACAACCTTTGCGTTTTACTTGACTATAACGGACTTCAGATCGATGGAACTAACGATCAGGTTATGGGACTTGGAAACATCATTGAGAAGTTTAAAGCTTTCGGTTTTGAGTGCTTTGAAGTAGATGGACACAACATCGAAGAAATCGACAAAGCAATTGAGGCACCAGTATCTGGTAAGCCAAAATTCATTTGCTGCCACACGATCAAAGGTAAAGGTGTATCCTTCATGGAGAATCAGGTAGGATGGCACGGAAGACCGGTTAAACCAGAAGAATTCGAGACAGCTATGAAAGAATTGGAGGCGTAGGAAGATGGGAAAATCATTAAGAGTTGCTTACGGAGAAGCATTAGTTAAATTAGGACAGAAGAATGATAAGATCGTTGCATTAGATGCAGACCTTGCACATGCAACAATGTCAGCTACATTTGCTGAGGCATTTCCAGATCGTTTCTTTAACGCTGGAATCGCAGAGTGTAATATGATGGGTATGGCAGCAGGATTTGCGCATACAGGATATATTCCATTTGCAAGCACATTTGCTCTTTTCGGAGCAGGAAGAGCTTATGAGATCATTCGTAACTCTATTGCATATACAAACACAAATGTTAAATTTGGATTATCTCATTCCGGACTTTCAGTAGGAGAGGACGGAGGAAGTCATCAGTCTATCGAGGATGTTGCTCTTATGAGAGAGATGCCGAACATGACGGTATTTGTACCATGTGATCCTACAGAGATGGAGAAAGCTGTATTTGCAGCAGCAGAGATTGACGGACCAGTTTACATCCGTGTTGCAAGACCTGTTTGTGAGGATATCACAACAGAGGATACACCATTTATCCCGGGAAAAGCTAATATCTTAAAAGATGGTAACGATGTTTGCATCATCACAATGGGACTTATGGTACCAATCGCTTTAAAAGCAGCTGAGATGCTTGAAGCAGAAGGAATTTCTGCAGCAGTTGTTAATATGCACACAGTAAAACCTATCGATGCTGAGACAATCCTTGCTATGAACGAGAAGTGCAAAGGTATCGTAACAGCTGAGGAGCATTCTGTAATCGGTGGACTTGGATCTGCTGTAGCAGAAGTCCTTGCAGGACATGCCGGAGCTAAATTCGAAAGAGTTGGTATCCAGGATAAATTCGGAAAATCCGGTAAACCAGCTGAACTGTTTGCAGCTTATGGACTTACAGCTGAGAACATTGTTGAAAAATGCAAAGCAACATTAGCATAAGAATCTGATTAAATTCATTTTATTATATAAAAGGGAGATAAGAATCATGGAAATTTTAAATTATTCATTTGACGGAGAAGGAATGCAGAGAGTATTCGAGAACGAGAAATGGACAGTTGGTATCAAAAACTGGAAACCAGCTAACGACATCACAGGAATCAACAACTTGGAGCGCCACAACAAGACAGACGAGCTTTTTGTACTTGTTGCCGGATCTTGTACACTGATCTATGCAAATGAAGTAGAAGGTGGTCTTGACATTAAGGCTGTTAAGATGGAGCCAAATAAGGTTTATAACATCCCAGCTACACTGTGGCATAACACAGTAACATGCAAAGATACAAAGATGATTCTGATTGAAGACTCCAATACATCCATGGACAACAGCGATATCTTAGATCTGAATGAAGATCAGATTGCTGCTATCAAAGCTTTAGTATAGTATCTTACGTAATGCATTAGCTGCATCGCGACAATAAAACAGGCTCTCTACGACATAATTATACGAGATTATGTGTTGAGAGCCTTTTTTGTAAAAAAAAAACAAATAATTTTGCAATAAATGAGAATATTTATGCATTTATCGGTATTTTATGCAATAAGCTTGATGAGGATATTTATAGAAAATTATAAAGGAGGTCGGAAGAAGTGTACAATTTAAAATTTGGTTGTCAGTCCTATCCATGGAAGATGGGAAAGCATTTTGGTCAGTTGCCGAGAATGCTTAAAGTGGCAGCAGAGGCAGGATTTCAGAGCATTGAGTGCGAAATTGACATGCTTGGAACATGGTTCCATGACCCGGAAGGTGTGAAAAAACAGCTTGAGAAATATAACATGGAATTTGCGGCACTTGTTCTTCATCAGGATTGGAATGGCATGGAGGAGACTGCGGAAGAAGCAGCGTTAAGCCGTGAAGCAATTGAATTCGTGAAACATTTTCCAAATGCCAAGATTATGCTGAGTCATCATGCAGGAAA
>ENA-OQNI01001462-OQNI01001462.1-human-gut-metagenome-genome-assembly--contig:-NODE-1462-length-14352-cov-3.197399_pt1 | contig 14352 bp, 7 predicted proteins | sample MGYA00242627_ERZ504876 | MGnify/ENA primary metagenome ERZ504876 (study PRJEB26092, sample SAMD00036386) | human gut metagenome | host: Homo sapiens | study: EMG produced TPA metagenomics assembly of... | reverse complement strand
ATGGCACAGCCGTGGTTTGAAAAATCACAAAAAGGAACAACCTTAGATGCAGACAAATTACAGCTTGCGGAACGTTTTGCAAAGATTTCCGGATATTATGCTTCTTTAGATTCAAGTGATGAGACCGGATATGGAAGTTCTGCTTCTTATGGTGATTATTGGACAGACCTTACCAATCTTACAGATGGAGATATCAGCAAAGTAGTTAACACTAAGACTGCTGTTGCAATTTACGAAGAACTCATTGCACGTATTAATGAAAATGCAGTTGATTTCAAACGTGCCGGAGTTACCAAAGACCAGATGATGGATAAATTGTCCAACACCAAAACAAGACTTGAAATGCTTCAGAACGAAATTTCACAGAGTGATGAAACCTGGGATGAAGTATTAGATAGTATCAGTGCAGCGGAACATCAGGTAAGCGTTGCATTTTCCGGAAGAGACACACAGCCGGAACAGAATCAGGAAGAAGGAGGAAATACGAATGGAAAGCAGTGAAAGACTGATTGAGTTATATCGTATGGGCTTTATTATTTGTCTGTGCCTTGCAGCCGTATTTTTACTGCTGAGTATCTTTTTCTTTTTCAAATTCAGAATCCGTGATGTGTTTGATTTCTTAAGTGGAAGAGCAGAGAAAAAATCGGTTAAGCAGATGGAAGAAAAAAATGCGAAGACAGGAAAGCTTCGTGATGACTACGATGCAGAACCGCTGGGTTCAGAACTCTAAAAGACGCCAAGCAGAAAAGTTGTGCCGACGATGTATCCGCAGACAGAACCAATGAATACCGGAACAGAGCCGACACAAGAGACACAGACTAAAATGAGTCAGACTCCGACACAGCTATCATCAAATGGAAGCGAAGAGACGACTTTATTAGGAAGCGGACAAGAAGAAACAACTCTGCTTGGAAATGGTGAAACCGGTACAGAAGAAACCACACTTCTTGGAAATCAGAATCAGAATAAAGAAGAACAGGAAATACCGGGCTACAACGGAGAGACTGCTCTTTTAACTCCAGAGATGGAAAAAGCAATACATAAACAACAAGAAGAGAAAAAGCAGGAAGAGAAAGAAAAAGAAGTCAGACGTAACAAGTTTGAAATTATAAAAGAAGATATAGAAATTCATACAAAGGAAGTAATCTAAAATTTTGATAGAAAAAATAAGGAAGGAGTGAAAGATATGAAAAATCCAAAAAGAAATCCAGTGGAAAGATTTTGTGCATTACTGCTTGCGTTTATTATGGTGTTTACACTGGTACTGCCGGATGGGGCATTGAGTGTATCGGCGGCAGAAGGAACTACTATAGTTGAGTTTCGGATAAAAGATGCTGGTAATGCAGATTCATTATTAGTAGATAATCAAACGATTAAGGTATGGAAAACAGGAGAGAATTCTGTTACAGAAGTTCCGTACGATAGCAATCAAGGAATTTATTCTATTCAGTTAGATAGCAACACAGAATATCAATATAGTGTGGAGCGAAACGGATATGAATATGCTGATGGAAACAACACAAGAACATTTAATTTAGGAGAAGAAGATAATTATCTGGTTGAGGTAAGTCTTAAGCAGTCAGTAGCTTCAGAATCAGAACAAACAGAAAATTCTGGTACAAATGAAGAGGAGAGTTTGCCTCAGGAAACAGAAACTCCAGAACAAAATGTGGAAAATAATCAAGAACAATTACTGATTCAGCCATTTTTAGGAGAATCAGTTCCAGAGAAACCAGACCTAAATGTTAAGACAGATATAGAGGGAAGTACTTTGGATATAACATCAGATGGACAGATAGATGTCAAATCTATTACATGTACAGTAAATGGTTTACCAGAAGATGCAACAGGTACTTTAACCTTTACAATTAAGAATTCTTCAAATGAAGAAATTGGAAAAACAGAATTAGATGTTGCAGGTCAAGGTACGAAATGGACATTTGATGAAGCGGATAAAATTATTGGAAAATTATCAATTACAGCATTTTATTCTGGAAATGATAAGTATAATCAGGTTGAATATAACAGTGCTGAACTTACCTATAAAAAAACAGCTCCAATAAACTTTTCAAAAGATGCATCTAATGAAGTTGTAATTAAAGATAATGCAACCAAAAAAGAAGCAGAAATTGATGCGACAACCATAGAGAATATTAAAGAGAGAAATCTTGAATATTCAAGTAATGATAAGAATATTGCAACAGTTGATAATAAAGGTAAAATAACTGCAAAGAAAGCAGGAATTGCAACAATTACAATTAAAGCTGTTGAAAATGAATATTATGAAAGTTCAGAATTGCAGTTTACAGTATATGTTCAACATGCAATGGGATTATCTGATTTAAACTGGACAGCAAAAAAAGTTTATGATGGAACAAAAGATTTAAAATTGTCTTCTACATTAAAAGATAGCATTACAATTGATGGAACAGCAATATCCAATATTACTGCAACAGTAACAGCTACCGCTGATAAAGCAGGCGTTTCAGCAAAAAATGCAACAATTAAAAAAGGTGAAAAGGTTACTTTTAACGGAAAAGTAAATAATCAAAATTTGGATGAAAAAACACTTGCAAAATTAAATCGTTGTTATGTTTTTGAGGACTCCAAAGATGCTTTGATTGAAAATGCTGTAACTATTACAGCAAGACCTTTATATGTAAGAATTGCAAAGAAAAATGGAGCTTATGAATCTGCAATCCCGTATAGAACCAGCAAAAAAGATATGGAAAGTACAATTAAAACGGATAATACAGTGGTACTTGTTGGAAGTAAAGGAGCAATAGATTCAGATAAAGAATCTGGCTTAGTTGGAAAAGATACGGTTCAGGATGCAGAAAAAGCGTTAAAAAATCAAACAGAAATTCAGTTTAATTCAAAAGAAGATTATTCAAAGTATTATGAAGGATTATACAATAAAGCGATAGTTTTAAAAGTAAATAATGCAAAATACGATGACAATTATGAGTTTAAAGCAAACCCAGATGAAGAAAATTTATATGGGCGTCTTCAAATAACACAGGAAGTTATAGATGATGCAACAGTTGGAAAAAATATTTCTGTAATTTCAGCAGTTGGAGAGAGCGTAGAAGAATCAGAGAAAAATGCAGAAAAAGTTTATCAGGGTAAAGATTTTACTTGGGTAAGTGCAAGTGCCAAGATACAGTTTGTAACAAATCTGGCACCATATAATAAAGTAAATGTGGCAGGTTTAGAAACTTTAAGTATGGCAAATTATGCTGATAAAATTAAAGAGAACAGTATTGTGGATATTTCTGATTGGAAACTGCCAATTTATTTAGAATCTTCGGAAGGCTCAGAACATTCTGGAATGAGAACAACTGCAGATGCAAAAGCTCAAAATGTTGCGAATAAAATTTCAGAAAATAAAGTCAAAGTGGATAATGAAAAACCAACAATTGATTTTATTGGTGAAATCAAAGATTTGACACGAATCTATACGAATAAAGAATTTAACGTGGCGTATCAAATCAGTGATAATGGAAGTGGTATCAAAGAGGCTTCTTATACTGTTTTGTCAGTGAAAAATTTGAACACTGTAACAAGTGATGAAATCGAAAAAGCAGTTAATGCTGTTACAAATTGGACACCATTTCAAGGAGAAGCAAAAAAGGCTGGAACTGTTAAGATATCTAATGAAAAAGATGCAAATAAGATAGTCGTTATCAAAGCAGTTGACCAGGTTGGCAATATTTCAGCATGCACATCAAATGGAATTGTAATTGATATTACATCACCAGAAGTAACATTAAGTATTGATAATAGTAAACAGGTGAATGGAATTTATGGAGGAAATAAGACTGCCATTAAATATTCCGTTAATGTAAATGACCCTGTGAAACAGAGCGATGGAATGGAAGTTCAATCTGAAATCAATCGTGTAGAAATTGAAGTACAAAAAAATGATGTGAAAGATGCAGAGCATAGTTTTGTAATTGAAGGTGATGAACTGGAAAAAATGAAATCCGAAGAGGCTTCAGAAACTGGTGCATTCATCTATAAAATTCAGAAAGAAATTCCTGTTCAAGAAGAAAGCAGTCAAATCAAAATTTTAGTAACAGCATTTGATAAAGCTGGAAATTCTTTAGCCAAAACTAGTGAAACTTTACAGGTTGACGGAAAAAAACCAGGAATTGAAGCTAAGTATGACGGAGAAAAATCAGAAAATGGATGTTATAAGGAACGTAAATTAACAGTTACATATACTGAAAGAGAATTCTCTGAGGAGAAAGCTGAATTTAATCTTACGTTTGATGGAAAAAAACCAGAATCTACGGTTACATTAAATAAAATTAGAGATGGAGAAGTTGATGGAGTTTCATTAGAAGGGGAACCTGAAATTGAAGCAGGAAGTACTCCAGATGATAAAAAAACAACTTATACAATTAAATTTGGTAAAGAGAAATTTGACTGCACAATTAAGTTAGATGGAATCTCATTAACAGATCAGGCAGGAAATACTAATAGTGTAAATACTGCAAATGAAGAATTTACAGTTGATCAGGTAGCACCTAAAATTGAGGTAGAATTTAATAACAATGATGTTAAAAATGGTAAATATTTTAATGCTATTCGTCAGATGACAGTTACTTACACAGAAAGAAATTTTGATGAAAACAATTTAAGATTTAAAGTTTCTGGAGAAGACAAAACTCTTGAAGATTTTTTAGCTATCAATGGAATTAAGCAAGTTGGAACAAGAATTGATAATGGTAATGAACATAAGTACACGTTTGAATTTGGTGCAGATAATCAAGACTTTGACTTTAACGTAACTCCTGAAATTACAGATAAGTCGGGAAATGCAAATCAGGGAGTAACGTATACAGAAGGAACTAAAGCTGGAAAAGAATTTACTGTTGATATGGTTGCACCAACTTTAGAAGTTAAATACATTGTTTATCAAGATGAAAACGGTCAAGAAACTAAAAAGGAATTTAATATTACGAAAGACATTGACAAGGCAAAAACAGAAGATTTACGTTTTTATAAAAATGCTCCAATTTCTGTAAAAGTAACAATTGATGAACGTAACTTCTTTACAGATGATGAAAGTTTTGCAAAAGACCAGATGAAACTTGAATATAAGGCTCAGGATATCACAAGAACAGATGTTGAAACAACAGATTTTAAGAAACAGGCAAATAATGAATTCGAAAATAAAAAATGGGTTACTGACAAAACAACAAGAACTCAAACATTTAAGTTTGAAGTAGAGGCAAATTATGCACTGGGAATTAATTACACAGACCTTGCAGGAAACCCAGCGGTAGAATATAAGACTCATTATTTTACTGTTGATAAGACATCACCTGAAGGAACTGTTGTTATGTCAGATGGAGACAAAAAAACTGAAAAAGGAAGTTTACTTGAAAAATTTAAGAACCTTTTCTTTACTCTTTTCTCTAACAAAAAAATAACAGTCGAAATGACAGGAAAAGATAAAACTTCGCCATTTGTACAGAAATACTATATTGATGATAAGAATCAGGAATATGATAAAGATGGAAATTATAATTTCAAAACAGAGGATAAATTATCTGAAGAGACATGGACAGTATACAAGGACGAAAAGGCAATAGAGAAAAATGATTATTTTTCAGTAAATGATAAAACTCAAACCTATACATTAAAAAAAGAAAATTCTAAAGCTGTTCCGTACTTATATCTGGAAGATAAGGCCGGAAACAAAACTTATATGACATCAAATGGTGCAATTTATGACACAGAAAATCCGACAGCACCAGTAATTAAAATTACAACAGCAGACCCAGTAGCCGGAGTAAGCGACCCAGGAATTAAAATATTTAATTCAAATGTAGATTTTAATATTTCAGTTGAGGATCCGGAAGTAAATGAAACTTATTCAGGTCTTGCGAGTGTTTCTTATAAAATTAAAAATAATGGAAAAGTAACACAAGAGGGAAACTTTAATGAGGACTTAAAACCGGTAAACATGGAAAAGAGACTTTCTAGAGACTTGACAGTAGATGCTTCCAAAAACAATGGTAATAACATTACAATTGAAGTAAACGCCGAGGATAATGCAGGAAATAAGTCAAGTGCAAGCCGAGAACTGGCAATTGACACAACAAAACCTGAAATTACAGTTTCTTACGATAATAATGATGTTGCAAATGGGAAATACTTTAAAGCAAATCGTACTATGACAGTTTCTTATAAAGAAAGAAACTTTTATGAAAAAGGAATTACATTTGATGTATCAACAAATGGTGGAGTATTACAGGAAGGAATTTCATTAGAAGATTTAAACAAAATTAATGGAATTACCGTGAAATCTCACAAGGATAGTCAATCAGGCAGAAAACTTAAAGAGTTAAGTGATGAACGAGTTAACACGTATACGATTCTTTTTGATGCTGGTAGTACGAATGGAGATATGGATTACAGCATTGTTCCGCATATAACAGATGCTGCTGCTTTGGTGAATGAGAATGTAGAATATGGAGATAGCAAAGCTCCTGAAAAATTCACCATCGACAAAAAAGCCCCAGTCATCTCCATGGCTTACAGTGCAGAGGGTGAAACAATCAACCCAGGAGAAAATGAAGTTTCCAGAGTATACAGAAACAAAACAATTACTGCGACAGCTACCAATGAAGAACGTAGCTTCTCCAATAGTAATAGTTTCTCAGAGAATCCAAAACAAATGAACCTCACCTACGATGCCCTTAACTTCCAAGGCTCCAAGGTCAACACCGAGAACTACACAGGCACAGCAAACACAAGAAACGTATGGAGTTCTAATGGCTATACGAGAACAAAATCCTTTGAGTTTTCGGTAGACGCCAACTACACCTTAGGTCTTGTTTATAGGGACCTTGCCGGTAACGAAGCAGTCTACGATACACGTTACTTCACAGTAGATAAAACCGCTCCAACCGGAAGCATGACCATCGAGGATAACAGTGGAACCGCCAAGACCTGGATTCAGTGGATTCAGCAGGTGTTCTTCGATATCTTCACTCAGAGTCAGAAGGGCGTGTCCATGACAAGTGCGGATGAAACAGCAGGTGTAGCAAGTACGCAGTACTACAAGTATCATCCAGATTCAGAGAGTCGTCATACTTTTGATGGTTTATCAACACAGAACTTAGATTCCAACAGCAACTGGTCAGATGGGTACAGTACATCTGTTAATGCAGATGAGCAGGTTATTGTATATGAAAAGATTACAGACCGTGCAGGAAATGTAACTTACATTAATAATCAGGAAGGTGTTATTGCTGATAATACTTCACCGACTGCACCGGAAATTAAGATTACGGCAGCAGAACCTGCTCAGGGAATCTACAATGCAAGTGTTCCATTTACAATTGATGTAACAGACCCTGAAAATGGTGGAACTTATGCCGGATTAAAAGAAGTTTCTTATGAAATTACAAACAACGGCAAAGTAACACAGAGTGGTAACTATAACAGTGATTTATCTGACCCGACAGCGAGAGTACATAACATTCATCGTTCTGAAACAGTAAATGCAGAACTCAATAACAGCAACCATGTAACAATCAAGGTAAAAGCTGTAGACTATGCAGGAAATCAGTCAGAGGCAACCAAGGATTTGAAGATTGATATCACACATCCGGAAGTTACAATCACATTTGATTTAAATAATCCGCTGAATGGCAAGTATTATAAGACAACAAGAACAGCTACCATTTCTGTAAAAGAACGTAACTTTGATACCAACGCAGTTGATTTGAAGATTACGAATACAGACGGAACAATGCCTTCTGTAAGTGGATGGAGTATCAGTTCTCAGGCTGGTGAATCCGATGATGCAATTAATACCTGTCGTGTTGAGTTTTCAGCAGATGGTGATTACAACATGACAATGCAGTGTAAAGACCAGGCAGGAAATGAATCAAATACAGTAAAAGTGGATGAGTTTACCATTGATAAAACCATTCCGGTTATTTCTGTATCTTATGATAATAATTCCGCAGCGACACCGGGATATTACAATGCAAACAGAACAGCAACGATTACAATTAAAGAGCATAACTTTAATGCAGCAGAAGTTAATTCACAGATTACAGCGGCTCTTCAGGGAAGTGGTATTTCCGCACCGGGTGTTGGAGGCTGGAGTAACAGTGGAGATACTCATACCGCAAGTGTTACATTCTCAGATGATGGAGATTATACCTTTGATATTGACTATACAGACCTTGCCGGAAATGCAGCAGCAGATTATACACAGGACAGTTTCACTGTGGATAAGACAAAACCGGAAGTAGAGTTCTTTGATATCGAAGATAAATCAGCAAACAATGGAGTTGTAGCACCGGGTGTGAAGTATAGTGATGTGAACTATCTTGAAAGTGGCGTAGAGATTAAGATTGAGGGTGCAGAGCATGAATCTAAAGAACTCACCGGAAGCCGTTCCAGTATCGCAAACGGTGAAAGTATTAAGATGAATGACTTTGAGTATACACAGGATAATGATGATGTTTACACAATGACCGCAGTAATCTCAGATAAGGCAGGAAACAAGACAGAGAAGAAGATTATGTTCTCTGTAAACAGATTTGGTTCGAACTATTCGTTCTCAGATACAACAAAAGAATTCCTTGATGAGGTATATTCTAATTCTGCAAAAGACCTTGTTATCACAGAAACCAATGTCGATTCACTGGTATTTAACGGAATTTCTTACAGTCTGGATAATAAGACAACAGAACTGAAGCAGGGAACAGATTATACCGTGAAAGAAACCGGAGGCGAAGGTTCCTGGAAACAGTATACTTACACAATTAAGAAAGAGAACTTTGAAAAAGAAGGACGTTACAGTGTAACAATTGATTCAGAGGATAAGGCAACAAATACAATGAATAACAAAGTAAAAGAAAGTAACATTAACTTTGTTATTGATAAGACTCCTCCAACTGTTGTTATCACAGGTATTGAGGAATCCAGCTATCGTGCAGACAGCAGAGATATGTCAGTCAATGTGTCCGATAATACCGCTGTAAAACGTCTTGACATCATGGTAGACGGAAAATCTGTAGCAACCTATAGTCAGGAAGATGTAAAAGAAGCCGGAGGCAAAATTGTTTATACATTGAACAGCTCAAACAGCAAACAGAAAGTAAAAGCTGTTGCGGTTGATATGGCGGACAATGAAGCAACTTCTGATAATCATAATATCCTGATTACAACCAATCTGTTTATTCAGTACATTAATAATAAACCTCTTTTCATAGGTTCTATTATAGCGTTAGTGCTGATTGCAGGTGGTGCAATTTACTTCTTTGTATTTAGAAGAAAAAAATCTGAAGATGCAGCAGATGCAAATTAATTAGAAAGGATGGCTGTCTGAATAGAAATATTTGGGCAGCCAACTTTTTAACCGGAGTATGTATTTTGGGCGTCTGTCTTAAAGAATTTAAGGCAGGCTCCGAGAGTACATCAAAGAAATTTTAAGAAGATAAAAGAGGATTTGGCGGGGAGGTGATTTGATATGCTTCAAAATGGAGAAATACTTGGCGGGATGTATCAGGTCATTGGTGAAATTGGTAAAGGTGGTTCTGGAATTATTTACCTGGGATATCACTTACGACTTCAAAAGCAGATTGTGATTAAGAAGATTAAAGATATCAATGTCGGACAGATTAACACCAGAATAGAAGCGGATATTTTAAAGAAACTTCATCATAGATATCTTCCGCAAGTGTATGATTTTTTAGAGATGCAGGATGGAATCTATACCATTATCGATTATATTCCGGGGCATGATTTGAGTTATTATCTGGGACGAAACTATAATTTCCCAGAAGAAACAATTCTAAAGTGGATGCATCAGATGTGTGAAGTGCTGGAGTATCTTCATTCTCAGAAGCCACCGATTCTTCATAGCGATATCAAACCGGGAAATATTATGGTTACGGAAAATGATGATATTTGTCTGATTGATTTTAACGTTTCTTTGGATGGTGAAGTATCAAAGGAACTTCAGGGGTTGAGCAGAAGTTATGCCGCTCCGGAACAGTTTCAATATGCTTTGGATAGAATGTATGGAAAACACAGCAAAATAGTATTAGATGCACGGATGGATATTTATAGTATGGGGGCTGTGTTCTATCGACTGATGACGGGGTGGACGCCAGATGCGGAATCGGGAATGCCATATTCGATTATGGAGATGAATCTTCCATATAATAATGGAATCAAAGCAATTATCAACAGAGCAACGGCATGGGAACCATCACATAGATTTCAGTCAGCAAAGCAAATGAGAAAGGCTTTGGACAATGTGGAAAGAATGGACCCACAGTACAAGGCATTAACGAATCTGCAGATTCTTACAACTTTTGGAAGTGGTCTGCTGATGCTTTTTGGTATCTTTTTAATCCTGTTTGGAACAATGTCAAATAAAAAAGAAAAATGGCAGGAAGCTTATGATTCTTTTTATGAAATTACAGAATCCGGCACAGATTCCGAGGTTGTCACAGAGGGAATTGATTTGCTTAATAATGGTTCCGTACAGGGAGCACTAAAAAAATATCCGGAGAAAAAGGCGGAGATTCTTCATGCAATCGGGGATAGTTATTTCAGACAAAAGCAGTATGAAGATGCAATCGATTATTATAAAGAGGCACTTGATACAGGAGAAGTTCAGGAAAATTATTTAAGAGATTATATGATGGCGCTGGCAAGAAGCGGGCAAAATGTAGAACAGTCAGTGATTGAAATAGAATATCCGGAAGCAGCCTATATGGAGCGGGCAGATGTGGAGTTGATAGAGGCACAGACAAAGTATACGCAGGGTGAGTTTGAGGAAGCGTTAATAAAGTGTGAAGATGCATTAGCACAAAGTACGGATATAGAAGTCAGCAGTCTGATTTGTGTCTTAGAGTCAGAAATCTATACGGAGCAGGAAGAGTATACGAAGGCGGCAGATTCAGCAATACGAGTTACCAAATTTGATTCATCCAAAGATGCCAGAAGACGAGCAGGAAGTCTTGCTTTTGAAGCGGGAAATCACTTAGAAGATACGAAAGAAAAAAATGGGTGGTATGAGAAAGCCAGGAAGTATTATGAAACGCTTTGTCAGGATGAGACGTGTTCGTATGAAGATGAAATGAATTACGCACTGGTACTTCAGGCTCTGGAGCAGTATTCGGACAGCAATGTCTGTTTAAGAAAAATGAGAGAAGAATATCCGGATGATTATAAGGTGTTGATGTGGATGTGCTATAACTATCTGGGAATCGGAAATCAAAAGGGCAGTATGGCTGAGGTGGAATCTGATTTGAATTTTGCATATAGTTCCTGTAAATATTTATATTCTCAAGATGAAAGTATGACAGGTGGTTCAGATGAGGATATGGAAAAATTAAATGAGTTGATGAAGCAGTTGGAAGAATAATAAAAATACAGGAGGAAGCTATGGCAGGAAACGTTATGATAGTTGCAGGCAGCATACTGATAATTGCAGCAATCAGTATTATGGTTGGTGTGAATATAGTGTTATCACGAAAGAAAAGGCGGATAAAGGAACAGAGTTATTCCATGTATGAGTAAAGAACAAAGAAAATAAAAGGATGAGGGAGGACAGCAAATGAAGAAAAAGGGTTATATCCTATTGAGCGTGATTTGTGCAGTTGTTTTAATTGCAACAGGAATTATTCTGGGTGTAGTTATGAAAAAGCAGTCAAATAAAAAAACATATACGGCTTCGATTAAAACAGCGGAAAAATATCTGGAAGCGGGTGATTATACACAGGCGGTTGTAGCATATAAAACTGCAATCAAAAAAATGCCGGAAAAAGAAACTGGTTATGTAGGACTTGCAAATACCTATCTGGAACAGGGGGATACTTCTTCTGCAAAAATTATCTTGAAAAAAGGTTATCTGGTCACAAACTCTTCCAAAATTCAATATATGTTGAATGGAATCGAAGATGGAAGTCTGCTTGTGAACAATCTGAAAGAAACACCTAAGAAAGAAACGCTCCAAAAGAGTGGAGAATTATCATTTAATCAAAATTTTTTCCAAAAGTTAGAGAGTTTTACCTATCAGGATTATGAAAGAGAATATGGTGGACTTCCGGAAATTGTAAAAGTAAAAAATGGAGAAGTTGAAGTGGTACATAAAAATCTTTCTGCAACTTGTTTTTATGCAAATACCTCAGAACATGGAGATGTAGTTGATACAAAAACTGATACACCGGATAAAACCGGTATGCCGGAAAAAATTGTAGTGGATGATATTTCTTTATTATTCAAGAATTTTACAGGAGAAATTACAATTGATGAACTTCAGAGCATTTGCGGTTCCAAAGTAGATATTGTGAATAAAAAAGAGCGCAGTTATGTGGAATTTGAATCTGGAAGTGCTTTGATTCGAATTGAAAGTGATAAAAATGGAACGATTTCCTCATCCACAGCATGGAATGAAATTATTCTTACAAATGCAAATAAGAACCGGACAGCTAAGAAAAGTGTATTTTCTGGAATTGTATTAAATGCAATGACAAGTGAGGGTGTAGAGGCTGCAAATATTAGTTTAGAAGCGCAGGGAGATTCCAGCCATTCAGCGAATATAAAGACGGAAATGGATGGTTCATTTTCAATTGAATTGGAAGCGGATACCTATAATATTACTATCAGTGCAGAAGATTATGAAGAGGAAACATTTGAGTTTACAATAGAAGAAAATAGTAACTACAGTGGAGAGCAGTTTACGATTTCACCAAGTCTGGCAAGTGGAAGTGCACGTATCGTGCTCGAATGGGGAGATTATCCGGAAGATTTGGATTCTTACTTGATAGGTACGACGGATGATGGAACAGAAGTGGATGTTAGTTTCCACAATGACCAATGTACAAAAAATGGAGAAGTAATTGCAGAATTAGACGTAGATGAAATGGATGGTCATGGACCGGAAACGATTACCTTAAATAATTTAAACGGAACGTATCGGTATTTAGTAGATGATTTTACAGAATCAGGCAAATTGCAAGAGTATGGTGCGACTGTAAAAGTCTATATTTCAGGTAAGAGTCAGCCGGAAGTGATTACGATAGCTCCAGATGCAGGTGTAAAAAACGTTTGGGAAGTATTTGAACTTGACCATGGGAAACTTAATATTTTGAATCGTGCAGCAGTAGAGGATTATGAATAAAGAGGCTTAGTTTATGTGGATGGTATTGGTTATGCTGACTATTGCACTGGCATTATCAGGGATTTTTCTGTGGATTAAATACAGCATAAAAAAATCAGAGGAAAAGAAATATTATGATGCGGCAGCGAGGATGATTAAAGAAAATTGTCTGAATAAAATCATACAAAACCGTGGGCAAAGAAGGCAGACAGTGACAGATAAATTAATGATTTATATCAGTATATCAGGAAAGTCCAGACAGGGATTTGTATTTGACCCGGAGAACGGAATTCGTATTGGAAGAAACATTGAGGAAAATGAAATCTGTATTCGTGATGCACTTGTTTCGAGTAGTCATTGTAACATCTATCTGTATCAGGGACAGCCAATTATACAGGATTTCAATTCCGCAAATGGAACATTTATCAAGAGAGGATTATTCGATAAGCATCCGGTTGATGGCTGGGAATATATCTATTCGGGAGATACGCTGTTGATAGGGGATACGAGGATACAGATTAAGTTTTTCTTATTTGATATGATGAGATTATAAAAGCAGGAGGACGACAGAGGTGATATTGTTAATTTACAATCAGAAAATGTGCAGGGAGATTCTTTTACCTAATCTTCGAGATTCTGATTATGCGATAAGTATATCTGGAAAAGCATATGGATTACGACAGGATATCCGACTGCTTTTGGAGATTACGGGGGTTACCTGGAAAATAAAAGCAGATGAAACTTATCAGTTGCGGAAATCAGGAATATTCTGTGAAAATGTGGTTCTTGAAGAGCATGAAAAGCTTGTAATCAGGACAAAACGAGGAGAAGAGCTGGAGTTGATTGTGGCAGATTCGGGATTGGGCTTTTTGACGTTAGGAAAATATGATTTTCGTCAGATGAGTCAGATTTCAATCGGAGCTGCGCCGCAAAACGAAATTTGTTATGAGTTTGAAAATTTGATTTCCTCTTATCATGCAGAATTTCAGAGACATTCGGACGGCTGGTATGTGGTGGATAAAAGTTCAAATGGAATTTTTGGAAAGAATGGAAGAATCGGTGGAACCTACAGACTTAATTTTGGAGAGCATCTTAATTTATTTGGACTTCATATTATTTTTCTTGGAACGATGCTTGCTGTTGGTACCTATTATGGTGAATTGAAAATCGATCAGGAGCGATTAAAGCGATACGATTTTAAG
>ENA-OQNI01001461-OQNI01001461.1-human-gut-metagenome-genome-assembly--contig:-NODE-1461-length-14362-cov-4.683597_pt1 | contig 14362 bp, 8 predicted proteins | sample MGYA00242627_ERZ504876 | MGnify/ENA primary metagenome ERZ504876 (study PRJEB26092, sample SAMD00036386) | human gut metagenome | host: Homo sapiens | study: EMG produced TPA metagenomics assembly of... | reverse complement strand
AAAGAATTATTCTTGAAATGAGAAAAGAAATTATTGGGTAAGGGCAACGTTACTTTGATGCATTGCGCAATAATGAAACAATCGTTCGCTATAAAGATGAAGGTGATAAGGGATATCATTATTCATTGATTAAAGAATCGCAAAGCTTTGACCGTACCTACTTCAGAGCTATACTTCCGATACCTGTTGATGAAACCAATGTGAATCCTAATTTGAGAGCTCAACAAAATCCCGGATATTAATTGTGGTTTAATAACATAATCAAAAGGCTGCTTTCTAAAAAGGAAGCAGCCTTTTTTATTACACATGAATTGAATTTCTTATTAGGCTCCATTATGATATTTGTTGTATATTAATCAAGGATGTCATTAATCATTTTACAATCGAAAGTTATTATCTGTTTTGAGATATCTATGGGAAGTGTTTTGAAAAATACTTATCTCATAAACTATCTGTAATTGTGATACTACCATAAATTTCTACCATTGGGAAAGGAATAAAATATCTATATAAAGCTAGTCGTCACTTGCTGCCGCGGGAAAAAATAGTAGAATAATAAATGGGATAAATGGTCTTATTACTTCTGATAATTAGATTATTACGTAACTTTTATAAGATATATAAAGTGCTACTAATTGAGGTTTTCAGAAAAACAGATCATCTGTAATATGCAGATAATAAGATATTTATTAAATACAGTTTCTTTCTACACTAAGTTCAATCTGAATTTGTAATAATCATATTATAAGATAGTTAGCACATACTACAGTTCTGCAAAGACTTTGCAGATTTCGTACATCGGAATGCAGACTGCTGAGGTAGCAATTAGGCCTGTTGTGAAAATTATATTAAAACCAGACACTGAAGTCCTTGATGAAGTAGTAGTAACAGGATATGGTACTTTTAAAAAATCAACTTTTACGGGTGCGGCATCTACTATGGCTACAGAAAAGTTACAAGATATACCGACTATGGCCATTGAGGATAAACTTGCAGGTTCTATTCCGGGAGTACAAATCAGTTCATTTTCAGGAGCACCGGGAGCTACTACATCTGTACGTATTCGTGGAATGGGCTCCATGAATGCAGGAAATGATCCTTTATATGTGATTGATGGTACTCCAGTACAGTCAGGGAATATCAGTGCTTTTAATACTCCGAATACGGGGGAAGGATATAATAGTACCGGTACCAATGTATTGGCAACTTTAAACAGTAACGATATAGAATCGATAACAGTTATCAAAGACGCTGCTGCAGCGTCTTTATATGGTTCACGTGCTGCTAATGGCGTTATTGTGATCACCACTAAAAGGGGAGCTACAGGAAAGACTCAGTTCAACTTCCGTAGCGACTGGGGATTTTCCAATATAGCAGTTAATTACCGTCCGACCTTAAATGGAGATGATCGGCGTGAACTGATTAAGTTTGGTTTGAAAAACTATTATATGGATGAAGAAGGCATGACTGCAGCTCAGGCTGAAATTGCCTTGGAAGATGATATTGATGCTTTTGCTGCAAAACCAGTTAATGGTTGGACTAATTGGAAAGAGATCTTATTCAAGAATGGCAGTCACCAAAATTACGAAATCAGTGCCCAGGGAGGAACAGAAAAAACCAAATTCTATACATCTTTGGCTTATGCAAAGCAAGAAGGAATCACTGCACGATCCGGCTTAGAGCGCATGACAGGTAATGCAAATCTTTCTCACGAAACAGGACGTATAAAAGTGGAAGCTTCTACTTTATTTTCACGTATTCTTCAAAATATGACTAATGAAGGTACTTCTTTTGCCAGTCCTATCATGAATGCTTTTTGGACTGCATCACCTTCCACTGTACCTTATAATGAGGATGGAACATTTAGTTCTAATTTTCCTTTAACGAATGGTGCAAATCCTGTGCAAACTCGGACATATAATTATGATCGTAATGCAATTACTCGTTCTTTCAATACTTTGGCAGCCACTGTTACTCTTTGGGATGAGTTGAAACTACGTGAAAAAATAGCCTTTGATTATACTTCCTCAATAGAGTCTGTATGGTGGGATCCACGTAGTAATGACGGACGTTCCTCCAATGGCGTATTCCAACGTTATAACCGAACATTGGAAACATTGACAACCCAAACCCAGTTGACTTATATTAAAACATTTGCTCAAAAGCATAATTTAGATGCTTTACTTGGTTTTGAAACTGAAGACTTCACAGACTCGTGGGTATATACTCATGGTTCTCAGTATCCTGGCTATAAAAATGAAATAGCAAATGCAGGAGAAACATCTTCTAATAGTAACCGTGATAAATCTCGTTTAACTTCTTTCTTAGGACGTGTAAATTATAATTTTGATAATACATACTATGCAGGCGTTAGTTATCGCCGTGATGGAAGTTCTCGTTTGTCAAGGGATAATCGTTGGGGAAATTTTTGGTCAATATCCGGATCTTGGAGATTTATGCAAGAATCATTTTTAGAGTCTATAAAAAATGTAATAACAGATGGTAAACTCCGTTTGTCATATGGCGTAAATGGGACACAACCAAGTACTTTTTATAGTTATATGATCAATATGTATAGAGCCGGACAAATTTATAACGGCCAGTCAGGTATGGGAGTTATCGGTATTGGTAGTCCTGATTTGAAATGGGAAAAGAATAAAGCTTTTAATCTTGGGTTGGATTTAACCTTTTGGGATCGTTTAAGCCTTACTTTGGATTATTATACGCGTAAAACAAATGATTTGTTAATGAATAAACGGATTTCGTATGTTCCAGGCTATTATGATCCAATAAGTTTCGCCCCTACTACTTTGCAGAATGTAGGTTCATTAGAGAATAAAGGTGTTGAAATTAGTCTGTCATCAACAAATATGCAGACTCAGGACTTGATCTGGACAACTACTTTTAACATTGGACATAATAAGAATAAGCTGGTCAAACTGGATGGTATTCAGACAGATGAGATTGATGGCGCATTAATACATCGAGTAGGTGAACCATATTATTCTTACTACATGTTTGAATATGCAGGAGTTGATCCGAAAACCGGTAATGAGATGTATTATAAAAACGATGGAACCAATGAGACTACAACATTGACTTCTGAAGCGCAGAAAGTAATAGTCGGGCATCATGATCCGAAAGTAGAGGGAGGATTGACCAATTTCGTAAAATGGAAATTTATTGACCTTAATCTGACACTGACTTATTCATTAGGAGGGAAGGCAGTAGATTATGCAACTTGGCTACACGATAATGGCGGTACTTATACGTCTTATGGCGCAGTTCCTTCATACTATAAATTGGAAGATATGTGGAAACAGGAAGGTGACAATGCTAAATTACCGAAATTTAAATACGGTAATTCACGTGTACTGTCGTCACGTTGGTTGATGCCCACTGACTATCTCCGTCTGAAAAACCTGTCATTGGGTTTCTCTGCCCCCAAAGGCTTATTGTCTAAGATGGGTATCTCCAAAGCAAGGGTTTACTTCTCTGCTAACAATCTGCTGACTTGGAAATCAAAAGATTTGCTGGTTGATCCCGAAATGCCGGTAGATGGTTTATGTACTTTCGAAATGCCTGCATTAAGAACATATACATTTGGTCTCGAAATTGGTTTTTAATAATCTAAAAAGAAAATAAGTATGAAGAGTACAATATATAAAGCATTGATAGGTGCTACTTTAATCATCGGCCTATCTTCGTGTGTAAACAATTGGTTGGATGTAGAACCAGGCGATCAAGTCGAAGCAGATGAGGCTGTCACTACAAGTGCTGACCTTTCTTCTGTGCGCGCCGGTATGTATCAGATAATTAAAGGAACATCCGACTTTAAGGACTATTATGCTGCCCGTATGTTTTATTACGGTGAGGTACGAGGTGAAGATATGCAAACGGAAAAGTCCGGCAGCCGTTCTCAGCTATGTTATGATATGACCTATTCAACAGCTGATAATGCACCCAGTATCTGGCAAACACCTTATATTGTGATTGGACGCGCAAACCGAATTATTGAAGCTGCAGAAAGTGGAAAACTGACTGATAAAGAAGAGGCTGCGGATATTATTGCCCAATATGCAGCAGAAGCAAAAGTTGCTCGGGCTATGGCTCATTTTGATTTGGTACGTGTATACGGTAAAACATATACAGCCCCTGATGCTCCCAACTCTTTGGGTATTCCTGTGGTTACCACAGTATTAGGTTCAGATAGTAAGTTAATCAGAAATACAGTTTCTGAGGTCTACACACAAGTGATTAAAGATTTGAATGAAGCTATAAATTCTAAGGCGCTATCAGAATCTTCTACCCCGGGATATATTAATTTATGGGCAGCAAAGGCTTTATTATCAAGAGTATACTTAACTCAAGGTGATAATCAAAAATCATTGGATGTTGCTGAAGATATCATTAAAAATTCTCCTTATAAACTTTGGAAGAATGAAGAATATGTGGGTGCATGGAGTAAAATAAGTGGAGTTCATTCTAACGAGATGCTTTTTGAAATAGCTATCACCGGTTCCACAGACTGGACAGATCGTGAAGGTATTGCTTACTTATATAATGAAGATGGGTATGCAGACATAATTGCCACTAAAAAATTTCTCGATCTACTTAATGAAGATCCGGATGACGTACGTTTGGGTGTGTTTTTAGCTCCAACCACTAAAGATTTCAAGAAATTATATGGGACAAATACTGTATTTCTGAACAAATATCCAGCAGATGGACTGAGCGATTTACGTTATAATAATGTTCCGTTAGTCCGTTTGTCTGAGGTATATTTAAATGCAGCAGAGGCTGCTGCCAAGCTAGGGAATCAGAATGATAAAGCTGTAGAATATTTGGATGCAATTGTTAAACGGGCTAATCCGAATAAAACAGTAAAGGGTACAACCGTTACAGTAGATAGAGTTTTATTAGAGAGAAGGAAAGAATTAATAGGTGAAGGACATCGCTTTTTTGATGCAATGCGTAATAATGAAACCGTTATTCGTTATACATCGAAAGAAGACCAAGGCTGGCAACAAGCATTGAAAGAGGAAGCACGTAGCTTTAATCGTGATTTCTACAAGACTTTATTACCAATTCCTCAAGATGAAATTGATGCAAATCCGTCAATGAAAGATCAGCAGAATACAGGATATTAATCAAGGGAAATATAATCTGTATTTACCATTTAATAATAAGACTACTATATCTGAAACTGGATATAGTAGTCTTATTATTTATATCTATATGATTATGCTGGACAAAGTAAGAACAGAGCCTCTCAAATTAGAAGATATTTAAGAGAATATTCAACATGTATTTTGTGCAAAAATTGAAGAAAGGTAAAATTCCCTACAATTAGAAATTTTATCAGAAATATATACATGTAAAATTGAGATATTATCTGAAGAATAAAAATGGTAGATTTATTATTGAAATGAACAAACATTATAGCATTGAGCTTTAGACTGTTATCAAGGTATTGTGAGTACTATATAATGTATCATATGAAGTCTTTTAAAATTTTAGATTATATTATTTAATTGATTATCAGAATACTAACGCAAGATTTGTATATTTCTACCAAGTTCAATTATCGTTGATAACAATCACATTATAAAGAAGTTAGATCGTGTTACAGTTCTGCAAAGACTTTGCAGATTTCATATATTGGTATGCAGACCGCTGAGGTAGCAATTGCACCTAATATTAGAGTAATATTAAAAACAGACTCAAAAGCACTTGACGAGGTTGTGGTAGTTGCTTACGGAACACAAAGTGCTCGTACGGTGACCGCATCTGTATCTACTGTAAGAGCGGACGCTTTGAAAGATGTGCCAAGTGTAAGTTTTGATCAGATGCTTCAGGGACGTGCGTCAGGTGTTAGTATCACCACTCCGTCAGCAGGTGTAGGGCAGGCCCCGATTGTGCGGGTACGTGGTGTGAACTCGATTACTTCCGGTACTTCTCCTCTGTATGTTGTCGATGGAGTTCCTATCGAATCAGGCAATCTCTCTTATTTGGCTAATGCCAACGCACTGGCTGATATTAATCCGGCCGATATTGTATCTATGGATGTATTGAAGGATGCGGCGGCAGCTGCATTGTATGGTTCGCGTGCTGCGAATGGAGTTATCTTGATTACCACTAAGCAAGGACAAAGTGGTAAAGTCAAAGTAAGCTATGATGGTTTTGTCGGTTTCTCAAATGCAACCGATTTCTATGAAATGATGAATGCACAGGAATATGTCGACTTCAAGAATTTGGCCGTAAAGAACCGTTATGGGACAGATGAATTGTCACTGACTACCGGCTATGTTTCTCCTTATGGTAACAAAGCGTTTAACATGATGAAAGATGCCAATGGTAAGTATGTAGATACTGACTGGAAAGATGCTGCCTTCCAAAACGGATTGTCACAGAGTCACTCTGTTGCTGTAAGTGGCGGATCGGATAAAGTGCGGTATTATCTATCCGGTAACTATACAACGCAAGAAGGTATTGTGAAAGGTGATAAATATGACCGTTTGGGAGTAAAGGCTAATATTAACGTGCAGGCAACCGACTGGTTGAAGGTTGGAATGAATACCAACGTGACAACCGGAACGACATCTTACGTAGATGCTGCCCGTAGAGGTTCCAACTTTGCGGTAGGAGGATTTCCGCGTCTGGCATTGATCAATGCGCCTAACTTGCCGATGTATAATGAAGATGGTACTCCCTACTATCTGGCTCAAGGTTTGGGTTATGGAGGGAATACGGTATTCAGTACATTCTCTAATCCGGCTGCCATTTTGTCTTTGGGCAATGGATTGAGTTCTGACGTAACCCGTTTCATCGGAGTATTTTATGCCGAAGCAACTCCGTTGAAGGGACTGTCATTGAAGACTCAGTACGGTGTGGACTATGCACGTATTGAGGAACAGCGTTTCTGGTCTCCGCTGCATGGTGATGGAGTAAATAGCAAAGGTCTGGCAAATGCCTATAATACCAAGAACAACAGATGGACTTGGACTAATACGGCAACTTATAATTTCTCTTTAGGGCAGAATAACTTTAATTTGCTGGCTGGTACGGAAGCGTCTGAAAGAAATAACTCTCGTTGGACCGCACAGCGTAAAGATTTACAGGATGATAAATTTGTTGTATTCCAAGGTCCTTTTGGTTCGGCAACTGCCGGTGGTAGCTTGTCCAACAATACCATGGTCTCTTATTTCGGACGTATCAACTATGATTATGCTTCTAAATACATTGTATCTCTTAACTACCGTCGCGATGGTTATTCCGCTTTGAGTGAGAAGAATCGTTGGGGTAATTTCGGAGGTGTTTCCGCTGCATGGCGCGTATCCGAGGAAGGGTTCTTCAAACCCTTGCGTAATGTAGTCGACGACTTGAAGATAAAGGGAAGCTATGGTGTGGTTGGTAACACTGATATTTACGATTATGCTTCGAAATCATTCTATTCAAGCTACAACTATGGTATAAACGGTACTTATGGCCTGGCTCAGATTGCCGATCCGAACCTGAAATGGGAATCTTCGGAAAAATATAGTATTGGTTTCAATGCACGATTGCTGGATAGAATCAGTGTGGACTTTGACTACTATTATACGAAGTCTTCCGATTTGATTCTGGATGTACCTCAATCACCGTCCAAAGGTATTCCGGGCAATATCATTACTACCAATGCCGGAAAGATGAAGAATAGCGGTATTGAACTGACCGTCTCGGCCGATGTGATAAGAAACAGTCAGTTTACATGGGAAACCAGCTTTAACATTACGACTAACAAGAACAAGGTGATCTCACTGGCTGACGGTGTAGAGAATATTCTGAAAGGGGATAATGGCGGTTTAGAGATTACGAATATCACTGTACCGGGAAAATCTATCGGACGTCTGTATCTCTACCCAACTGCCGGAGTAGATCCCAAGTCGGGGCGTAGGGTATTTATTACTCCAGAAGGTGACAGAACCTTACTGATGTTTGAAAAAGGGGGGTGGTTCTATGAAGATGGAACAGAATATGCCGGTGAATTTGAACCTGTTGATTGTGGAAATACACTTCCTACCTGGTACGGTGGTTGGACCAATAACTTCAAGTATAAAGGTTTCGACCTTTCTCTGTTTTTCCAATTCTCGGGAGGTAATAAGATTTATAACGGAACCAAAGCCAGTGTGAGCGATATGCGTTACTGGAACAACTCTAAAGATGTATATAAGAAGTACTGGACTCCGGAACGCACACATGCAGAGTATCCTATGCCGATATACGGTGATAATTACTCTAATGGTTCGGCATTGCCTATCAGCGACTTAGTGGAAAGAGGAGATTATTTACGTTTGAAGAATGTGTCACTGGGCTATACATTCAATACAAAGAACTGGTCGAAAGCTGTGGGAATCTCTGCACTTCGTCTTTACGTCCAGGCTCAGAACCTGTTTGTGATTACAGGTTATAGCGGTATGGATCCGGAGACACTAACCAACGTAGAGAGTGCGACTTTGTCAGGTGGTACGGATAAGAATACGTTGCCTCAGGCACGTACGTATACAATCGGTGTGAATCTGACATTCTAATATGGTTTTATAGTAACAGATAAAAGAAACTACAATGAAAAAGATAATTTTATTTTCGACATTATGTGCTTCTCTCTTTTTAGGTAGTTGCAGCAGCAGCTTCCTCGATCAGGAGCCTCCATTATATGTAAACGAGAACGATATTTTCACAAGTCCTACCCGAATCGAGGCAACTCTGAACGGCTTGTATGCTGCAATCAAGAACACGGGGACTAAGTCCTTGATGGGAGGTAAGTCCTATCTGGTGTTTGACAACAGGGGAGATGATGTTATTAATATCTCGAACAACCTGGTGACTTTGTTCAATACCTACAACATGAATGTAGGCATTACGGATGCAGAGAATGCTGACACTTGGACATACGCTTATCTGGCCATTAATAAAGTAAATACTTTCCTTCAGTCTCTTGAAGGTGCCAGGGAAGTTGCCGGTGAGAATTATGACCGCTATGTGCAGGAAGCTAAGTTTGTTAGGGCTTTGGCGTACTACTATCTGAATAATTTGTATCCGACTCCGTATTCTGTGAATCCCGATGCAAAATCTGTTCCGTTGCGTCTTACTGCCGAAGCCGGAACTGAAAACAACAATATGCCCCGCTCTACGGTAAAGCAGATTTATGAACACATTCTGTCTGACTTGGAGAACATTTCGGCATTGGATACCGAAGTGAATACTTATACAGGGGTCACACATGCTACTCAGGCTGCTGCCAACATGCTTAAGATGAGAGTTTATATGGCAATGAACGAATGGGACAAAGCCATTACAGCCGGAGAATTGGTGACCGGATATAGTTTGCCGGAAGACGTAACATTGATTTATAAGGCTCCGTACTTCAGTCAGGAGAGCATCTTCTCTTTGCCAATGGCAGACACTAATATCCCGAACACTCAGCAGTCATTGGCAGAATATTATTATGATGGCAAGATTATGCTGATCGATACAAAGAGCGGGATTATGTCAAAACCTGATTATTCGTTGGCTACCGATAAGCGTATCATAGCCTTTAAGGGAGAGAAAGACTTGTTGATGAAGTTTACGGATGCAAAAACTAAATTGCAGTGGGTACCCATCTTCCGTTATGCCGAAACATTGCTGGATCTTGCCGAGTGTTATGCAAACAAAGCCGGGGGCGAAGCTACGGCCAAAAGCCTGTTGAAACAAGTCAGAGGCCGCTCGGTGGATGCGGCTACCGATCCGTTGAACATCGATAATCTGTCGGGTGATGCACTGAAAGAGGCAATTTACAATGAGAAGCGCCTTGAGTTCATTGGTGAGGGCATTCGTGGTATCGACATTATGAGACGTGGTGAACACTTCATTAAAGTGGGCGAGAATGAAACGATCAATGTCGGTCCGTCCGATGAAAAATATACTTGGCCCATACCTCAGGTTGAGTTGTTGCTCAATAAAGATATTAATAAATAAATAGTCAATAAATAATAAAGAATCGCTCAGGTAGAAACACTTGGGCGATTTTTTCTTTTAGTATGTTACGAAAATAGCTATATTTGTCGCCATATTATAATAAGGTATAAAGTAGAATGAAAGAATTTGTAATATCCGAAGCCAAAGTCGAAACAGCTGTTCTGGTGGGTCTCATTACGCAGACGCAAGATGAACGCAAGACTAACGAGTATCTCGACGAACTGGCATTTCTGGCTGAGACAGCCGGGGCGGAAGTAGTGAAAAGGTTTACGCAGAAGTTGCCGACGGCTAACTCAGTGACTTATGTAGGGAAAGGAAAACTGGAAGAAATAAAAGAATATATAAGGATAGAGGCTGAAGAAGACCGGGAAGTGGGAATGGTCATTTTTGATGACGAACTTTCAGCCAAGCAGATACGTAACATCGAAGCGGAACTGAAGGTGAAGATACTGGACCGTACTTCGCTGATTCTCGATATATTTGCCATGCGTGCCCAGACTGCCAACGCTAAAACTCAGGTGGAGCTGGCCCAGTATAAATATATGTTGCCCCGTCTGCAACGCCTTTGGACTCACCTTGAGCGTCAGGGTGGTGGTTCCGGAAGTGGTAAAGGCGGTTCGGTAGGACTTCGCGGTCCGGGTGAGACCCAGTTGGAGATGGACCGCCGTATCATCCTGAACCGTATGTCACTGCTTAAAGAACGCCTTGCTGAAATAGATAAACAGAAGTCTACTCAGCGCAAGAACCGCGGGCGTATGATCCGTGTAGCCTTGGTGGGTTACACCAACGTTGGCAAATCGACCATGATGAACCTGTTGGCCAAGAGTGAAGTCTTTGCGGAGAACAAGCTGTTTGCCACACTCGATACGACGGTGCGCAAGGTGATTATCGATAATCTGCCTTTCTTGCTCTCCGATACCGTCGGGTTTATCCGTAAGTTACCTACTGACTTGGTAGATTCCTTTAAGTCGACCCTCGATGAAGTACGTGAGGCCGACTTGTTGGTTCATGTAGTAGATATTTCGCATCCCGGATTTGAAGAACAGATTGAGGTGGTGAACAAAACGCTGGCCGATATCGGAGGAGGCGGGAAACCGATGATTTTAATATTCAATAAGATAGATGCCTATACTTATGTAGAAAAGGCGCTGGACGACCTTACCCCCAAAACAAAGGAAAACTTGACACTCGAAGAACTGATGAAAACGTGGATGGCCAAGATGGAGGACAATTGCCTGTTCATCTCCGCCCGTGAGAAAATCAATATAGACGAACTGAAGAGTGTGGTTTATCAGCGAGTGAAAGAATTGCACGTACAGAAGTATCCCTATAATGACTTTCTTTATCAGACCTACGAAGAAGAAGAGTAATTTGTAGTTTGTAACAAGAGGAGTATGGGAAAGACTTACCGTAGACTGACTGAAGATGAAGTGCTTCAGTTGAAGAGCCAGTCGTGTCTGGCCGATGACTGGAATAAGGTTGCAGTAGCCGAAGAGTTCACAACCGAATTTGTACATCACACCCGTTTCTCGGGTGAGGTGAAACTGGGAGTGTTCCATTCGGATTTTATCCTGCCGGGTGGAATCAAAAAACATTCCGGCCTGAGACATGTCACCCTGCATAATGTGACTGTTGGTGATAATTGCTGTATCGAGAACATCCAGAACTACATTGCCAACTATGAGATAGGAAACAATACTTTCATTGAGAATGTAGATATCATCCTGGTGGACGGCTTGACTCAGTTTGGCAACGGAGTAGAAACTGCCGTACTGAACGAGACGGGAGGTCGTGAAGTGCTGATCAACGACAAACTCTCTGCCCATCAAGCCTATATCCTGGCTCTTTACCGGCATCGTCCGGAACTGATCAGCCGGATGAAAGAGATTACAGACTATTATTCCAATAAACACGCTTCCGCGGTGGGAACCATCGGCAACCATGTGATGATTCTCAATACCGGTTCTATCAAGAATGTGCGTATCGGGGATTTCTGCCGGATCTGCGGGACGTGCCGTCTGTACAATGGGAGCATCAACAGTAACGAGTCTGCCCCGGTGCATATCGGACACGGCGTTATTTGCGATGATTTTATAATTTCCTCCGGTTCCCATGTCGACGACGGGGCCATGCTGACCCGTTGTTTTGTGGGACAAGCCTGTCAGTTGGGGCACAATTATTCCGCTTCCGACTCGCTGTTCTTCAGCAATTGCCAGGGAGAGAACGGCGAAGCATGTGCTATTTTTGCCGGGCCGTACACCGTCACCCATCATAAATCGACCTTACTGATAGCCGGTATGTTCTCGTTTATGAATGCCGGTTCGGGATCGAATCAGAGCAATCACATGTATAAACTGGGACCGATTCATCAAGGAACGTTGGAAAGGGGAGCTAAGACTACTTCCGATTCATACATCTTATGGCCGGCCCGTGTAGGCGCTTTTTCGCTGGTGATGGGGCGTCATGTGAACCATGCCGATACATCGAACCTGCCTTTCTCCTACCTGATTGAGCAACAGAATACCACGTATCTGGTTCCGGGAGTCAACCTGCGTAGTGTGGGTACCATCCGTGATGCCCAAAAGTGGCCGAAACGTGACAAACGTACAGACCCGAACCGTCTGGATTATATCAACTATAACCTTCTCAGTCCGTATACCATTCAGAAGATGTTTAAGGGACGCTCTATCCTGAAAGAGTTGAAGAGGGTGTCGGGCGAGACTTCGGAAATCTACTCTTATCAGAGTGCCAAAATTAAAAACTCCTCGTTGAATAGCGGTATACGCTATTACGAGATAGCCATCCATAAGTTTCTTGGCAACTCCATCATCAAGCGTCTTGAAGGGATCAACTTTAAAGATAATGAAGAGATACGCCGGCGTCTGAAGCCGGATACGGAAATCGGGGTAGGCGAATGGGTGGATATTGCCGGTTTGATTGCTCCCAAAAGTGAAGTGGAGAAGCTGATAGACGGCATTGAAAGCGGTGAGATTAACCGTCTGAAGAGTATGAATGCCTGTTTTGCCGCCATGCACGATAATTACTATACTTACGAATGGACATGGGCTTACCATAAGATACAGGAATTTTATGGCTTGAATCCCGAAACCATTACAGCAAAAGATATCATCGCCATCGTTCGCGCCTGGCGTGAAGCGGTGGTAGGACTTGACCGCATGGTATACGATGATGCGCGCAAGGAGTTCTCACTTTCGTCTATGACGGGCTTTGGTGCCGATGGTTCACGTGACGAAATGAAGCTCGACTTCGGTCAGGTTCGCGGCGATTTTGAGAGTAATCCGTTTGTTACCGCCGTGCTGAAGCATATTGATGATAAGACCGCTTTGGGAGAAGAACTGATTAACCGCATCGGGCAATTGGCGTGAGAGAGGGTACGAGTTATATAATATTTACTATGAAAATACATATCTTATTTGGAATGATCGGGTTCATTCTGCTGTCCGGTTGTAACCGGGCAGCAGAAAAGAACCCTCGTTTTTATGATGTCGGCGTTTCCAGGGAACTAGCCGGGTACCGCAAGGCCCAGATTAAGAATCTGAAGTATGAACTTAGTTTCAATATCCCGCGACAGAAAGAGGCTGCCATTGAGGGCGATATTACCTTGCACTTTGATTTGGCTTCCCGACAGGAAGTCCTGATAGACTTTCGGGAAGAGCGTGAGAAGATCAAAGAGGTTATAGCCAACGGAGTGCCGGTGGACAAGGTGCGTTTTGAGAATGAGCACATCATTCTGCCTGCTTCGTCGACAGTGGAAGGAGCGAATGGAATACGGATTCGTTTCACCGCCGGCAATCAGTCACTGAACCGGAACGACGAATACCTCTACACATTGCTGGTTCCCGACCGTGCCCGTACCGTATTCCCCTGTTTTGAGCAGCCCAATTTGAAGGCGGAGTTCACTTTACAGCTTGAACTTCCCGCAGACTGGAAAGCTGTTTCTAATACATACATCCGGAGTGAGACGGTAACCGACGATCGTAAGACCGTCTGTTTTGCACCGACCGAACCTCTTAGTACGTACCTGTTCTCGTTTGTGGCCGGAAAGTTGGAGCGTCGGGAGTATACCCGGGACGGACGTACCATCGCTGCTTATTACCGGGAGACCGATCCTAAGAAAGTAGCTCAGTTGGATATTGTCTTCGGGCAGGTGATGGCATCGCTCCATTGGCTTGAAGAGTATACCGGCATTGCATATCCGTTTGCCAAGTACGATTTTATTGTTCTACCCGGTTTTCAGTTTGGCGGGATGGAACATACAGGGGCTACCTTATATAATGATAACGGGATTTTCCTGAGTGAACACCCTACACCGGACGAGGAGTTGAATCGGGCTGAGCTGATT
>ENA-OQNI01001460-OQNI01001460.1-human-gut-metagenome-genome-assembly--contig:-NODE-1460-length-14365-cov-13.353982_pt1 | contig 14365 bp, 10 predicted proteins | sample MGYA00242627_ERZ504876 | MGnify/ENA primary metagenome ERZ504876 (study PRJEB26092, sample SAMD00036386) | human gut metagenome | host: Homo sapiens | study: EMG produced TPA metagenomics assembly of... | reverse complement strand
ACAGCGACAATAATGACGTCTTTTTTGAATTGTTTGCCTTTAAAATGATTCATTACTCTGTCCTCTCTGTCTTTTTTCTCAATTTTACACTAAAATAGATTTTTTGGAAAACTTTGCAACAGAACCGGAAATGTTGATGTTACGTGATATAATATACCTAGTGCAAAACGTGGTTGTTAAAAGAAATTTCGAGGTGAAGACGTGTCAATAACCTACAAGAATTTATGGAAAATATTGATAGATAAAGAATTAAAAAAGACTCAGTTGAAAGAAATCGCTGGGGTCAGCAGTAATGTCATTGCTAAGCTGGGGAAAAATGAACCAGTTTCAATCAAAACACTTGTTAAGATTTGTCTTGCTCTAGGTGTTGATATAGGCGATGTTATCAGTATTGAGCAAAAATAAATCAAGAAGTGGAGGTGGGCTGTTTGCTAGTGGAAGAAGAATCAGTTGAAAAAAATATAGAAGAATTAGAAAAGACGATCGAAGATATCAGCTCTACAGATATTCTTGAAAATACAATACGAGAAACGATGCCGGCGATTCTAGATATTCTCTTGATTGACCGTACGACATCAACTCCGAAAAAATCTAAAAATATCATTTGGGCCAACGAGAACTATCTACAGTATGGTCAAAAGTCATACGCTGCAACAGCTCAAATGCTTCCTTCGTTAGTCACAGGACAAATGGGACAAATCATCATGCCGCGTGCCCTTAAATCACGAGAACTTCAAAAAGAACGAACCAAATCTAAGGCTGAGGTATTTACTCCGACTTGGATTGTGAAAAAGCAAAACGATGAAGTGGATAACGACTATCAGAATGATGAACTTGAGACTTATGTCAAACGTAAATGGCTCGAAATCACATGTGGGGAAGGGCCTTATATGGCTACCAGATACGATATGGAAACTGGTGAAATAGTACCACTTGATGAGCGTGTTGGCTTTGTCGACCGCAAATTGAAACGAATCAATGCCGAAGTCGAAGATAAGGCTGAATGGCAACGTTTAGTCGAAGAGGCCTATAAATCAAGCTACGGTTTTGAGTGGAGTGGAGACTCGCTCTTGTTAGCTAGGGAAAATCTTCTATACACATACAGAGATTACTATTTCGCAAAATGGTTAGAGGAACCGCTATATGGATTGTTTGAAGATATCGCAAAAATCATCAGCTACAATATTTTCCAGATGGATGGGCTGAAATACATCATTCCACTATCAGAGAAACGAGAAAAAGTAGAGAGCTATCAGCTGTCGTTATTTGATTATGACGATGAAGAGCCAGCTGAAGAGTGGATCATAAAACCTGGGAAACGCGTCAAATTGATGAATTGGGAAACGAACAAAATGGAGTATTTTGATAAGGGGGTCAAATAAATATGAGCGCTATTGCCACTAGACCAGATACAACAAACTTTGAATTTCTAAAATTAGACTGGGATTTGAAAGTTCAGTATTACGATCGTGCGAAATACGTTGAAGACTTCTATGTACAGGGAAATTTTGCTAAAACAATTGAACAAGCTGATTCGTTTGAAACGGCCATTATTAATTCTAATGTCGTGAAAGAACCTACTGAGAAATATTCGACAGGAAATGAGCAAGAAGATGCATTGATTCGATTAAGAGTCATTTATCAGGCTTTAAAACAAATATCAATTAATGCTGGCCAACCGGTAAATAATGAATTTGAAAATCCTATCTCAGAGAGTCTATATCAGTCCAACGAGCGTAAGATGATCTATATCCAAACAGCGGATAACTCGTCAGGTAATTGGGATGTTTATGATGGATCTGAAAAAATAGGTGAAACGACGGCGGATAGTAGTTCCAATCCGCTAGACTTCCAAGCCAATAGTGGATATCTTAGAAACCAAGCCAATACGCGTATTAGATCATACATGACGACGTCTGGCGTCCCATATACAATCGATTGGGCAGAACTTGCATATAGACCGCAGGATAAGCTGAATCCATGGTTTGGTGATAAAGATGTTCACGAAGTTCTGAGACGCTCAAACTTTAAAAAGAATGAAGACGTTGAAGGAAACGAGTGGTGGCAAGTAACTCTGGATGTTGCCAAACAAGCAATTGCTGCGGTTAAAGAAAATCGTGAAGTAATTGATGGTCCTGTCGTTGATAAGAGTAAGATTGTTCTTCGGCCGGAACAAAAAGCTGCAGTGGCACAGACTAAGACGGTGTTTAAGAAGAAAGACCGAATGCTCTGGAATGCTAAGATGCGTTTTGGTAAAACCTTATCAACATATCAATTGATCAAAGAAGAAGGTTACCATTCTGTTTTGATCCTAACGCACCGACCAGTCGTATCAGATTCTTGGTTTGAAGATTTTTCAAAACTAGAAATGAAAGAAGCTGGCTATCGTTATGGTTCTAAGAAGCACGAGAGCATTGAAAGCTTAATCAAGGATGGCGGAAAGTTTGTTTATTTTGCCAGTATTCAAGACCTACGCGGGTCATCTCAAGTCGGAGGAAAACAAGGCGAGAAAAATGAACTCGTATTCGCTACTGATTGGGATTTGATTGTCTTTGATGAAGCCCATGAGGGGACGCAAACTGAATTGGCGCAGAACGTTGAAAAGGCCATCAAAAAGAAAGATACAAAAGTTCTTGAGTTGTCAGGCACGCCGTTTAACTTGCTCGAACAATATGAAGAGGACCAAGTTTATACTTGGGACTATGTCATGGAGCAAGAGGCCAAATTACGTTGGTCAACAGAAAAACCAGACGAGCCAAATCCATATGAGACATTGCCTAAAGTCAACATGTTTACCTTTGAAATGGGCAATAAAGAAAAATACGCAGATGACAACAAGGCATTTAATTTCAAAGAATTCTTCCGTGTAAAAGATGATGGTTCCTTTGAACATGAAGCAGACGTTAATAATTTTTTGAATCTAATAACGAAGAAATCAGCAACCAATTATCCATATTCGACCGAAGAGTTTAGAAATGAACTCAGACATTCACTCTGGTTGTTGCCGGGGATTGCAGAAGCTAAAGCCATGAAGTCTTTGATGGATAAGCATCCGGTTTTTGGTAACGAGTATAAAATTATTAACGTGGTCGATAATGATGATAAAGGAATCACGAGTAAAGATGACCCTGATTTAGGTCGCGTCCGCAGTGCGATTAGTAATAAGCCGTGGGAAACTAAAACGATCACACTGTCAGTCCGTAAATTAACCACAGGGGTAAACGTCAAAGAGTGGACAGCGGTCATGTTCTTAAACAACACAAGTTCTGCGATGAACTATCTCCAAGCTGTCTTTAGAGCTCAAACGCCATACTCAAATGAAGTTCAAGGGCAAAAGACCAATGCATATATTTTCGACTTTGCACCTGATCGTGCTTTGACCGTGATGGCGGAATCTGCTTCGATCAACTCTGGTGTTGGGAAACGCAATACTCCAGAGCAAAAACAAAAAATGGCAAATATGCTCAACTTCTTACCGATTATCGGAATGGATGGAAACGGCATGAAGACCTTCAGTGTCGATCGCATGTTGACGCAGCTGAAGAAAGTTTATGCTGAAAAAGCTGTCCGTTATGGATTCGATGACGATAGTTTGTATTCAGATGCATTATTAACTATCAACCCTGAGGCAGCCGAGCTCTTTGAAAAGCTCAGAGGAATTATCGGTAAGACGGGTGCTTCAAAAGGTGCAAAAGAAGTTAGGGTTAACGACCAAGGTCTGACTGATGAAGAGTACGAAAAAGCGGAAAAAGCTAAGAAAAAAGCAAAACGCCAACGTACCCCTGAAGAACAAGAAGCGATTGATAAACAAAATCAAGCAAAGAAAGAACGACGGAATGCCATCTCTATTTTGCGTGGGATTTCGATCCGTATTCCGCTAATGATTTTTGGTATGGAAGTTGATATTTCAAAAGATATTGATGTTGAAACATTCGTAAACGAAGTCGATGATGTTTCTTGGGAAGAATTCATGCCAGAAGGTGTGACTAAGGATATGTTCAGGGAACAGGCTAAGTACTATGATTCTGAAGTCTTTATTGAAGCCGGACGAATCATCAGGACAAGAGCAAAATCGTATGACGATTTATCTTATACCAATCGCGCGGAACAAATCGCTCTTTTGCACGGTACATTCAAAAACCCAGACAAAGAAACAGTTCTTACTCCTTGGCGAGTAGTGAATATGCAATTAGCCTCAACGATTGGTGGCTTGTCTTACTACAATGATGATTTTTCTGAAACTTCTATTGATGGTACACTGGCGCTTCACTGGGTAGACCAAGAAGATACAGAAAAGATTTTCGGGGATGATAGCAAGATTTTAGAAATTAATTCTAAGACGGGGTTATATCCATTATTCTGTGCTGCAAGCTTCTTCTTCAAACAACAGATGGATTTTATTGACAATAACGTTGGTAAAATCACGCAAATCGATGAAGAGAATATCATCCAAAATGTCTTGAAGAACAATATTTATGTGATCGCTAAAACTCCGATGGCTAAGACGATTACTCAGCGGACGCTGGCAGGTTACAAAGGTTGGGATACAAATATTCTATTCATTCCAGACCTGGTCAAGAAAATTAGGAACAACATTGACGATATCGAAAAAGAAGTTCAGAAAGGGTTTAAGGTAATGAAATTTGATGCAGTAGTTGGGAACCCTCCATATCAGGAAAATGATGGTGGATCTGGTTCAAGTGCAACCCCCGTGTATAATAAGTTCATTCAACTCTCCGATAGGGTATCGAACCAATATGTTTCTCTTATCACGCCTTCTAAATGGTTTGCTGGCGGGAAAGGTTTAGACCAGTTTCGTGATTACATGCTTAATAATGATTCAATTAAAGTAATGGTTGATTACGATAATGCGAAAGAATTATTTCCTAATACCTCAATTGCTGGTGGAGTGAACTACTTTATTATTGATAAGGATTATCATGGGACAGTGCAATTTACGAACATTCATGATGGCCGTACTACCACTTCAACGAGGAAAATGAATGAATTTGATACATTTGTCCGGTATAACGAGGCGGTAAGTATTATTCATAAGATAGGTAACGTGGGATCTGTTAGTGATTTCGTTTATCCCCGTAATCCCTTCGGTTTTTCTTCAAAAGACAGGGGAGGAACGGATGGAGATATTACTCTAATTTCAAGTGCTGGAGCGGGTAAAGTAAAACTTAGTGAAGTTAAATCTGGCAGTGAACTAGTAGATAAGTATAAGTTATGTATTAGTAAAGTAACATCAGAGCATGCAAATGAACCAGATAAGAATGGTCAATATCGTATAATTTCAAGTAATTTTGTCGTTCCTCCGCAATCTGTTGTAACTGATTCGTATCTTGTTATATATTCAGATTCTGATGAAAACAAAGTACAGTCATACTGGAACTACATGAAGACTAAGTTTTACAGAAACCAGCTGCTGCAGTCGGTAACCTCTATAAACTTGTCAAAAGATAAGTTTCAATTTATTCCATTACAAGATTTTAGTGAAGCCTCAGATATTGATTGGACTAAATCAATATCTGAAATAGATCAGCAACTATATACAAAATATGGACTTGACGAGGGTGAAATCTCCTTTATTGAAGAGAAAGTGAAGGCGATAGATTAAAATGATGGAAGAAAAGAAAATTTTTGTCAACATTGCCAACTCTGAGATTCTTGAGGTTTCAGATATGGCAATGGAGAATACAGAAAGCATAACTGTAGGGTCCCTTGATGAAGCAATTGATTCCTTCAATGAGAAAAATTGGGAATTCGATGATAATATCCGAGCAAAGCTTGAGGAAATTTTTTCTGAAGATGAGGGTGATGTATTAGAAGCCTTTGATATTAAGGTCTCCACTGAAAATCGGTCATATAACGAATTGGCAGATATGTTTAAAGAAAACGACATCCGAATTCCTGATGTCCAAAGAAAATTCGTCTGGGATACGAACAAGTGCTCGAAACTTATAGAATCAATACTAATTGGGTTACCTATTCCGCCACTGTTTTTTATGGATATTGGCAGTCAATCGTATGAAGTGATTGATGGCCTTCAACGATTGACTGCGATTAGCAACTATATCTTAGGCAATCAATGGGGTGCATTAACCAACGATACACAAAGACGTGTGCCGGCAAAATTATCATCGAATGTTGATAGCTCAATTCAAGGAAAGAGGTTCCAAGACCTGACGGCAGACCAGCAGAAAAAGCTAAAACGTTCTACTGTCACAGTTATTGATTTCCGTCAGATTGGTCCCGAAAATGATAAGGCAAAATATTTAATATTTGAGCGAATCAATACAGGGTCTGAATTGTTGAATCCAATGCAGATTCGCAAGGCGCTAGCATATGGGCAATTTATGTCTAGTCTTTATGAAGCTGCCAATTCTAGTGATGTGCTGAAGTCGATGTACAGCAAGCAATATCTGAATAAGGACGGTCATGTCGAATTTATGCTTGGAGTATATGTGACATTAAAAGTTTTACAAGATAAATATACTCTGCAAGCTTCGTATCAAAAGTATATTCTTAATGATTTTTGTGAAGCAAATAAGGACGGACATCTCGAATCTTCTTTTGTGGGAAAATTTGACAAGTATTTAGGGAAACTATTGACAACGTTCGAAAGTAATAATATCTTCAAAAAAGTAAATTCTAATGGCGAATATCACGGAAACCGGAGTACGAACATTTCGGAAGTTTTGGTCGCCACAGCAATACTTGAAGATGTTGAATTACCGCGTGATATTGAACAGAATTACAAAAGGGAAATCGCAGAGAATAATGGAAAATTCATTCAAAATAAAATTAACAAGGATGACTTGACTGAGAGATATAATATCTGTAAAGCGATTTTGGGTGTCTGACGAATTGGAAAAGAAAATTAACGGCTTTGATTTTACTGACAGAATTGACCAGTTGGAATTGAGTTATCACAAAATAATTGCAGCGAAAAATTTCTTTTATGATTTTCCCAGCGAAATTAGGCATGCAATCTCCAATATCTCAGACAGAGATGGCGTTTTTCAGGATGTTAGGTACTCGGTGAAGAAGGCAGAGAACACATTGTTAATAGACGCATATACAATTGCTGAACAAATGTTAAAAAATACAAAATATCAGTTACTAGGATATGATGATACAGAAAAATCTGACCTCCAATTGTTTTTGAATCATAAAATTGACCCTGAAAAATTTTCACCAAATCCCAAAATTGATGAAGTTAACAAGTTTTTGAGACGATATAACTCAGCGGGTTTATTCCTGAATAAGATACCTGTGTACGATGCTATGATAAAGGCACGACATAGATATGCACATTCTGGTACCTATCAATTTTCTATCGAAGATGTTCCGCACATAATTGAAGTTTTGAGGTACTTAGAATTTGAATACCGAATGTTTTTATCAAAAGGTCCTTGGTTTCAGTTATTTGTTGAAATAAAGAAACACGTGGGGACTAATGGAACGATACAACAAAGACAGACGAGATACGAAAAGGTATTGCCTCATCTAGTTTCTCTTAGTGAAGAATCGGCATTCATTCTCTCAGATGAAGATACGTTAGCGAGTAAATTCGGGTTAAATGTTATTAGCGAAATAAGGCTCTCCTCAGAGATTTCAAGTTATGAAAATGGTATGAGTACAGCCAGGAGTATTGTCAAAAACGAATATAGTTAACCAAACACCCACCCAGCCTCCAATTCGAGCGCTGGGTGGGTGTTTTTAGTTATCGACAATTTCCATAATGTCGGTAATATCACATTTCAATCCCTCACAAATTCGAAGAAGGATATCGGTAGTGATATTTTCACCTTTGTTAAGCTTTGCGATAGTCGCTGAGCTTATATTACTCATCGCCCGGAGATCGGATTTATTAAGGCCGCGATCGATGAGCAACTTCCAGAGTGGGTTGTAGCTAAACCTCATAAAATCGCCTCTTTCTAGTAAGTTATTTCTTTGACCATTGTTCGCCATAAAGCTCATTACGGCCCAGCGTACACATAACCCCCTAAAATCCATATAAGAGATTTGAACTTTATTTTTTGTTATATAATCCATAAACAAACAATATTTCTATTCTTTGTAAGCCTCATAAACGCTCGTTTAGGGCTTTTTTAGTTTCTTCGCACATTTGAGTTTATAGAATATCTTATTAAACAAACTCATATGTATGCATAACTTAACAGTTTTGCATATGATATTAAATTGTGATAAAATCAACTCATGTGGATGTGCAAATATTATATGCGAATCAAAGGAGCGAAATATGGTAAAAAAAGAGTATCTTAGTCGAAAAGATTTAAACAGTAGAGAAACTTTAGCATATGAATATATGCTTGACGGATTGAGTCTTAAACGAATAGCTAAGTCTACGGGTTATCAGTGGAATACGATCAAACGTTTTAAAAGCCTTTGGTTTGATAATGAAGGTAATTCAAGATTGGAGAAATTTTAATGATGAAAAAGTCAGGGGAGCTATTACAGAATACGCTTATTCCGTTTTTAAAGGGTACTTTTGATAATTATCAGGAAGAACATCAAAATAGTGAGTATGAGAGTTTTTCTTTTAGCATTAATCAATATAGTTTTCGTAATAGACTTGCTAAGAAAACACCGACTAAAAAGGGATATTTCGTTGTTTTCTGGGAGAAAGATAATAACAATAAAAATAAAGCATTTGATTATAAAAACAGTCCTGATTTTTTAATTGTTAATGTGTTTGATAATGAACACAAAGGACTATTTGTATTTCCGAAGTCAGAGTTATTAAAGCAAAAAATATTAAGAACATCTCAAGTTAAAGGAAAAATGGCAATACGAGTTTATCCTTTATGGGAACAAAGTTTAAATAAAACAGCTGAAAAAACACAACAATGGCAACTGGATTATTTTATAGATTTATCTTGTAAGACTGTAGATTACAATAAATTAGAAGATATCTTAAAACTAGGTGAAGTACAATGAAATATGGTTATGCAAGGGTTTCAACAAATGAGCAAGATTTAGCGAATCAATTAGAACAGTTAAAGAATGCTGGGGCAGAAAAAATTTATAGTGAAAAATACACAGGAACAAAACGTGACCGCCCCAAACTCGATGAATTGCTTTCTATTCTTTCAGAAGGTGATGAATTAATTGTCGCAAAACTAGATAGACTTTCGCGTTCTGTCCAGCAAGGAACAGAATTAATTTCAGAGCTACAAGAAAAGGATGTTGTTGTAAATATTCTTAATATGGGAAGAATTGATAGGACCCCCAACGGTAGCCTTATGTTGAATATGTTTTTAGCCTTTGCGCAATTTGAACGAGATATGATTGTTCAAAGAACCCAAGAAGGTAGAGAATATCAAAGACAACATAACCCAAATTATCGAGATGGTCGAAAACCAAAGAAAACAACGCAACAGATTAAAGAAATACTGGACTACTTAAGAGTTCATACGTATACAGAAACAGCTCGATTGTTTGAATTGGATAAGTCAACAATCGTGAGATATAAACAAAGGTATGGTCAAAATAAAAAGTAAAGGAAACAACATTTTATCACCTTACCAATAAGGAGGCTTAATATTTGGGCGCATATAAACTGACTTCATCGGCACAGCAAGAAGCATTATTATCTTTAGATAAACTATCAAAGGATGAGTTTCAGGGATATTTTAGCTTTTCACGGTCGGATGTGAAGTTTATTCTCTCTCACAGAGGTGTTGAAAACAGATTAGGAATCGGTCTGCAGTTGTGTCTTGCTCGATATCCAGGAATTTCTTTAAATTCGGTTGATAAAGTATCAAAATCTTTAGTTGAGTACGTTGCTGACCAACTAAAGATATCAACTATAGACTTAGATAACTATTTAAGTAAGAAAAATACCCCCTTAGTGCATTTAAAGAAAATTTGCAGACACTATAATTATTCCCTATATTCTTCAAAAGCATCGGATTATTTGAAAAATATTCTAAATGAAGCGATACAAGAAAATAATGATGAACTTTTTCTAATTAATTTAGCTATTTATCGATTAAGAGAACAACATATCTTACTTCCAGAACTTTCAGAGATCGAACGTTTGATTTCAACTATTCGACAGAATCACGAAAAATATCTCTACAAAAAAATAATTGAACTTTTGTCTGAGAATCAAAAGGAACAATTAGATAGCTTACTAGTAGTAAATTTGGATACCAAAAAATCTAAACTAGCCTGGTTGCAAGATATTAGTGGAAAACCAAGTAAAGATACCATTCTATCAATTTGCGACCGGATATCGGTTATTAAAGAGTTGAAACTGGAGCAGTTAACATTTTCGTTTACCAATGAGAAGAGATTAAGTCAGATAGCAAGATTAACAGAACGATATCATGCTTTTGACCTACGCAGATTTGAAGAAACAAAAAGATATGCTTTGCTTGTAGTTTATTTAATTCGTTATAGAAAAGCTCTAATTGATTTGGCAATTGAAGTACATAATAAAATTGTACAATCAATTAAACGAAGTGGGTTACACAAGAAAAACGAAGAAAATAAAAAAACGGGCGAGCAATCTAACCGCATGTTAAAGCACTTTTCTCAGGTTGTTAGTATGCTGGATCACGCAATTTGTAATAATGATTTTCAAAACTTAGCCCGCCAATTAAAACAATCATTCGATTGGAACGAGCTGATTGAAGAAGGACAACAAGCAGCTCTAATTGCTAGTCCCAGAAAGAGAACTTATATGGGTTTAGTACAGTATAAAGCTCAATATATTCGAGGATACTTACCAAGACTAGTAGAAACACTTGATTTTAAATCACCTAGAATGGATGATGATGGTTTAATTAATGCGCTCAGATTAATTACTGTATTGAAGAAAGAAAACAAACGGAAAATACCTGTAGATATTGAATTAAATTTTGTTAAAAAGCCATGGCAATCTCTCGTCAAAAACCCAGATGGGACAATTGATCGTTCTTATTTTGAATTAGTTGCTGCTACTGAATTAAATGATCGACTTCGATCAGGAGAAGTTATCGAGCCTCAAAGCGTCTTACACCAGGAATTAGATAATTATCTTGTGAGTTCAGACGCCATGATGGGATCGCATACAATTCCAGATACTTTTAAAGAATATTTATCGTCGAGAATTGAAGTTTTAGAAGAACGACTAGAAGCTTATCAGAAACTTGGAAAATCGTTTGATAGACTTACTATTACTAAAAAAGAAAAAAATACTCCTGAAGAAGCTGAATATTACAAAAAATCATTGTACAAACTGTTACCAGATGTAAATCTTGTCGAATTACTTATTGAAGTCAATAACTGGACGGGGTTTATGGACGAATTTATTCATGAGGCCACCAAAGACTCAGCAAATAAAGAGGAATTAGAAGTATTATTTTCTACATTAATGGCTATGGGCTTAAACATTCGCTTTCAAGATATGGAAAAATCTACGCATATTACTTCCGCTCAAATGGCAAATGCTAAACAATGGCATATGTCTCCTGAGTCTTTCAAACGAGCACAGTCAGTATTAATTAATAAGCAGATTACTTGTCCTTTTAGTGAATTTTGGGGTGATGGATCAAAGGCTTCCTCAGATGGTCTTCGCATGCAGCTAGGAGTTTCGTCTATTCATTCGGATTTCAATCCTCATTATGGAAATAAAAAAGGGACAACTATCTATCGTCATACTGCAGATAAATATATTTCGCATTATGTCGAAGTGATCGCAACAAATCAACGAGAAGCTGCTAGTGCTATTGATGGTGCCATTGGACATGATACGGAATTAAATATTGAAGAACATTTTTCTGATACAAATGCTTATACTGACACCGCATTCGCGTTATTCCACTTGTTAGGATTCAAATTTGAACCACGAATTAGAGATATTGGTTCAATGAACTTATATACAATAAAATCTCCTGATCAGTATAAAAAAATGCAACCTCTAATTAAGCGCGCTGTCAATTTAAACTTAATAGAAAAGCATTACGATGAAATTAAACAAATCGCTTATTCCATTCAAACAAGAAAAACTAGCGCTAAAATAATTTTAAATAAGCTTGGTTCTTATGCTCGAAAAAATAAAGTCGCCCAGGCATTGAGCGAACTGGGAAAAATTGAGAAAACTATTTTTTTGTTGGAGTATGCGATTAATGAAGATTTACGAAAAGTAATCACACAAATGCTAAATCGTGGAGAACTTATTAATGATTTAGCCAGGGAGTTATTTAATGGTCAGAGAGGAAAGTTTATGGAGAAGGATTTTGAAAAGCAACTTCAAAGTGCAAGTGCTTTGAATATCCTGATTAATGCGATAAGCCTTTGGAATACTGTATATTTGCAACAAGCGTATAACTATTGTAAAAATAGCGAACCAGAAATAACGAAGTATTTAGAGTATACGTCTCCTATAATTTGGAGACACATTAATTTGTTAGGAGAATATAAAATTGATTTAACTACTTTACCCGAAGAACTTCGCGAATTAAATCAAGGTAAGTAAAAAGCCTATCATTTTTAAAATGATAGGCTTTTTACTAAGATTCAGTGATAGAAAAAGACCGATAAATCAATAATATAATCTCTTATATGGATTTTAGGGGGTTATGTGTACGCTGGGCCTTAAGGCTCTATTGATCTTGATACACTCTATTTTTAAAGCAAAATAAAAAGCCACTAGATCATTGACCTAGTAGTAATTTTTATCGATAATTTATTTTTAAATACTTTCAGGGGAATATTTTTCAGACATAATCTGAATTAATTTTGAACCTAAAAAAATACAGTATCTGATGAGCACATAAGTAACGATTGCAATTGCTATAAGGATTTCCATATTCGCTAATAATTCTAAATTCAGGAACTGAAAAACGCTGAGTTTACTTGTTAAATTTACCGCAGTTGCAGAAATAACGAGAGGAAATGTAAAGGCAGCATAACTAGAATAAAAGGCACTTCTCAAAAGTTTTGTCAGCAAGCCTAAAGTTATAAAATAGATAGCTTGCGATAAAATAAATAAAAAGATAACGAATATTTTAGATTTTGCTTCTACAACAGTGAGGTATCCTACTAAACCAAGTGAACCTGGTGCCGTGATATTTGTAATCAAAGGAAGTAAAGATTTGTGCATTTTTCGTAAAATGAAAACTCTATGCATAACAATGGGAAGAAGAATAAAGTAAAAGAGTAATGTTATCCAAACCACAACTTTACCCACTTCAAGACCGAAATCTGGTGATGTTGCCGATATTACCCCAATGCCTACAAAAGTAATAAACCAGCTTGGATAAACATCATGTATTTTTAATTCTTTTGGTAGTACATGAAGATAAATAAAATACATCATTAAGATAAGATGCAAAATTAAAGCAGTCCACCAAATAACATTCGCAAGAAGACTAAAGGCGGACAAACGTTTTAAAAATACACTTAGTACCATTAAAGACATCGTAAAAGTTGGTGAAACAGAGGCTACAATTGGGTCATTCAAAGTCGAAATTGTATGTTTCATTGCCAGTACTATCTTGAGCAAAATTAAAAACATCAGGAATAAACCTAACATATCGTAAGAATTTCCTAAAATAGGGTAACCTTTACTGTAAAGGAGATTTCCTAAGGATATTAAACCCAAAATTAAGCCACATATCGGGAGAGGAATTTGTTTTAAAAATGATATGAATTTTGAATACATCATAAACTTCTCTTTCTATATTTTTTATTAATTCGTCTTAAATAATTGATTCTATTAATAATAATACCCGAATTGCTAGTTGATTATTTAGCCATGACTTGATACCCGATAGAATATCTTAAAGTCTCTGGTTCCAGTGATTTAGCTGATTTAACAGTAAAGAATACGCTAAAAGTATCATCTCTAATTTCAATTGAAAACCCTGAGGCGAACGACTTTTACAACGCTCAGCTCCTAGATTTGTCAAAAAAGAGAAAACTCGCTCAATCACTTTTCTACGTTTTGAAAAATTAGGGAAAAGGATTTTCTTTTGCTTCATGTTCTTCCTGACAGGTGTCATTAGATCAATTCCTTTTAATTCCAGCCTATCATGCAGTGACTGACCTAGATATCCCATATCTCCAAGGACTGTTGGTGTCCCAAATTGACTCAACACTTCCTCGGTCATTGAACTATCAGCCATTGAAGCAGGAGTAATTGTGTAGTCTATGACATAGCCTGATTCACTGACTAAAGCATGACATTTACATCCATAGAAGTACTGTCCCTTTGTAGCATTGTAGCCAACATTTGCATAATCTCCAAGACCTTTGCTTCTGAAATTACGAATAGGCTGACACAAAGGAATGGGGAAGCTGTCAATAATGGATACACTCATTCCTTCAACCTCTTTAAAGACGA
>ENA-OQNI01001456-OQNI01001456.1-human-gut-metagenome-genome-assembly--contig:-NODE-1456-length-14413-cov-3.386602_pt1 | contig 14413 bp, 10 predicted proteins | sample MGYA00242627_ERZ504876 | MGnify/ENA primary metagenome ERZ504876 (study PRJEB26092, sample SAMD00036386) | human gut metagenome | host: Homo sapiens | study: EMG produced TPA metagenomics assembly of... | reverse complement strand
CAGAAAAGAAGGCAAAGAAAAAAGCAGAATCAGACGAATATGGATTCCTTGAAAATGCAGAAGAGAATGCAAAGAAAGTAATCAAGGGGTTGTTCGAAAATGTGGCAGACGGACGGAAAGTCGTCGTAGAATTCACAAAGTAAGACGATAGAATCAGATAACAAAGCTGTTGCAGATATTGAATGCAATAGCTTTTGTCTTGTGCTGCCATGCGTCCGGAAGAAGCTGCCGGATGCTGCAACGGTCATCAGAATGTCAGTATATGTCTATGAAAAAATCGCAGAGAGAAAAAGTATGCGTAAAAAACAAGAAAATGGAAAATAATGGGTCTGCTTGAATTGACTTAATGAGAAAAAGAAGCTAATATAAGATTAACTGTGGGAGTCTATGACCACGGGGGAAAATATTTTTGGAATGAAAAATTAATAGGAGGAGAAAAGCGATGAAGAAGAGAAAGTACAAGCAGTTGCTTGCATCAGTAATTGCCTGTTCTATGGTGCTTTCAGGAATGCCGGTAACCGCATACGCTGCCGGAAATGACACCGCTCAGGAAGTACAGTCAGAAGACCAGACTTCAGAAACTGCCGGATCAGAAGATTCAAGCAGTGCCGGACAGCAGGAAAATGCTGGAAACCAGACGACTGCCGGAACGAATGAAAGCACATCGACTGAATCAGACAGCAATAGTCAGACAAACAGTTCACAGGATAACACATCCAAGAACAACACAGCACAGTCAGGCACAACACAGAACAACACAGCTTCCCAGCCGGCAGCAGCTGATGCGCAGAGTGCGCAGGATGCGAAAGCGGTTAAGGCAGGAAATGTATTGGAGATTCACAAAGGTGAGACAATCAAAGGTGGTACTTTGGTATATGATTTTAATGATTGGTTTGGTACTGCTACAAAGTATCGGTATAAAACGAATGAAAGTACTGATTGGAATGAAATAACAGCATTTAATTCACTTACGGAGTATACCTTAGCATCTGGAACTGTGACAGTTGAAAAGTATATCAAAACAGGTGGGTCACTGATTAAGCCTAAAATGGAATGGGTACAGGCTGGAACATTCACAGTCAAGAATTACAGCAATGTAACTTTCAATGTCACAAACATTGAAGGCGCAGGTGTCAAGATTGATGGTACCGCTGTTACAGACACTGTAAAATCCTACGACACAGAGAGCAAAACATTTACAGTCAATGACGTAGATGGCTATGATGTAACTGTAAAAAATGGTGAAACACCAATGACTCCAAATGCAGGCGGCTCTTATACACTGCCGGTTACAGATGCAACAATCAATGTTGTATACGAATCAACAGCTGGTGCATTTGTTAATGTAACCAATCTAGAGAACGGAAAAATTACAATTGATGGTCAGAATATAGCTAGCAAGAAAGTTGCACTGAATTCTACTTATACAGTTAACGTAACACCGGATAACGGGTATGCGGTAGAAAATATATTTGTAAACAATAATCCTGTAGAGGATGTTACTTATTCTAACCAGACAGCAACAGTTACTTTAAATTCTGGTGATGAGAATGATGCGACATTTAATATTACTGCTCAGACAGTTCAGTGTAAGTTAGATGTGAAAGCTGCCGAGGTATCATATCACAATGGAATGTCAACAGATAAGATTGCGCAGAATATCTTTGCTGCAGTTGTTGGAAAAGACAATGTACCGGAGATTACATTGAATGATGTAACAATTGAGTACGATGCATCGTTGACAGGATTAAATAACTGGAAGGCAATCGGTTATCAGCCAGAGTGGTATGAACCAACTTTACATAAATTTGGAAAGAGTACTGAAAAAATCCGTATCACATACAACGGAACAGACAAGTATCCATCCATGCAGAAGACTGCTACAATCACATTAAAAGACCTTCGTAAGGAAACTACACTTTCTATCAACGATGGAATTATGATGAAGTATCAGTCAGCTGAGATGATGGATGCAGTAATCAAAGTTCTGATTGCTCAGAATGCAACTGTAACAGATAAAGCAGGTAATAAGATTGAGACAACAGCAGATGACTTTACTTATACTCCATCTACAGATGAATGGAAAGCAGGAGAACAGGAAATCACAGTTACCTATAACGGAAATGAAGATTATCTGTCAAGTTCTGCGACAACAACCATCACAATCAAAAAAGGTGATGCAAAGGTATGGGTAAACAGCCAGAATATTAAATATGGCGAAAGCTTCTCTCAGATATTCGCAAGTGATCCATCAGATGCAGCACCACTTGGAATGATTGTTGGAATCGATGGAAATGGAAAATCATTTGTTGGATTTGATGTTTCTAATATTGTTATCAAACAGAAAGTTCCTGTAATTGGTACAATAGAAGTACCATTGGAACAGGCAATTTTAACATTAGTACCAGATGGAAAAGTGAATGTTGGAAATCTTATGACCGTTATCAACAAGCTTCCTGATTTAGGAGATAATGCAGGTATTATTTCCGCTGTACAGAAAGTTGTTAATCAGATTCTGAAGATTTATCCGGCAGCAGCTGATTGGTCTATTTCTTTCAAACGACCAACAGAATCAGGTGTATACCTTGCAGTAGGAGCATCTACAAGCCAGAACTACAACACAGCAGTAGGTGTTGGATATCTGACAATTGCACCTCGGTCAAAAGATGTAAAACTGGAGTTCAATAGTCCACTTCCAAAGAATTGTACTTTAACGTATGAGGAAGCACAGAAATTTGATTTTAGTGGAAAAGCAACACAGAACGGGCAAACTGTTAGTGCGAATATTAAGACAAAATATGTGGGTGTAACAGCTGACGGAAAATGGGTAAGCAGTAAAGGCAATGAGCCGAAAGATGCACTCAGAGAGCCAGGTAACTATGTAGAAAAAATCTACACAGTTGGTGGCAATTATGTAGCGGCACCAATCGTCAGATGCTATACAGTAAAAAAAGCTGAGACAGAGATTAGATTTGATAGTATAGATCTTGAAGTTCCGTATGATGGACAGCCACACGGCATAACAGCAGATGTATACCATGGGGACGAAAGAATCGCAGAAGCAGATATCATTTATATGAGTTCATCAGGATATAAGAGTGCAGAAGAGCCGACAGATGTAGGAATGTATCAGGTAATGGCTTCTTACAAAGGTGATTCTAAGTATGCATGTGTAGATGCTAAATACACAAGATTATTCATCAAACAAAAAGCAGTTACAGTTAAACCAAATGCTCCTCAGAAGCCAATTTACTATCGTGATCAGATGCCAGAATTTACTTATACAGTAACAGATGAAAACGGTAATACATTATCTGAAGAAGAGATTGCAAGTCTTGGAACAATCTCTGTTGTTAAAACACCAGAAGATGTAACACCAGGACACTACACAATCAAAGCCCAGGTTGAAAATCCAAACAAGAATTATAACATTACTTGTGGAGAGACAACATTTGATATTCTTGCAAGACCAATCAAAATCAAGACCATGGATATGGCCATCGAATATGGTGATGATGTACCGGATGTTGATTATTACATCTGCGACATGAATGATGAACTGGCAGATGCAGCAATCGTAAGTGGAGCAGACTTCCCGTCATTAAGCTTCAGCATCGAAGGACAGGAAGAAGGAAAACATCTGGCAGCAAACGCAACATATGTGATTAATGTCAGTGGATTAGACAATGCAAACTTCGCTGTAACATATGTAGGCGGAAGCCTTACAGTTAACCCAAGAAAGATCAACATCTCTATCGACTCTAAGAAGAAGGTAGAAGGTGACGCTGATCCGGAACTGACATACACAGTATCAAGAGCAACTGGAGAAGCTGTTGCACAGGCAGTTGAAGATACAGCTGCAGCAAGTGCTGTTGTAGAAGGTGACGAGCTTGGAGTTACATTAACCCGTGAAGCTGGTGAGACAGTTGGATTATATGACATTTACGCAAATGTAGAAGGATTAAATTCAAACTATGCATTAGCTGAGACACCGGACGGAACAGATAAATTCGAGATCGTGAAGAAAGGAACTGTTATCGATGATAATAAGAAACCTTCTGATCAGAACCCATCAGGCGATAAGACGACTGTAAAGGGTGACAACAAGAACAACAAGAATACAAACACTGCCAAGAAAGCTGACAATACAAAGAAGAATCAGCCGAAGACAGGTGACAATTCACACGTTATATTCTATCTGTTCATGATCGAGGCTGCAATGGTTGCAGCATTTATTACTCTGATCTTCAGAAGAAGACGCAGAAGCTAATCAAAGATCATAAAAGATATAATAGAAATGTCTGTCAAAGACGATAAATAGGAGACCGCAGGTCAGGCCCGTTTAAGAGCCGGATCTGCGGTTTCTCTTGTATTTTCAAAAAGGTGGTTTATACTGGTAACAGTTCAATACAACCAGGGGAGCTTGTGAGACAAAGCTGAGAGTAAGGTATGACCTTAGCCCCTAGAACCTGTTTGGATAATGCCATGTAGGAAGCGTTAAGGCAACTACGAAAAGACAACACGTTCAGGCGTTTTCCGGTCTGCCGGGAAATGTATTCCGACAGATATACGCCGGTTGAGGTCATGCGCATTTTAAGAAAAGAAAGCAGGCACTGCTATTTACTTGAGAGTGCGGGCCAGACCGAGCAGTGGGGACGATATTCATTTCTTGGATACGATCCATCCATGGAGATTACTTGTACCGACGGGAAGATGCGGATCAGAAAGACCAGTCTGGGAGGCTGGTCAGAGGAAGAACTTCGGACAGTTGATCACCCGGGTCAGGTGCTTCGTGAGATTATTGATGAGAACCGAACACCGGAACTTCCGGGGATTCCAACATTTACCGGAGTTCGCTCGGCGGATTTGGAGCAATCTTATGAAAAAGCGGAGGCGAAGTTGAATGAGATAGAGAAGATTCTGAAAACAGGTGAGAAAATGGAATTTCCACCGATCCAGTTAAAAACCGAAATCAAGCCTCAATTCTCTGAAGAAAAATACGAGGAAATGATAGAGAAAGCGAAGCATTATATTCGGGAGGGAGACATTTTCCAGATAGTTCTGTCAAATCCGATGCGGGCGAAGGCTGAGGGAAGTCTTTGTGATACATACCGGGCGCTTCGGACGCACAATCCTTCTCCGTACATGTTCTATTTTTCCAGTGACGACATCGAGAGCGCTCACGCAGTAGCATATGCAAAGAAAATCGTACCACAGATGGACAAAGATGAGATTGTAGTCATTACATTATCCGGACGCGGAGACAAGGACTGTGTAGCAATCGCACGTTACAGAGGGGAGAATATCCATGAATAAAAACATAAAAAAAGCATTTGGAAAAGGGAAAGCATTTATTCCATTCATCACTTGTGGTAATCCGTCGCTGGCGGTGACAGAACGAATTGTGTACGCTATGGAAGAGGCAGGCGCAGACCTCATTGAACTTGGAATTCCATTTTCAGATCCGACAGCAGAAGGCCCGGTCATTCAGGCGGCAAATGTACGGGCGCTCTCAGGCGGCGTGACAACCGACAAAATATTTGACCTGGTAAGGCGTATTCGTCAGAAAACTTCTATACCAATGGTTTTCATGACCTATGCAAATGTGGTATACTCTTATGGTACAGAGCGCTTTGCGAAGGTGGCAGCAGAAATCGGGATGGACGGACTTATTTTGCCGGACGTACCATTTGAAGAGAAAGAAGAATTTGCCATACCATTTAAAGAGCATGGACTGGATCTCATCTCCTTGATCGCACCGACTTCCCACGAGAGAATTGCCATGATCGCAAAAGAAGCAGGAGGATTCGGAATCTCGGAACCTAAGCAGGCGAAGAAAATGGCAGCCTAGTCAGATGGAGTTATTGTAGGTTCAACAATTGTGAAGCTCTGTGAAAAATATGGAGCAGATTGTGTCCCACACATTTCCACGTTCGTGAAAGAGATGAAGGACGCAATCCGGTAGAAAGGACATGCGTAGAAAATGGCAAGATATGTGAAAGACCTGGTGCTGAACAAACCAGAAGATTTTGTAACATTTATTATGAACGACTATTTACAGAAAAATCAGTTCGTTGTATCAGAGTGGAAAGGCGAGCCGGCTTACCGGACAGGAGATGCGCTGATCGAAGGATACAAGTATCTGAAATGGTCCTATGAAAATGGGACACTTCATCTGGAAGCATGGATGAAAAGCACATTTGGAAAAGAAATGGGCCTGGACGGATTCGTAGGAGCTTTGCAGAAAAAGCCATATAGAGAGGGGCTTGAGCAGCTTTTTCATGTGTTAAAGCAGGCGATTCCTGAGGCCGGTATGAATGAGATGGCAGCAAAGCAGGGCATGAATGAGGCAAATGGACAGCCAAAAACACAGCCGGTTCAGGTGAAGACTGTAGATAATTCCAGTGCAGCAACGATGGCACTTGTGTTCGGAATTCTGGCATTTGGTATCAGCTTTTTATCACCATTGATTTCTATTATCCTTGCAATACTTGGCTACAGTAGAGCGCGCATAGGCATGCAGTCCGCATTAAAAGGACGGGCAAAATCCGGGCGCAACTTCTGTATAGTTACAATTGTACTTTCTATAATTCTATGGGTAACGAACCTTGTGCTGACAATTATGGTCCGGTAAATGTTATGGAGCTTAGAGAGCGGATCTTTCAGGAGACAGAACGAGAAAAAGCGCAGGATTATCTATGGAACGAATTAGTCCTGCTACAGAGTCAGACTTTTCGTTCCGTGAAGGGACTGGAGTATACATATCAAATCCGTGGAAATGAAATGTTTGTGTCAAGAAAGACGAAATCCATAACGAAAGCTTCCGTGGATCTGGCACTTGAAAAAATCATAGAATTAAGTGGAGAGGTGGCAGGACCTAAAAAACTGAAATGCTTCGGCGCAAGCTACCTGTATCCGATATTTATAGAAATGGGACTTATTAAGAACAGCTAGTTTATGAGAAAAACAGTTGATATAGCCTCCGGCAGGGCGCACATTGTCCGGTGGACAATGGTTTTGCGCCGACCGAAACGGAGTGTAGACTTGCAGAGGTGCGCAGTAGAAGTATGGGGCTGTCGGTAAATAACGTTTTTTGGTGCTGTCAGCGCTAAAAAACGTTATTTACCGACAGCCCCTTCTTTATTGAGAGGGCTAAAATCAGATGAGACTATTTATAATCCATTACCAGGAACATTGGTTTGATCGTAACGATTTCATCATACTCTTCTTTTTCGACTACGACGTTAGAATTCAATGCTTTCAAATCTTCCTTTAAAAACTTTAGAGCTTCAGGAATTGTCTCTGCACGACCTTCTTTCATAATATCCTGCATTCTTTTTAACACGATTGGATGTGCATAATATGCAGGAACCGGAAAGTCCGGATATTTTTGGATGTATGTTTCCATTTGCTGAATGGATCGTTCCAGTTGGTTTTCGATATATTTTTTATTGTTTTTAGAAGTCGGCAATACATTTGCTCCGGCGAACAGAAAAATTGCTGCCAATCCAAATAACAGAAAATACATACCGAATCCGGCATGAGTCAGAAGGGAGTAGATTCCATAAAGGAATGCTCCGATGCCCAATATTACAACAGCAAGAGCGACCCATTTATAAGCGGGATTGCTTCTATCATAGGTTCTCTTTTTCTTCGCCGACAGGCTCAGATCCATGTAGTAATCGGATTGCTTTTTAAGATAATTTTCTGCACGTTCAAGCTTGGTAAGCCGCTTTTTGATTTCTTCCGGAAGGATGCGTTCGCGCTGCTTTTCTTCCAGCCATTTTCTTTTTTCTTCCAGTTTTCGCTCGGCTTCTATACTGTGCAGCGGAATCTGAGGAAATCTTTCTTCAATATAAGCCAAAAGACGATCCACATCTTCTTCATGTTTGAAGTTACATTGTTTTTCTTTTCCATTTTCATATACAACTACGAGATAGGATAACGTTCCAAATGCTCCTTTTCCTGTAAAACCACCTTTGCTCATGGCAATTCTTTTAAATATTCTTTCTATGGAAGAAATTGGTATGTAATAACGTCTGTCAAAATAAAAACTGTTTAAATAAATTGCTTTTTCCCCAACACCGCAAGGGCCTATTTTTTTGCAGTTTTTTTTGTCAGTGGTTAATTCAGCATCCGGGATTGTTACAGTTCCAAGTCGTTGTGGTTTAAACATAATATCATCTCATTTCATTTGTATATTTTAAAAGAACTGTGAAAAACATGATGTCTGTCTGTTTTTCACAGTCCTATAGTCTTAAGCCTGTTTTCTGGCAGGTTTTCTTGTTGCCCAGATAAAGATTCCAAGGAACAATGCTGCTAGGATAATTCCTACAGGATAAGCAACTGCTGTAGAGAATCCCAGACATTCATCTGCACAGAAGAAATAGGTCATGGAAACGGCGCTCATAAATGTTGCAGGAACTGCTGTGATCCAGTAATTCTTCTTCTCGCGGAACAGATACATACTTGCTGTCCATAAAACGATCATTGCTAAAGTCTGGTTTGTCCAACTGAAATATCTCCATACAATGGCATAATCAAGATGTCCTACAAAAGCACCGACTGCCAGAAGCGGTACACAGAGAATCAATCGTTTCTGAATTTTATTCTGATCGATCTTGAACCAGTCTGCAAGTACAAGACGGGCACTTCTGAATGCGGTGTCTCCGGAAGTGATCGGGCATACGATAACACCGATCATTGCCAATGCTACACCGATGCTTCCCATTGTCTTAATACACACATCGTAGATAGCGGCTGACTGACCGTTAGCAAGAACTTCGCTTAAACCTGTGTTGAGACCACCTGTCACTTTGTAAAGTGCACATCCTGCGGCTGCCCAGATCAGTGCAATCACACCTTCTGCTACCATTGCGCCGTAGAATACGAAATGTCCCTGTTTCTCAGATTTCATACAACGAGCCATCAGAGGGGACTGTGTAGAATGGAAACCAGAAATAGCTCCACATGCTACGGTGATAAACATGAAGCTCCAGATTGGTTTTCCGTCAGGATGCATATTTGTAAAGTGGCTCCAGATTTCCGGAATTGTATAATTCGGATTTGTGAAGATACCGATGATAACACCAAGAGCCATGATGATCAGACAGATACCAAAAAGCGGGTAGATGCGTCCGATAATCTTATCAATAGAAATAAAGGTCGCGATAAAATAATATAACAAAATAATCCAAAGCCAGAATTCAGGATTTGCAAGAAGTCCGGTGATACCTTTGTTCCCAAGCAAAGTGACGATCAAGCCGGCAGGACCTACTGCAAATACAGTACCAACCATGACAAGAAGTACTACACTGAATACACGCATAACATTTTTCATAACATTTCCAAGATAGATTCCACATACCTCAGAAATCGATGCTCCGTCATTTCGTTCAGAAAGCATACCGGAGAAATAATCATGCACACCTCCGGCAAAAATTGTACCGAATGTAATCCAAAGGAATACGACCGGTCCCCATAAAGCACCCTGCATAGCACCAAAAACAGGTCCAAGACCGGCAATGTTAAGTAATTGCACAAGGAATAACTTCCATTGCGGCATAACGACATAATCTACTCCGTCATTGATTCTGACAGCAGGAGTTTCTCTGTCGTCAGGTGCGAATGTGTTCTCAACTACCTTTCCATAAACAAAATATCCGCCAATAAGTAACGCTAAACAAATAATAAAACTAATCATACAAACACCTCCAAAAAACATAAATGATAGCGTTTTTCAACCTACTTATATTATAGGATTGTTTATAAAAATTTCAAGATTTTTATAAAAAATCAAGAAAAGTATCATTTGTAGCTCCATGACTGGCGATTGTCGCATCGGATTGTTATAATCTCATCTTTGACAGTTGATTAGTTAAAAAAGGGGCTGTCGGAAAACAGATAGTTCCAAAGCAGGGAGGGTATGACTCACAACGAGTCATACCCTCCCTGAATTTATCTGAAATATGAAACAAAATTATGAGAGGCAGACTTAAGGAAAACATAAGAAAACATTCCTTGAGACTGCCCTTTTTTGTGATATGATATCTACACGCAGACGATACTTCTAGTCATCTGCAAAGTATCTATATTAATTTCATTCATTTTCGGAGCCAGAAGAATCGGCAGTATTTCCCAAAGTGATGATAAGCAGACAGATAAATGAAGTTAAAAAATGATATGAAATTATCTTCATATACTGGAATATACTGAAAGTATATGTTAATCTATAGGTAGAAATTATAGCATTTTCTTTTGAACAGACATTTATCTGCGAAAAGAAAGGAGAAGCTATGGCTTGTCACCAGGTTAAAGGGCAACAAAGAAATGGAGATAAAGTTTATGCAGAAGTGGGAAGAAAAAGAAATGGAAAGGCAGGAAGCATACGCAGAAGGACGAGAAGAAGGCGAACGTGTTGGAGAGGCGCGAATTAATAAGTTGATTGTATACTTATTGGAACAAGGGAGAAACAAGGATCTGGCAAAGGCAGCTTCAGATTCTGAGTATCAGGCAAAGCTGTTAAAAGAGCTGGGATTGTAATGACATTCAATTGATATAATTCTAAAGTAATATTATGAGAGGCAGACTTAAGGAAAACATAAGAAAACATTCCTTGAGACTGCCCTTTGCTGCCGCAGGAAGGAAGATATGTTATGGAGATACAAATATTGAATTGGCTGCAGAGTTTACATACGCCAATTTTGGACAAGATCATGCAGTTGCTCACACATCTGGGAGATATGGGAATTATATGGATAATTCTTACGATAGTTATGCTCCTGATTCCAAAGACAAGAAAAAGCGGTGTGATCATGGCAGCAGCACTGATTGTAGATGTGATTTTATGCAATGTAATTTTAAAAAATCTGATTGCGAGAGTGCGGCCATACGATGTCAACACAGCAGTACAGGTATTAGTTGCAAAACCGAAAGATTTTTCTTTTCCGTCCGGACACACAGCAGCGTCGTTTGCCAGTGTGACAGCCCTTTATCTGGCAGGAGAGAAAAAACTGTGGAAACCAGCCCTTGCGCTGGCAATTCTAATCGCATTTTCCAGAATGTACCTGTATGTACATTATCCGACAGACATTCTCGGTGGAGTTATCTTTGGAAGTTTAAGTGCATGGATTGGATACCAGTGTAGCAAAAAATATGTTTAGCATTTATAAACATTGGAATATAAAGTAATAGAAGTTTTTAATTCAAATTTAACTCGACGATTGAATTAAAACGAGTTATATTAAAACAAGAATCAACTATTTAGTAGAAATGAGGGATTTTAGGTGGGAACGACATCTGAAACTAAACCAAAACGATATATCAGCGTGGGGCTTCTGGCACATGTGGATTCTGGAAAGACAACGCTTTCAGAAGGAATCCTTTATCTGACAGGACAGATCCGTAAGCCGGGGCGTGTAGATCATGGGGATGCGTTCCTTGACAACTACGCGCTGGAACGACAGCGGGGGATCACGATTTTTTCCAAGCAGGCAGTGTTTCAGCTTGGTGACAGCCAGGTGACACTTCTGGATACACCGGGGCATGTGGATTTTTCCGCGGAAATGGAGCGGACGCTCCAGGTGCTGGATTATGCGGTTTTGGTAGTCAGCGGAGCTGATGGCGTGCAGGGACACACCCGCACGCTCTGGAATCTGCTTGCGCGCTACCGGATTCCGACATTCATATTTGTCAATAAAATGGATCAGCCGGGGACGGACAAGGCGCTGATTCTAAAAGAGCTGAAGAAAAAACTGGATGCTTCCTGTGTGGATATGGAAGATCCGGAAGATATTGCCACGGGGGACGAACGTGCACTGGAAGAGTATCTGGAAGCGGGAGAAGTTTCTATAGATACCATAAGCCAGATGATTGCAGATCGTCAGATTTTCCCTTGTTATTTTGGTGCTGCGTTGAAATTACAAGGTGTACAGGAATTACTGGACGGGATTGGAAAATATGTGGGAGATAATGTTTCGGCCAATTATGATCAGGCAGATAATAGATTACAGAACAGTGGAGATGCTCAGCAGTTTGGTGCGCGTGTCTATAAGATTTCCCGTGACCCTCAGGGAAACCGGCTGACTCACATGAAGATTACTTCCGGTGAATTAAAAGTTAAATCTTTGCTGAAAGGTGGACAAGTCTCTGAGCCGTGGGAAGAGAAGGCAGACCAGATCCGAATTTATTCCGGAGAAAAATTCGAGACAGTACAACAGGCGAAAGCAGGCATGATCTGTGCTGTGACAGGATTAAAGCATACATTTCCAGGGGAGGGACTTGGAATTGAAGCCGGTAAACAGGCAGTAACACCGATGTTAGAACCAGTTCTGAATTATCAGGTTTATTTCCCTGATCAGGTGGATGCACACACCATGCTCGGCTATATGCGTCAGATCGAGGAAGAAGATCCCATGCTTCGGGTCATTTGGAATGAAGAACTGGGCGAAATCCATGTTCAGCTTATGGGCGAGGTGCAGACAGAGATTCTGAAAAGTCTGGTAAGCGAACGATTCGGAGTAGATGTGACATTTGGCACTGGAAATATTGTATATAAGGAAACAATAAAAAATGTCGTAGAAGGTGTAGGGCATTATGAGCCGCTCCGCCATTATGCGGAGGTGCATCTGATTCTGGAGCCGGGACTTCCGGGCAGCGGGCTTGAGTTCTCAACCGACTGCAGTACGGATGATCTGGATCTGAACTGGCAGCGGCTGATTCTCACACATCTTTTGGAGCGGGAGCATAGAGGTGTGCTTCTTGGAGCGGCAATTACTGATATGAAGATCACACTGGTAGCAGGAAGAGCACATTTGAAACACACGGAGGGCGGTGACTTTCGACAGTCTACTTACCGGGCGGTGCGCCAGGGACTGATGCAGGCGGAAAGTGTACTGTTAGAGCCATATTACGAATTCCGTCTGGAAGTGCCGTCAGAAATGATCGGGCGTGCACTGACGGATGTTCAGCGTATGTACGGTGAGTTTTCGCCACCGGAGACAGACGGGGATCAGAGTGTGCTTACAGGAAGTGCGCCGGTTGCCTGTATGCGTGATTACCAGAAAGAAGTGGTGAGCTACACAAGAGGACGGGGTCGGCTGACACTTGTATTTCAGGGCTATGCACCATGCCATAATACAGAAGAGATTCTGGAAAATGCAGGCTATGACCCGGAAGCGGATAACGAGAATCCGACCGGTTCTATATTTTGCAGTCACGGAGCCGGATATTATGTACCATGGCAGGAAGTGCCGGAGCATATGCACATTTCTTCTAAGTTGGAGGAGTATCTCAGAAAAGACAAAGATGCGGGGGAAATGCACGAAGAAGCTGATGGCAATGGCAGAGGTGTATTAAGAAATGGTGCTGCCGGTGGAAGCCCTTCAAAATCAGGCAGAAGTCGTGATTTTGGCGCGGAAGACCGGGAATTGGAAGAGATTTTCATGCGGACTTACGGAAAGATTGAACGCAAGAAACCAGGCAACGGACCGCGTACGATTATTGCCCAGTCCCAATATAAAGAAGAAAAACCACAGGAGAAGGTTGCGGAATATCTTTTAGTAGATGGGTACAACGTCATTTTCGCGTGGGACGAACTGAAAGAACTGGCAAAGGTGAACATTGAGAGTGCCAGAAATAAATTAATGGATATCTTAAGCAACTATCAGGGATTTAAGAAATGTACCGTGATCCTTGTGTTTGATGCATATAAGGTGGATGGCGATACGCTGGAGATTCAGAAATACCACAACATTCACGTTGTTTATACGAAGCAGGCTGAGACAGCAGATCAGTACATAGAAAAGGTCGTGCACCATATCGGACGAAAACGCCATGTGACAGTCGTAACTTCCGATGGCGTGGAGCAGGTCGTGACCCGGGGACAGGGAAGCGCACTTATTTCTTCCAGAGAATTTTATGAAGAGGTAGAAATCACCCGCAGACAGATTCAGGAAGAAATTAAGGAGCGCACAGGCGGCACAAAAAATTACCTTTTCGACCATATGGATGAAGCATTTGTAAAAGAGATGGAAGATGTCCGTCTTGGAAAGAAGGATATTTGATGTTATATACCATACCAGATTATTATAAAGAATTTTCTTGTATCGCCGCAGACTGCGAGGACACCTGTTGCGCGGGGTGGCAGATTGTAATTGATGAGAAGTCGAAGCGGCGGTACGCAAAGGCAGCAACAGGACTTAATAATATTGAAAAGAATCTCGCCCGCGAGCTGCGCCGCTGCGTCAACTGGCGCCAGGGCGCCTTCCGTCAGGATACGGAAAAGCGTTGTGCATTTTTAAACCAGGATAATCTCTGCCGGCTTTATCAGATGGCGGGACCGGACAGCCTGTGCCGGACTTGTAAAATGTATCCGCGCCACATAGAAGAGTTCGAGGGAGTCAGGGAAATCACG
>ENA-OQNI01001450-OQNI01001450.1-human-gut-metagenome-genome-assembly--contig:-NODE-1450-length-14463-cov-7.284877_pt1 | contig 14463 bp, 14 predicted proteins | sample MGYA00242627_ERZ504876 | MGnify/ENA primary metagenome ERZ504876 (study PRJEB26092, sample SAMD00036386) | human gut metagenome | host: Homo sapiens | study: EMG produced TPA metagenomics assembly of... | reverse complement strand
GTCAATGAGAAAAAAACGGTATGTAATTGGATTGCGCCCAATGAAGCATTTAGAAGAAGTGTTAAATTCTTAAAAAAGAGACAGCAGGCAAAGTCAGAAAAAGAGGATCATTCATGCGTTTGTCGTGACTCAAGGAATAAAACTGTGGACAAGCAGTACAAAATGAGATATACTGATAAAGATAATTATAAATAGATTTATTTTGTGTTTTATCAAGATTGGACAGAAGAAAACAATCAAGAAAGTAGGTAATATTTATAAGAGCATCCTGTCCTAAGGGAAGGGTGTTTTTTTAAATGAGTTTTATTTGAAATAATAATAGCATTAGATAGGAAAAAGCGATAGGAGTTGTAGTATGATGCCAAAAAAAAGGGTGTTGATATACGCACATTACTATGCCCCTGATACAGCATCTACTGGTCAAATTTTGAAAGATCAAGCAGAGGGAATGTTAGGTGAATTTTCGGTAACGGTCATCTGTGTTGTTCCATCATATACAGGTACGGTATCAGATGAGTATAAAAAGAAAAAATATTATTTTGAAAACTTAAATGGTGTTAATGTTATTCGTGTTAGAGTTCCTGAGTTTACTAAGAGAAATAAATTTAGTCGTATAAAAAATATTGTGGCATATTTTTGCCGGGCTATAGTCGCTAGTAGAAAAGCAGGAAGACAGGATTATATCTTTACTATTTCACAACCGCCTATTCTTGGAGGTCTTTTAGGTGTAATTGGTAAATGGCAAAAACACGCAAAAATGATTTATTGTATTCAAGATTTTAATCCTGAGCAAGTTATAGCAGTAGGATACAGCAAGAATAAACTAGTTCTTAAATGCATGTTGCTTATGGATAAATTTAGTTGTCGCCATTCAGACTTAGTTATCACAGTTGGACGAGATTTGGTAGAAACATTAAAGAGCCGTTTTAAAGGGAAAAAAGTACCCAAATATGTGATGATTAATAATTGGATTGATGAAAATGAAATTTACCCTTTATCATTAGACAATAATAAAGTTTTAGAGTTTAAAAAGAACTATAGGCTGGAAGATAAATTTGTTATCATGTACTCTGGAAATATTGGACTCTACTATGATCTTAAAAATTTATTAATAGTAATTGAACAATTCAAACCTGGAACAAAAGCGGCAAACGGAAAAGAAGTTGTATTTGCTTTTGTTGGCGCAGGAGCAATTTTAGATGAGTTGGCTACTTATGCAAAGCAACATAATATGGAAAATGTAGTATTTATTCCATATCAGGAAAAAAATAATTTAATCTACTCATTAAATGCTGGAGATGTTCATTGGGTAGTAAATTCAAAAGGGATAAAAGGAGTATCATGTCCTTCTAAATTCTATGGCTGTATTGCGGGGGCGCGTCCTGTTTTGGGGGTATTAGAGCAAGGGTCTGAAATAAGAATGTTGATTGAAGAAATTGGATGTGGTCTTGTAAGTGAACCAGAGGGATATGAAAAAATCAAAGAAAATTTACAGTGGTTTTTGGAACATGCAGGAACTGAGGAACTAGAGGATATGGGAAAGAAAGGAAGAGAATTCTTAGAAAAATATTTAACTAAAAATATTAGTATTCAGAAGTATATAGATGTAATTAAAAATTTATGAGGATAGATAAATGGTTGATGTGACAGTTGTTATTTTAACAAAAAATGAACAAAAAAATCTTAGAAAGTGTATAGAGTCATTTTCTGGAATTGTTAAACGATTTGTAATTGTAGATAGTTTTAGCACAGATGGGACAGAAGAACTCTGTCATCAGCTTGATGGAGAATTACGTCTAATTGGTTCACAATTAGATTTTTATCAGAATAAATGGGTGGATTATGCTACCCAATTAAATTGGGGGTTAACCAATACCGGCATTTCTACAGAATGGACCATGAGATTTGATTCTGACGAAGAATTACTTCCAGAGCTAGCAAAAGAGATAGATGAGACGCTTGGCAATTTAGAGGTTCCTATAAATGGTGTTATTCTCCGCAGAAGAATGTATTTTATGGGAAAATTTATTAAACATGGCGGAAGATACCCTGAGTTACTTCTTCGAATATTTCGCACAGGAAAAGCAAAGTGTGAACAAAAAATTATGGATGAGCATATGATTTTGTCAGAAGGTACTACGATAACTTTTAAGAACGATTTGATTGATAACAACCAAAAGGATCTTGATTGGTGGACAAGCAAGCACAATTGGTATAGTAATAGAGAAGTTTTAGATTATCAAATGACTTTAAAGCATCAAGTAGACGAATCACTAGCAAAAGGTGGTATATCAAGTGGGCAGGCTAGTGTAAAAAGAAAGATAAAGAATAAGGGATATTATAATTTACCTAAATTCTGGAGAGCACATTTGTATTTTCTATATAGGTATTATTTGAAATTGGGTTTTCTAGATGGACCAGAGGGAAAAATTTATCATTTTTTACAGGCATATTGGTATCGATATTTGGTAGATGCAAAAATGTTTGAATGCGAAAAAAATGGGATTGAAATGTCACCCCAGGGAGACCTGAAAGCATAAGGTTTACAAGAATTTTCATGAGGGTAGAATCAATGGTAAAAAGGATATTTTATATTTTAAAAACTTTATTCAAGAGGAGAGGAACTAGAATTAATAGTTTTGCACAAATAAGAGAGTGCACAATAGATAGCAATACTTTTGTTGGATTTCTTGCTAAAATGGAACGTTCTCATATTGGCAAATGTACAACAATAGGATCGTTGGCGGCAGTGTATGATGCTAAAATTGGAAATTTTTGCTCTATAGCACGTGATTGTTATATAGGAGGAGCGAGTCATCCATTAGATTGGGTTAGCTCATCAGCTTGTTTTTACTTGAAAGAAAACCTGACTGGTTTATGTTACAATGAAGCCAACTATCAGTGGCACACAGAAACAGTAATTGGAAATGATGTGTGGATTGGAGTGAAGAGCATTGTAAAAGCAGGTGTAACTATTGGTGATGGAGCTGTTATAGGAAGTGGAAGTGTAGTTACTAAAGATGTTGGAGCATATGAAATTTGGGGGGGGGCCCCAGCTAAATTTATAAGAAAGAGATTTGATGACGAAACTATAGAGAAGTTAATTGAGACTCAGTGGTGGGACTGGGATGATAAAAAATTACAAGAAATGGGGAAATATTTTTCGGAAGTTGAGAAGTTTATTGAAAGAATTAGTCAATGAATCTGATAAAAACTTTCATGTATTATTTATAATATGGAAAACAGAAAAAGTCGGAAAGGGAAAATATGAAGATATTGGTTATTATATGTACGGCGTTTGTTCCATGGGGAGGACTAACAACTGTTGCAATGAATTATTATCGCGCAATGAATAAAGATGGGATGATTATTGATTTTGCATCCACTAATGATGCAGAAGAAAAACTAGTTGATGAGTTAGAAAGTAATGGGGGGAAATATTTTAAGCTTCCACAACGAAAAAAAATTTTTAGTTATGTAAGTAAGCTGTATAGTATATTAAAAGACTATGATGTAATTCATATACACGGTAATAGTGCAACTATGTCTCTTGAACTATTTCCAGCGGTGTTGTGTCGAGTTCCGAAGAGGATAGTTCATTGCCACACGACCCAACCAACCGCTAAGGCATTAAGTAAATTTTTACGACCTGCTTTTTTAAAGATGTATACTCAGGCTATAGCGGTATCGAAAGAAGCTGGGGTATGGCTGTATGGAGAAGATAATTTTGTGGTATTAAACAATGCTATATCTGTAAAGAAATATCAGTTTGATAACAAGTTGCGTGAAGAAGTACGCAGACAGTTGAGAGTATCTAAAGATACAATAATTTTTGGGCATGTTGGGAAAATTTACGAGCCAAAAAATCATCCTTTTTTGATAAGAATATTTTATCAAATAAAAAAAAGGAAAAAAGACTCTATTCTTCTTTTAGTTGGAGACGGACCGATGAAAAAGGAAATTGAAGATTTGGCAGATGATTTGAAGCTGAGTGACAGTGTGATATTTGCTGGAATGAGTAACGATACTGTAAAGTGGATGCAGGCTATGGATTGCTTTATTTTTCCATCTTTATGGGAGGGGTTTAGCTTAGCACTTGCAGAAGCACAGGCTAATGGATTAAAATGTTTTGTTTCAAAAGGAAATTCGGAAAAGAGTAACATTATTGGGAATGTGGAAATTTTGGACTTGGACGAAGGAGAAGTAGTATGGACAGAAAAAATTTGCAATTCATCATATCAAAGAATGAAGTCAGATGAAGTGGTGGCGAAGTTTCGAAAAGCACATTTGGATATTAGTTTGGAAGCAGATCATCTTCGCGTCATATATTATGGAAAGGTAGAAAAATAAAATGTCAGCAAAAATAGGTAAATGGGAAGTAAAATATAGATTACACAATGAAAGGCAATGGGAGAAACTTGTAGGGGAACCCCATTATTGGTATGCAGATCCATTGTTGTTTACTTGGAAGGAAAAGACATATTTATTTACAGAAGCTTACGATGAGAAAAAGCAAATAGGTAGGCTTGCGATTTCTGAATATAAGAATGGGAGATTTACAATTCCTGAGATAATCATAAAAAAACCTTATCATTTATCTTATCCTTGCGTTTTTGAAAATAAAGGAATTGTATATATGATTCCAGAAACGTCCCAAAATAAAACACTGGAATTGTATGTGGCATCAGAAAGTTTAAAGCACTGGGAAAAAAAGTGCACGTTATTAAAAGGTATTCAGTTGGTTGATACAACAATTATTCAAGAAGGTAACAAGAACTATCTTTATTCATATAGTGATTTTAATAATCAATATGTCAGTTATTTATTTGAATTGGATTTAGGTAGGCTAGAGTTGAATCTTATTGAAAAAAAACAGAGGAACAAAAATCAGTATAGATCTGCTGGGAATATATTCTTTTATAAGAAAAGTAAGTATATGCCATTTCAAAACAATGTTTCATTGTATGGTCAGGAGATATTAATTCGTAAAGCAGATACCATAAAAGATATATTGGGAGAAAATGTATGTTGTGATGTTATACCAGACTCTTTAAAAAATCAGAGTGGCATAGAAGCAGATATTACTAGAACGCATACTTTATCATATGACGATAAATTAGAAGTAATTGATGTTCTTCGAGAATTTCCAGATCGATTTGCATATTTAAAAACTTTCTATAGAAGATTAAGAAATTTGTGTTTCAAAATATTGAGAAGGAATGTATTAAAATTATGATGAGGAGATATAATGAAAGATTATTTGTTTTCGATAGTGACAATATGTAGAAATGCTGAAAAAGAGATAGAAAGTACTATTCTATCTGTTTTACAACAGCAAAACGCAAAGATTGAATATATAATAATAGATGGGGCATCAACAGATCGAACAACTCAGATTATTAGTAAATTCACAGATGAAATTGAGAAAAAATGTGTTTCTTTTCGATACATTTCTGAACCAGATAAGGGAATAGCGGATGCGTTTAATAAAGGGATTTATCTTGCGACGGGAGACGTAATTGGATTAATTAATGCAGGTGATACACTGTTGCCGGGAGCGTTAGAAGAATTGAATAGAGTTTTTTCTGACGATATGGATATTGTATATGGAAATACAGTGTGTATAGATAGGGAAAACAATTTAAAATATTTACGCGAGAAACCTAATAATATTGACTTATCCCAAATTGCGAAAAATGGACTTATTTTTACACACCAGAGTGCATTTGTAAAAAAGAAACTATATGATTGCGTTGGGGTATATGATATTTCATTTCGAATTATAATGGATGAAGAATTGTTTATTCGATTTTATAATAGTGGTGCGAGATTCCAGTATATAGATTTTAATTTAGTATCTATGCTTGCAGGTGGGATAAGTTCGAAACCTAGTAAAACAATATATAAAGAACATATTGAAATCAGTGAAAGATATGGTGGAATAAGTAGAAAAGTATTAATATTTTCTTATATAAAAAATATACCAATATCATTCATAAAAAGAATAGCAAAAAAAAATAAAAAATTATGGTATTTTTTAATAGGGAAGGATAGAATACTGAACGATTAGTACATAGACAGAGAGATGATGTATAAGAAAGGACAATGGTATGCTATGAAAGGGGCTATAAAGATATTAAAAATATATATGTTGAGATTATTTATGAGAGTTTTATATGTTTTTCCTATTAAAAACAATAGAATTATTTTTAGTTCCTATCGAGGTCAGCAATACTCTTGTAATCCTAAATACATATCGCAAACACTTTTAGAACTGTATCCAAAGAACTTTGAAGTGATTTGGGCTTTTAATGAGCCAGACAAATTTCGCTATTTAGAGAAGCAGGGAATTATATTGGTTAAATTTAATAGTTTAAAACGATTTTATTATGAAGCCACAGCAAAAGTTAGTATTAATAATATTGGTTCATTTTCATGGTTACCGTTAAGAAAAGATCAAGAACATATTAATACATGGCATAGCGGGTTGGATTTAGAAAATTGTGGAATCAATGAACCGGAAAATGATATAATTACACGATATACCATTAGACTAAGTGGAAAAGAAACAACATTGTTTCTATCTGCAAACAGAGTATTTTCGGATTATAGCGTAAAGGTTCAGTTTGGATATTATGGTATGATGCTTAATTGTGGTCTTCCAAGAGGAGATAATCTTATAAATGAAAAATCAGAGACAATTAGAAAAAGAGTACGTAATAGTTTTAATATAGATGAAAAAGATATAGTTGTAATGTATGCCCCTACATGGAGATATGGCGGAGCAAAAGATATGCCTAAAATGGACTATATTCAGCTTTCTAATTCGTTGAAAAAGAGATTTGGTTCTGAATTTGTTATTTGGAATCGCTCTCATCATTTGAGCAAGGATGCCCGAATTATTGGTGATGAACACTTGATGGATGTTACAAATTATTCGGATATTCAAGAATTAGTAATATCATGTGATATTTTGATTTCAGACTATTCATCGGTTATATGGGATGGTGCTCTTGGTAGAAAATATGTTATTCAATATGCCCCTGATGCACAAAAATTTGAGAAAGATCGAGGACTTTATGTCCCAGTAGGAAAATGGTGTATTCCAGCAATTATGACCATGGAGGATTTATGTAATTATTTAAGTAATATAAATTTTTCAAAAGAGTTGGAATATTCTAAAAATTTATTAGATATGATGGGAAGTTATGAAACAGGTTGTTCAAGTGAAATTTGTTGTAGATGGATTGCTGATAAGTGTTTTGGAACACATGATGAGAATTCAATTTATTTACCCTATTTAAGTAAAACTACAGACTCCCTAGATTACACTTTGATAGAAAAATTAAATTCTCAAGAATCATTAATTACTAAGGAGATATAAAGGATGAATCTATCATTTAGAGCACATGTAAAAAAAGAAATTATTATGGAATTAGATACTAATGAATGTAGCGGTTTCAAAAATAATAATGAGTTAGAATTTAAATGGATTAATGAGGAAAATATAAATGGTTTTGCTAACAATGATTTTATTTCAACATCCATGATGCACAAAGGAAGGTATATAGGTGTATATGAAAAAGGTAAGCCTATTGGGTTTGCTAGTCTTGTGTATAGAGGAGAAAAAGGAGACTATTTTAATATAAAAAAGTGTGATTTATATTTGCGGAAATTGTATGTTTTTCCAGATTATCGTGGACGCAGAATCATGCAAGATATTATAATGTATTGCTTAACCTTGCCAATGCCTAATGGAAATTTACCACAGAAAGTCAATCTTTGTGTAAGACCAGATAATATTGCCGCAATTAAGTGCTATAAGAGAGTGGGATTCAAAATAATGGGGAGTAAATATTTTTTCAGACTTTATAAAGATAGTGTTTTTCCTAGACATATTATTTAGAGTGAAAAAGGAATAATTTAGACAATGAAAGAGAGATGAAAGTAATTGAAAATTAGAATAAAAAAGTCTGATTTGAGTTTGTTTTTAAGATTAGAACTATTTATGTTACCGGCAGGATTAATGAGTAATTCTATATTTTCATATGTATGGTATGGTTTGCTTTCTATATCAATAGGAATTTTTCTGTTAAAAATTTTTCGTCAAAGAGTGCAAAGGAAGTTTTCGATAATTATATGGTTAACGATACTGTATTTAGGCTTACAAGCCTGTGCTACAGCAGTGAATGGAGGTAATTGGATATATAATCTTATGACATTGATGACTGTTATTTTTCTGCTTTGGTTTGTTGAGGAGAATCTTAAAGTTGATTATATAAAAACTATGACTTGCTTAAAAAATGTGCTGTTGTTTAATATTTTATTAGAAATATTTGTATATTTATTCATGTCTTTTTCGGTACTTGATAGTATACAAGCCTCCTTTGTATATTATGGGATATGGGGTTGTATGACTATGGTTTTAAGAAAAAACAGAAGTCAATGGAATTATTCGCTCACATTTGTATCATTATTATTTATTTTAGTCACGATTGTACGTCCGGATATAGGGGTTAATGGGGAGAAAAATTATGAGGGAACATTTTATGTCATGGTATTTGTGTTATTGTTTTTTGACTTTGCGGTTAATGTAAAAGCATATGTGATAAAGTGGTTTAATGGAATAGTAGCATTTGCAAGTATTATTGCTTTAAATTTAATTTTCGTTTTTTTGCAAATCCAAGCTCAAATACCAGGAATAAGATTTCTTTTTGAAGATATTCTGCATAAAGACATTACAATTACAGGAAGATCAGGAATTTGGAGCTTTGCATTGGGATTATGGTATAAAAGCCCAAAATGGGGGTATGGAACAGGATTAGTTGGAATGCAAGAATCTGGTGGGTGGTACGATTTTATTAGAATATATGGTCCGCATAATCAGTTTTTATATATGCTGCTGGCTGGGGGGATTATAACATTCTCGGCATATATTTTGCTCGTTTTCTATGTGTCTATCAAGCTATACAAGAACAGAAAAGATAAGATGTATATTATTTTTTCTATTGGATTTTTTGTAACATACTTGGAGCTTTTGATGACATATCGAACGATAGCTACATGTATGCCATTATTTGCTTTTTTTGCTATTGTAACGTCATCATATACTCAAAAGCATACATTGATGATGAAAAATTTTAGCAAGTCACAATAATTGGAAAGCGATATTAAACAGGGAGGAAAATATGATTGAAAAAAAAGAAACTCGTTGTGGGTATGAAATTAGTCCTAAGTTAAAAAGAATATGGAATGTAGAGTTAAATATGCTGATTAAGTTGTTGTCTGTATGTGAAAAGCATAATTTAAAAGTTATTGTTTTTGCAGGAACATTATTAGGAGCAATTAGGCACAAAGGCTTTATACCATGGGATGATGATTTGGATGTTGCACTGCCGAGAAAAGATTTTAATAAATTAGTTGAAATTGCTCCATATGAATTTGAAGATCCACTTTTTTTTCAGACAGCATTAAATGATCGAAAGTTTTTCTTTGATTATGCGAGATTGAGAAATAGTAATACTACTGGAATGATTACCTGGAACAAATCAAAAGAATATAACAATGGAATATATATAGACATTTATCCTTTGGATGGGTATACGGAAAATGAATGTAAACTAAGAGTACAAGCTGTCAAAAAAGACTTTTTTAAGCAATTTTTAATAGCATATAATGCAGACGAATCATACAAATCTAGAAAACCTCAATGGCTTGTCAAGGCACTAGCTACTGTTGCTCATATAAAATCCTATGAATGGTGGTATACAAAATATATAAATAATCTTACGAGATATGAGGATAAGACGGAGCGATTATCTCAAATTAACGATAGTTTATATGTTATAAGAAAATTTTGGTGTACAAAACAAGATTTTGAGAATATTATTTATGTTCCATTTGAGGATATTACCGTTCCAGTTCCAGCCAATTATAATGTGATTTTAACACATATGTATGGAAATTATATGGAATTTCCACCAATTGACCAAAGGGGAAAATGGCATGAAAATATGATTATCTTTGACCCAGATGTACCATATAAGGAATTTATACAAAAATTAAATAAGTAAAATAAATTACTGCGAAAAAATATGTGAGGACTGAATTTTTGAAAAAATTAATAAATAAGTATAAGAAAGTACCATTGCCTGCGAAAGCTTCTCTATGGTTTGTGGTATGTAGTTTTTTACAAAAGGGAATATCATTTATAACTACACCTATTTTTACAAGAATAATGACATCGGATAATTATGGAGTCGTTACTATGTACAGCGCTTGGCTTGAAATTATTGCTATATTTGCCACATTTCAGCTTGCGACAGGTGTATTTAGTAAAGCAATGATTAAGTACGAGAAAGACAGAGATGGATATACTTCATCATCATTGATATTAGCATCTATTATTACAGTATGTTGCTTTTTGATTTATATTTTAAAAAGAGATGTTTGGAATAATTTTATAGGTTTAGATACGGCATATGTTGTCTCCATTTTTGTGGATATTTTCTTTTCTACAGCACTTTCATTATGGACAATTAGGAATCGTTTTGAGTTTAAATACAAGTCAGTAGTGGTACTGTCAATATCGTTAAATATATTTGGACCATTGATGAGCATACTATTTTTAAGTATGGCATCAGAAGCTCAGCAACCACTTGCTAAAATATGGGGATTGATAGTTGTTAAAATTATTTTGAATATGTATTTATATGTAAAAATATTACTAAAGGGTAAAAAAATGGTTGATTTGTCATATTGGAAATATGCATTAAGGTACAATTTACCATTAATACCGCACTATCTTTCACAGCAAGTTCTTTCACAATCAGATCGAATAATGATTAGTGAATTAGTTGGAATAGCAGCTGCTGGAATATATGGAGTGGCATATCAGCTTTCTAGAGTTGTTTTTACATTTGTTTTAGTAGTACATCAATCCTTTACGCCATGGGCATTTGAAAATTTAAAAAAACAGAATTACAAGCCAATTAAGAAATATTCTTTATTAATAGAAATCGGTATTGGAGCTGCGTGCTTATTTGCATCTTTATTTGCGCCTGAGTTTATTTTTATACTTGGGGGAGAAAAGTATTTAAGTGCAATTTGGATTGTTCCTCCTGTGTCGATGAGTATATTGTTTCAATCCATATACACTTTTTTCGCAGATATTGAATTTTACTATGAACAGACTAAAATGGTAATGGTAGCATCTATAAGTGTCAGTATTGTAAATGTTATTTTAAATGCAGTATTTATACCAATGTATGGATTTGTAGCAGCTGGTTATACAACTTTAGTATGTTATATTTTATATAGTTTAGTACATTTTATTTTTATGAAAAAAATTTGCAAAGACGAGGATATTGATAATCCTTTTAATAGTAAAGCTATGTGGATGGTTGGAGCTGTTTATGTTGTATTAGCTATCGGAGTAAGTTTTTTGTATAATCATACATTAATGAGATATTTATCAATTATACTTATGACGGTAGTGGGAGGAATGCTTGCTTTAAAAAATCTACATGCAATTAAAAAACTTTTAAAAAAACAATAATATATAGTACAAAACAGCTTAATTAAAAATTGTTAGTTGTTACTGTGCATGGGCGAGCGATGGAGTATGAACTTTTCTATGAAAGACCATATTACAAATGTGTATAGAATGAAATGAAATGGGAATATTCCTATACTCAAAAAAATAATGTTAATGAAAAATCGAAGAATAAATTGATCTATAAAATATTAGATGTTCAATCAGTAGCAGAATTTCTGGAGCTAGATAATGTTCCTATACAGAAAGTTGTTAGTTCAAATTACTGCTTGCCTAAAGTGGTGAATCATGAAATTAAGTAAATAGATGGAGAGATTAGAAATGTTAAATTTTACAGTAGGACCAGTACAGAGTTCCGAGGTAGTATGTGCAGTAGGAGCCGAGCAGATACCTTATTTTAGAACTGTGGAATTCTCTGAAATGATGTTTGAAAATGAGAATTTGATAAGGAAATTCGCAAAAGCACAAGATGATTCTAGAGCAGTATTTATTACAGGCTCTGGTACAGCTTCTATGGAAGCGACTATTATGAATACGCTTACGAGTGATGATAGAGTAATTGTTGTAAATGGAGGTAGTTTTGGAGAACGTTTTGTGCAGCTATGTCAGATACATGGGATTCGTTATTCTGAAATCAAGTTGGAAATTGGGAAGAGTCTAACAGCTGAAATGTTGAAAAATTATGATGGAAAAGGATATACTGCATTTATAGTAAATGCGCATGAAACATCGACTGGAGTACACTATGATATGGAATTGATTAGTGAATTTTGTAAAAATAACAATTTATTTTTAATTGTTGATGCTATTAGTTCCTTTTTGGCAGATGAGCTCAATGTAAAAGAGTTGGGAGTAGATGTAATGATTACTGGATCTCAAAAAGCACTTTCTTGTCCACCCGGGATTTCTATTATTGTTCTTTCATCTCAAGCAATCGAAAGAGTAAATAAGAATAACCCCAAGAGCATGTATTTTGACTTAAGGAATGCATTGAAGGATGGCGAGAGAGGACAAACACCGTTTACGCCAGCAGTAGGAATTTTGCGTCAAATTAATACTCAATTAAGGAAAATAGATGAAGCGGGGGGGAGTGAGAGTGAGATAGAGAGAGTTTCTGAGTTAGCCAATGATTTTAGAAGAAAAATAAAAGGTCTTCCTTTTAAATTTTTATCAGATTCAATGTCAAATGCAGTGACTGCTTTAATGCCGACAACTGCTTTAGCAAATAACATTTTTCTTACTCTCAAAGATGATTATCATATTTGGGTTTGTCCCAATGGGGGAGAAATGAAAGATAAGATTTTTCGCGTTGGTCATATTGGTGCACTTACAAAAGAAGACAATACAACTCTTGTTAATGCTTTTAAGGATATGCAAAAAAGAGGTATTATTTAAAAAGTTGCTTAAAGGGGTAATTTAGATGATAAAGGTAATTACATATGGCACCTATGATTTACTTCATCGCGGACATATTAGACTTTTAGAGAGAGCAAAGGCGTTAGGGGATTATTTAATCGTAGGTGTTACAGCAGATGATTTTGATAAAAATCGTGGAAAAATAAATGTTCAACAATCTTTGATGGAAAGAGTGGAAGCAGTTAGGGAAACTGGAATTGCAGATGAAATTATTATTGAGGAATACGAAGGACAGAAAATAGATGACATACGGAAATATGGTGTAGATATTTTTACAGTTGGATCTGATTGGATTGGAAAATTTGATTATTTAAATGAATATTGTGAGGTTATCTATCTTGAAAGAACTCAGGGAGTATCGAGTTCAGAAATTAGAGAAGAGAAGCAAGCAATAAATCTTGGACTTATAGGAGATTCGTTATTTCTTAATAAAGTAAGAGCAGAGGCAGAGGTTGTTAATGGTATTCATGTCAAGGGATTATGTACTAAAAGGTCTGATGTAATTGATGATCATTTTCGAATGATGGATATATTGACGGAAGATTATAATCAATTGCTAGAATGTATAGATGCGGTTTATATAAGATCTGTTCCTGAAAGACATTATGAGCATATCAAAATGGCTTTGAAGAAAGGAAAACATGTTTTATGTGAATCTCCTATGACTTTAGAAAAAAACCAAAGTGAAAAGTTATTTGCTTTGGCGGCATCAAATAAGGTAATTTTAATGGAAGCAATAAAAACAGCTTATTCTACGGCATTTTCAAGATTGCTACTTTTAATTAAAGGTGGAAAAATAGGAGATGTTATTTCTGTTGATGCTACTTGCACTAGTTTTAAAACCTATGAGGGGAAAGAACGTACTGATTGGAATGGTATTTATGAGTGGGGCCCAACAGCATTATTGCCAATATTTCAAATTCTTGGAACTGATTTTAGAGATTATAGAATTGTCTCTAAATTTAGCGATATAGATTATAAAAATGACATATTTACTAAGATGGATTTTGTTTACAATCATGCAGTGGCGTCAATTAAGATTGGTGATGGAGTGAAATCAGAGGGAGAATTGATTATTTCTGGAACAAAAGGTTATATTTATGTACCGGCGCCATGGTGGAAGACAGATTATTTTGAAATTCGTTTTGAAAATCAGGCTGAAAATAAACGATATTTTTATCAACTTAACGGAGAAGGAATTAGATATGAGCTAGTGGCATTTGTAAAAGCAATTGAGCGAGGAAAAATACTTGCTAATATTGATGATTCTGTTACATATAGAATTTCTGATATAATGAATGATTTTATAAATAGGAAAAATATGGTTATAATTTGAGTAAATGTGTTAGAAAATCAAAGTAACAATGTAAACGCACCATAGTGCGTATATTGAATTCACTCTAGTTATTTGAGAAAATAGACTCAACAAATGATACTTGTCAAAAAAGTTTAGTCTAAAAAATTTAGCCTAAAGTTTCGACAACATGGAGGTG
>ENA-OQNI01001448-OQNI01001448.1-human-gut-metagenome-genome-assembly--contig:-NODE-1448-length-14482-cov-8.397701_pt1 | contig 14482 bp, 13 predicted proteins | sample MGYA00242627_ERZ504876 | MGnify/ENA primary metagenome ERZ504876 (study PRJEB26092, sample SAMD00036386) | human gut metagenome | host: Homo sapiens | study: EMG produced TPA metagenomics assembly of... | reverse complement strand
TGAGAGCACGCTTCAGGTTTCTCATTGGAAATTCCTCCTTTTTTATTCAGGAAGGATTGTTTTCTTCTAAAAATTGGCTTAAAAGCAAACTTTTTTGCCAAAATCGCAAAGCATAACGACCCTTACATATATAAAATGGTTTAATATCCAAATAAAAAATCCAATAAAACGATAAAATTGGATTAAAAAAGTTGATATGGTAGACATTTGGTAGACAAAAGAAAAAAGAGAAAAAAAGAACTGCTTTGAAACCCTTGTGTTGCAAGGGTTTCAAAGCAGTTTTTGGTAGACCTTTGGTAGACGATTGGTAGACGGTGTTGGAAAACTTTAGGTTTTTTCAAAGCGATATCCTACACCGCGCAGAGTAACAATGCGGTCGCTGTACGGAGAAATTGCGTGACGTACCTGCTTGATATGCGTATCCAATGTGCGGGTATCCTCAGGCAATTCACCGCCCCAGACTGTATCCAGTAACTTTTTTCGCGAAAATACCACATCTGGGTGGCTGGCTAGCAGAGCCAGAAGATCAAATTCTTTTGGAGTCAAGCTGACCAGCGTGCCGTCTACATGGACACGGCGGGCGGTCAGGTCGATATAAATTCCGTCTCGTTCAATGGATTGGGGCTCTAGGGAATCCAAGGACTTGCCCCGCTTTAAGATAGCAGAAATGCGCAGCATCAATTCTCTGGGGGAAAAGGGTTTCGTCATATAATCATCGGCGCCCAGTTCCAGGCCGTGAATACGGTCTTGTTCGCTGGTGCGCTCGGTAAGCATTAAAATAGGGACCTGAGAAAAGCTGCGAATCGTTTGACATACCGAAAATCCATCCATTTCCGGTAAAAGAATAGCCAAAATAATAATATCAAACGCATTTTGGCGGCACATGGAAACCGCGGTGTAGCCATCACCGGCCTCCGCGACCTCGTATCCCTCCAGGCGTGCGTGGCGGCCGATTTGGCCGCGGACAGCCATATCACTGTCTACAATCAGGATACGTTTCATGGGGGACCTCCTCTCTCTCCTGGGGAAAGGCGGGCGGCAGTGTTTTGGGGCAGTGCAAACAGACACCCCGAACCCGCCTGTTAGCGCGGGGGAAGAAAAATCCGATAAACGATGGGAAACCGGGCCTGTCAGGACCAGGATTCCCAGATTTGCGGGCAGTAGCCCACAGTGGCCTGTTTTCCGTTGCGGACAATGGGGAGATTAAGCAGCGTGGGATCTTCGTAAAGCTTATCCAGCTTGGCCTGATCCGAAGCCAGGTATTCCAGCAGGGTATAATCTGGATGTTTGGGATCTATCATTGCTTCCAGACCCACCGCTTGCCGTACGCTGGACAATTCTCCGCGGCTCATACCGTACTTCCGCACATCGATAGCCTGAAACTTAATACGCCGTTCTTTAAACCAGCGCTCTGCCTTTTTGGTATCGAAGCTTTTGGAAGCGCCGAAGATCTGAATATTCATTCATCAACCTCCCATACGGGCAAAAACGGCAAAGTTCGGGAAGATACCGCCACAGCGGTTATTGAAGATGGAGCAGTAAAAGAATAACCGATTTGACGGAGCAAAATGCGGAATTTCTCGCATAATATGCGCCATAAGCATATTTTTTGCCCATACTGTCCAAAGGTGGCGAAGTGCGGCGGAGCTAGCTCAAACCGATCCATGGGAGTCCCTCCTTCCGACTGTATATTTTGTAGGAAAAGTATACCATATTTCCAGGGAGGGGACAAGAGGTGGACCAAAATTAACCGGAGAAATGGCCCGATCATGGTCACAATCACAAACTTTTTGGCAGATCCGCCCTGGGTGGTATACATTTTGGGAGAGTTGTGCTATACTAAAACAACCATTGCAGCGCAGTTCGGAGAAAAAACGGGCGAATGCTGCAGACAGTGTGCCGGAGTTGCGGATAAAAGCGGCTCTGGGTTTGAGTGGTGACGCGCTGGCGGTGACAGGACGAAAGGCGCGTACAAAAAGAAAACAGGACGTAAAAGGCGAAAGAATCTCTCACCTCCCGCGGCGAAGCAGGGCCGGGGCAGAGGGACCTTCCGTCTGTTTTCCGTGCGCGGGCACGGTCTTTCGCCATGCGTCCAGAGATACAAAAAGTATTAAAGTTCACTTATATTACAGTAAAGGAGTTATTATGGCTGAAAAACTGAAAATTATTTCTCTGGGCGGTCTCAATGAGATCGGTAAGAACCTGACTGTTTACGAGTATGGCAACGACATTATTGTCGTGGACTGCGGCATGGGCTTCCCGGACGATGACATGTATGGTATCGACGTGGTTATTCCCGATGTCAGCTACCTTATTAAAAATCAGAGCAAGATCCGGGGTATTTTTATCACCCATGGACACGAGGACCACATCGGTGCTCTGCCCTATGTCCTGCGCTCGGTGAATGCCCCCATCTATGCCACCCGCATGAGCGCGGGCCTTATTAAATTAAAGCTGGAGGAGCACCGTCTGCTCTCCAAAACTAAGCTCATTACCTGCGAGGCGGGTAACGTCATCCAGGCGGGCAAATTCTCCGTGGAGTTCATCCACGTCAACCACTCCATTGCCGATGCAGTGGCCTTTGCTATCCGCTGCCCTCTGGGTGTCTGCGTGCATACCGGCGATTTCAAGATCGACGCTACCCCCATCCAGGGCGGCATGATCGACCTGGCCCGACTGGGCCAGCTGGGCAACGAGGGAGTGCTGGCGCTGTTGGCCGACTCCACCAATGTGGAGCGTCCCGGCTTTACCCGTACCGAGCGCAGCGTGGGTGCCTCCTTTGATGCCCTGTTCCGTGGCTGTGAGGAGCGCATTATCGTCACCACCTTTGCCTCCAACGTGGACCGCATCCAGCAGATCATCGATGTAGCCTCCCGCTATGGCCGGAAGGTAGCGGTCACTGGCCGTTCTATGGAGAATATTATGAAGGTCTCCACGGAACTGGGCTATATGAATATCCCCGACGGAGTCCTGATGGATCTCAACCACATTAAATCTCTGCCTAAAAATAAGGTATGTATCATTACCACCGGCAGCCAGGGAGAGACCATGTCGGCCCTGAGCCGTATGGCGTTCTCCACCCACCGTCAGGTAGATATCCAGCCCGGCGACCGGATCATTATCTCTGCCTCTGCCATTCCGGGCAATGAGAACTCCATTGGCAACGTCATTAACGAGCTCTACCGCAAGGGCGCGGAGGTCCTCAATGAGCGGGAGCGCGCCCTGCACGTCTCCGGCCACGCCTGCCAGGAGGAGCTGAAGATCATCCACGCTCTGGTCAAGCCCAAGTATTTTATTCCCGTCCATGGCGAGCAGCGTATGCTGCAGATCCACGCCAAGCTGGCCTGTGAAGTGGGCATGGATCCCCGGAACGTGATCATCAGCGACATTGGCCGGGTTATTGAGTTTACTGCCAAGGGCTGCAAGCTAGCTGGTACCGTTACCGCGGGCAAGGTGTTCGTAGATGGCTCCGGCGTAGGCGATGTGGGCAGCGTGGTTCTGCGTGACCGCCGCCATCTGGCCGAGGACGGCATGGTAGTGGTAGTGGCCGCCATGTCCGGGGAGGACGGCGCGCTGGTATCCGGTCCGGATATCATCACCCGTGGCTTTGTATATGTAAAGGAGTCCGAGGGACTGATGGAGGAGCTGCGCCAGGTGGCGTTGGACTCCATTCTCAGCGTAGATATCCGCTACGCCACTGATTGGTCGGCCATCAAGCAGACCATCAAGGGCGACCTGTCCAACTACCTTTATAAAAAGACAAAGCGTTCTCCCATGATCCTGCCTGTGATCATGGAAGTCTAACCTACTTTTTTCGAGAAAAAAGTAGGCAAAAAAGCTTCCTGCGAAACTTCGTTTCGCCTCGGAAAGCCCTCCTGCAAGGAGTTCCTCCGCCCGAAAGCGGAGGAATAAAATGAAATTCCGTCATTTCCGGCGACATGTGCGTCGGAAATGACACATCTCATGAAAGGTGGGCCGACTTTTCCGTAAGGAATCGAGGCTCACCTTTCATGTATCCCCTCTCGAAAAAGTGGCGCAGCCATTTTTTCAAAAAAAAGCCCCTGGGTGTACGCGTACGAGCAACACCCAGGGGCTTTTTGCCATATTTGAAGGGGTATGTCCACCAAAACTTCTACCAATTTGGGCCGATTTTACCCCTCCGCAAAAAAAGCAGGTATAAAACCGGAAAAGCTGGGCACTGTGCCAAAAAGGAAAAATCCTCCAAGAACATTTTCGGGGAAAAAGCCCATGGAAATCCTCAAAAGGCCGTATTATAACAATTCTGACGCAATGTTACGGTTGTGTTACACTTGATCAAAACCCGTTGACGAACCGGGTTCGATGGAGTATGATACGTGTACAGGCAAGGGGAGTTATGCTTTGCGATTTTGGCAAAAAAGTTCGCTTTTTCCCCAAATTCTAAAAGAAAACGATCCTTCCTGAATAAAAAAGGAGGAATTCCAATGAGAAACCTGAAGCGTGCTCTCAGCCTGCTCCTGTCCTCTACCATGGTTCTTGGTATGCTGGTCATGGGCTCCAGCGCCGCGAGCTATGCCGATGTGACTTCCAAGCAGCACGAGGAAGCCATTGAGGTCCTGAAGACCGTCGGCATCATGACCGGCGATGAGAACGGCAAGTTCAATCCCGAGGCCAAGGTCACCCGTAACGAGATGGCGGTTGTGATGTGCAACCTGCTGGACTACACCGTGGCCAGCTACAAGGGCACCAGCCCCTTCACCGACGTGCCCGAGTGGGCTGAGCCCTATGTGGCCGCCTGCTACACCAACGGCATCACCAGCGGCTACGACGCCAAGACCTACGGCGGCAGCGACACTGTCACCACCGGTCAGGCTGCCCTGATGCTGCTGAAGGCCCTGGGCTACTTCCAGTACAGCGCCGACTTCGGCTCTGACTGGCTGGTGGAGACCACCAAGAACGGCAGCACCGCCGGTCTGTTCGACGGCGTTGCCACCGGCGCCAAGGAGGCCCTGACCCGCAACGACGTGGCTCAGATGGTCCTGAACGCCCTGGAGGCTGATCTGGTCAAGGCCGAGAAGAACGGCAGCGACGTTTATGTTGGTGACGTTGTCATCTCCGGCGGCAAGGCTACCTATGACGCCCGCACCGGCACCGACAGCAAGTACGCCAAGATCGACAGCACCAAGGTGGACGGCAAGTACACCATCCAGCTGGGCGAGGATCTGTACGACGGCGACCTGGTCAAGGCCGACGGTGCGGATGACGACTTCGGCCGTCCTTCCGTGAAGTGGACCTATGAGAACAAGGAGATCGGCACCTACGCTGACGATGCTGACGCTGTTTACACCGCCACTGTCGAGAAGCAGGATCTGTACGATCTGGTGGGCAGCGATGTCTACAACGACCTGAAGAACGGCGATGCCGACTTCTCCGTGGTCGTGGACGGCGTGGCTCTGAAGGATGTGAAGCTGAGTGACTACATCGTCAAGAACAACGATGACGACGCTGGCGATAAGATCATCAAGAAGGGCGCTACCACTGAGGTGTTCATCGATGATGACTCCAACGACGTGGTGATCACCGTCATCAACTCCTATGTTGCTCAGGTCGATGGCGACTACGACAAGAACGACGAGGAGCTGGAGCTGGACATCCTGGACGAGGCTCCCGTGGACGTCAAGGACACCACCCTGTCCTCCGACGACTTCGATTACCTGGACAGCTACTCTGATGAGGACTATGTCCTGATCACTGTGGCCAACAAGGAGATCAAGACCATCGACCTGGCTGAGACCGTCGAGGGCAAGGTGACCGCTTACACTGAGAAGAAGAATGTCACCGTGGACGGCACCAAGTACGAGTACTCCAAGAACTACACTGACGCCGTGAAGGACGACAGCAAGCTGTCCTACGACCTGAACGACGCCTATACCCTGGTTCTGGACGCTAACGGCTATGTGATCTACACCGACGGCACCGCTGGCCACAACGACTATGTCTATGTTGCCAAGACTGCCAAGACCGGTGGCGCGAAGGCTAACCTGGAAGGCGACGCCTACTTCATCGACGGCACCAATAAGGTCATCACCATCGACAACGATGATGAGATCAAGGTGTCTGATAAGGGCCGTTGGTACTCCTACAATGAGAAGAGCAATGGCAAGTATGAGCTGAACGAGGTTGAGGATGCTGAGACTGTCGTGTACTACGGCACCGCTACTTCTAAGGTCATCACCGAGAATGGCAAGAGCGCTGTGTATGTTGGCGATAACTCCGGCAACTCCAAGGCTGAGACTGTCAAGGCCAACAACGACACCATCTTCGTGGTGAACGACGACGACGATGTGACCGTTTACACCGGCATCAAGAATGTCCCCGACATCACCGCTAAGACCGAGACCACTGAAATCGCTGTTGTTATGGATGACACTTACGCCGATGTGGTCTACATCTACTCCGCTGATATGTCCATCTCCGGCGACAGCGGCGACCGCGTGTACCTCCTGGAGGAGGGCCCCAACGCCAGCGTTGACAAGGATGACAACAAGTACTATGAGTACGACGCCATCGTGAACGGCAAGATCACCACCGTGAAGGCTACCGACAAGGATCTGAAGATCGGCCTGTACCAGAACGTCTCCTATGACGAGAACGGCTACATGGATGACCAGGATCCGGTGAAGAACATCAGCGATGATGACTTCAAGGCCTACACCGGCATCCAGTCTATCTCCTACAAGGCCGGCGTGCTGAGCCTGGGCAGCAACGATGTGGTCCTGGCCGACAAGTACACCATCTTCGTCAACGATGACGGCGACGGCAAGACCACCACTCCCAGCAGCCTGGCTAAGAACTTCGGCAAGGACGGCACCTATGATCAGACCGTCTTCGTGTTCGAGGATGACAACGACGAGGCCGTTGAGGTCTATGTCCACAAGACTGCCGACAAGGACGAGACCGGCAAGGACGAGATCGACGCCAAGGTGGACGGCCTGAAGCTGAGCACTGATGGCAAGATCACCATCAACCTGAACGCTGCGGCTGCCAAGGAGACTGAGTACACTGTGGCTCTGTCCCAGCTGCGTGACAGCGGTTATGTTGAGGTTGCCTCCTACAAGGTGACTGTGACTGAGGGCCAGAAGAGCGGCGAGCTGGACATCTCCAGCAGCCTGGTGAGCGGCCAGACCTATCAGGTTACCTATGGCGATCTGAAGGCTACCGCTGCGTACACCAAGTAATCACGTTTAAAAATGAGTGGGCCTGATTCGGGCCCACTCATTTTTAATCTTATCAATCAACAGAGACCTTTATTTCCAGGCCAGATAATAGTAGTTGGTGTCCTTCTGATTGCTGAGGATGTATCTGTCACGGTTATAGTAGACCCGGAAGCCCTTGGATTCGATGGTCAAAATATAATTGGTCCCATAGCTGGTTTGCAGGCACACCGGCTTCCCCGGCAGGGCCAGCCCGCCGTAGTAATCATCGGTATAGGGGCGGGCGGAATAGCCTTCCTCTATCATGACCAACAGGGCCTTGGGCTGGAACCCCAGAGAAATTAGACGGCTGTCTGTCCCGTCTCCGGTGTAGGTCCCGGTCACTAGGCAGGGCATGGATGCCAGCTTTTTACTGAGGGCCTCCAGCGCCGCCGTGGTGGCCTTTTTCGCCAGCCCGCCCGAGAGATCGTTCAGCGCCGCATCGATTTTGGCGTTGTCCTCATTGAAATCGGTGCGCTTTACCTGATCGTCCGCCTGCCATTGATTGAGTGAAAAATGCTCCGTGTGATTGCTTGCCATAAAAAACACCTCCACCTATATTGAGCAGAGGTCAAAAGTAGTACATTATCATACATTTTATGGTAATTAAGCCCCGCCATGCCCTTTTTTCCCAAAAGGCAGGCGGGGTGTTCTGTTTTGCGCGCCAATTTGGAACATCACCAGAAAACGCCGTAGGGGCGGCCCTCTGTGGCCGCCTGCTATGCTGACGGCATCACCGCCGGCATCAGCGCCACTCAGTACGGCAGCAACAACAGCGTGACCACCGCTCAGGCTGCCCTGATGATGATGAAGGCTCTGGGCTACTTCCAGCTGTCCAAGGACTTCGGTTCTGACTGGCAGGTCGCTACCGTGAAGCAGGGCTCTAAGATTGACCTGTTTGACGGCATCGTTGCCGGTGCTTCCACCGCTATGACCCGTAACGACGTGGCTCAGCTGACTCTGAACACTCTGGAGTCTACCATGGTGGAGACCGATGGTATGTGATCGATACCGACGGCGACATCACCGTTGGCTCCATCAACCGCAACTACACTGGTGAGTCCAACACCATCCTGTACACTGTGAATGATGACGATGCTGTCACCGCTCTGTACATTGTGAAGGCCTAATTCCCTTTTAGCGAACAAAAAAGCAGCTGCCTCCGGGCAGCTGCTTTTTCTATAGTTATCTTTATCCGATAGCAAAATAAAAGTAACTACAGTTTTCCTTATTTAATTGTCGTTCTGCATCTCCTCCGTACCAGGAGACTCCATTTTTCTCCCAGGTAATGGTGAGATTAAGGCAGCTACCGCTGGAGTACGACGTGCCAATGCCAGCGTTGCTGGTTTGGCCGGCAATCAGCACCGTTCCGGTTTTCATCATGCTGTGCTCGTCTACCACCAGGATGACCATCTTCGGTGAAAAATCAAAGTCCAGATGGTTGGGAGCGGACTCCCCGCATTGTCCGTTTCCCTCATAGCTTCCCACAGCAGTCCGCACAACGTTTGCTTTCAAGTCCCCCAGGGCCGTATCAATCTTTGCATGATCCTGATTAAATTCCTCCCTCAGTACGTGATCCGTAGCCTCCCACTGGCACAGGCCATAGTTCTCTGTATAATTGCTTGCCATAGGTATTCCTCCTTAAAAAGTAGTGTTCACCTATGGCGGGAATCCATCTGCAAGTGCATAATGTTATACAAATACTGGTAATTGCGTCATGTCATGCCCATTGCTAAGCATAAATAAACGACAACAGGCCCCGGTCAATGACCGGGGCTTGTTGCCTGTGTGTGTTGTAAAGGAGAGGGAGAAATGGGAGATATTATTATGATTACTTGGTACGCTCATAGAATAACCGATAATTAAGGCAAAACCATGACGGGGATGTGAACTTTCTGTAAACACTCCGGATAGATTACAATCTTTTTTTGCGCAAAAGTTCTCATAGAAGGGAAAGCGCGGCCATCTTAAAACAAAATTAATATTTTCTTAACGGCCTGTCCATATTTCGGCCGAAGAAGAAAAAGCTGTGAGGGCGCGCTTGACGCACTCCCTGCATGCGTGCGATAATATAATAATATTTTACGTTGACGGGCCTGGGCCCGCCCTGAATAGGGGGAACCTTTTTTGATTCAGTATTTGATTCGGCGTTGGTTGGACGGCCGGGATCCTAAGTCACCTGAGGTGCGTCAGATGTGCGGCACCCGGGCCGGCGGAGTGGGTATCGTGCTCAATACGTTGTTGTGTCTGGGCAAGCTGCTGGCCGGTGTGATCACTGGTTCCATTGCAATTGTGGGTGACGCATTAAATAACCTGTCTGATGCAGCCTCGTCTGTGATTACCCTTATAGGGTTCCGTTTGGCCGGGCAGGAGGCGGATGAGGAGCATCCCTTTGGTCATGGCCGTATGGAGTATCTGACCGGCCTAGTGGTGTCCATGGCAATTCTGCTCATGGGATTTGAGCTGGGGAAATCTTCGGTGGAGAAGCTGCTCCATCCGGAAGAACTGGACTTCTCCTGGCTGGCTGTAGTCATTCTGGCCGTGTCTGTGGCAGTCAAGGTATGGATGTACTTCTTTAATCGCACGTTGTCTCAGAAGATCGGCTCAGAGACGATGGCAGCCACCGCAGCCGACTCTCTCTCCGATTCAGCGGCCACCAGTGTGGTTTTGCTGGCTACATTAGTCGGACATTTCTTCCATTGGAAGATCGACGGCTTTGCCGGGTTGCTTGTGGCCCTGTTCATTTTGAAAACCGGCTGGGAGGCTGCAAAAGATACACTGGATCCTCTTCTGGGCCGGCCGATGGACCCGGAGCTGGCAGCAGATATCGACCAGCTGGTCCTCTCCCACGAGAATATCCTGGGCATTCACGATCTGGTCTATCATGACTATGGACCCGGACGGGCTATGATGTCTTTTCATGCCGAGGTTCCTGCCGATGCCGATCTGCTGGAGATGCACGATCTCATTGACCACATTGAGCGGGAGTTGAAGGAGAAACACCACATTGAGACCGTCATCCATATGGACCCGGTGGTCAACGACGGGCGCACCACTGCTCTGCGGGAACAGGTAGCCTATCTGGCTCAGCAGCTGGACCCCTGTCTCACCATTCATGACCTGCGTATTACTGCCGGTCCCCACCATACCAATGTGCTGTTTGACGTGATGGTACCCTATGGGTTCCGCCTTACCGATCATCAGGTGGTCTCACAGCTGCGGAAGGACGTGGAGGCGCTGTCCCCCAAGTATTTTGCCGTTATTCAGGTGGATCATTCTTATGTAGAGCGCCGGGAAAAGTAATTTACAAAATATTCACCTCACTTGGGGGATTTTCCACTATAATATGACTAAACTGAGAATCCACATAGGAACGGAGGAAGTTATCTATGGCGCAGAAGGTTTTGATCGTAGAGGATGACAGCAATATTGCTGAGCTGCTCCATCTGTATCTGGAAAAGGAAGGTTTTGAGACCAAAGTAGCCAAAGACGGAGGCAAGGGCGTGGAGTATTTCCGCTCCTTCCAGCCTGCTTTGGTTCTGCTTGATATTATGCTGCCGGTGATGGATGGCTGGACCGTATTGAAGAAGATCCGGGAGGAGAGTGCTACACCGGTCATTATGCTTACAGCCAAAGGTGAGACAGAGGATAAGGTCACCGGGCTGGAGAGCGGAGCAGACGACTATATTGTAAAACCCTTTGAGATGAAAGAGGTTCTGGCCCGCATCCACGCGGTGATGCGCCGCACCGGCCAAGAGGAGGAACAGGAGAACAAGAAGCTCAGCTTTGATAAGCTGGTGATCAACCTGGATTCCTACGAGCTGCTGGTGGATGGCAAGCGGGTGGATACGCCGCCGAAGGAGTTGGAACTTTTGTACCACCTGGCCTCTGCCCCCAACCGGGTATTTACCCGCAACCAGCTGCTGGATGAGGTGTGGGGCTTTGACTACTTTGGCGACAGCCGTACGGTAGATGTGCACATCAAGCGTCTGAGAGAGAAGCTGGAGGGCGTGAGCGATCAGTGGCGGCTGAAAACCGTATGGGGCGTGGGCTACAAATTTGAAGTGGCTCCCGCCGGTGCAAACAGCTGATTTGAAGAGGGTGATCCCTTGAAAAGCTTATATAAGCGGCAGCTCATCATGATGGTAGGGATCGTGGCCCTGTCTTTTACCTTGCTGTCTACCGCATTTATGCTGCTGTCCTATCGGTATATTATTTCAGAAACCCGGGATCGCCTGGAGCGGAATGCGGGGTATATTGCCTCGTTTACCTCGGAGTATTTTACCTCGGACTACTATTTAAAAACCCAGGGAACCATTTTGGAGGAGGCTGGAGAAGATTTTTACCGGGCCAATGTGGAGACGCTGACGGCCATGTCGGACTCCTCCATTATTGTGGCTGATTCAAACGGGGAAATTATCTATGCCTCTGAGAGCGAGCTGTACACGAAGAAGATCCCGCAGAATGTTGTGGATCAGATCCAGGAGCGTGGCAGCTACACCGGGATTACCACGCTGAATGGTCTGTACTCCAGCGGACGTTATTTTGCCGGCCTGCCCATCAATGTAAAGATCGGCGATTTGGAGATCAGCCAAGGTTTGGTGCTGGTTTCTGGAGATACCAGCGGACTATCCGAAATGTGGCGTGCCACGGCGACGATCTTTTTCTTTGCTGCCGTGGTGGTGCTTCTGATCGCTGTGATCGCCAGCTCCATTACTTCTGCCCATCAGACCCGTCCTCTTACCGAGATGGCCGAGGCGGCACGGAAATTTGGACGCGGGGAATTTGATGTACGAGTCAACAACTATAAAGACCGATGTGATGAGATCGGAGAACTGGCCGATGCCTTTAACTCCATGGCTAACTCACTGGCTAAAGTGGAAAATCAGCGGGCTGACTTTATCGCCAATGTGTCCCATGAGCTGAAGACCCCCATGACTACCATTTCCGGCTTTGCGGAAGGTATCCTGGACGGTACCATTCCTCCGGAAAAGGAGCAGGACGCGCTGAAAATCGTGGTCTCTGAGACCCGCCGGCTCAGCCGTCTGGTCCGGAGGATGTTGGATCTCTCCCGTCTCAACGCTCTGGCTGAGAACAGTATTACCGCACAGGAGCAGTTTGATCTGGTGGAAGTGGTCTCTCAGGTTATTATCAGCCTGGAGGGAAAGATCACAGACCGAAATCTGGATATGGATGTTCAGATGCCGGAGGACAAGCTGATGGTGTGGGGTGACCCGGACTCGGTCACTCAGGTCTGCTACAACTTGATAGATAATGCGGCCAAATTTGCCGCCGCTGGGACCAGCATTACACTTCGTATCACAAAGAAGGAGGGCAAAGCATATACTTCCATCAGCAATCTGGGTGCTACCATTCCCCAGGATGAGCTGCCCCTTCTGTTTGAACGTTTTCATAAGGCGGACTACTCCCGCAGTATGGATCGGGATGGCGTGGGTCTGGGCCTGTATATCGTCAAGACCATTTTGGGCAACCTAAAAGAAAATATTACCGTCACCAGCGAAGATGGTCTGACCACCTTTACCTTTACGCTCACGCTGGCCTGACGAAAGACTGGAGTTATCCTATGACGCAGCAACCGCAAGATCTCTGGCAGGGCGGCCCCTGGGAGCAGCCCTCTCCGCACTATCCAACTCCACCGGCCGTGGTGATTCCACCTCGCGCTCCCGATATTTTGCGTCCCAAGCGCCGCCGCCCCAGACGGGCACTGCTGATTTTTCTTCTGGTGTTTGTCCTGCTGCTGGGATTGGCGGTAGGTATGCTTGTAGTACGCTACCTCTTGCCGCAGACGGGTGGGGGAAACGATCCCCAGATTTCTCAGACTTCCCAGTCGGAGGATCCCTTTGGTAAGCTGGAGCGGGCACAAACAGGGACAGGCGTAACTGTGCCGATCAGCCAGGCCTCGGGTCCGGCTCTGACCGCCACAGAGATTTACGAAAAAAATGTAAATTCCATCGTGTCTATTGAAGGCGAAGGAGAAGACAGTTATGGGTCAGGTACCGGTGTGGTCATGACTCAGGACGGCTATATTATTACCAACGCCCATGTCGTGGCGGATATGCGCCGAGTACGAGTGATTTTCTCCGATGAGTCTATCTTACCTGCCAGACTGGTGGGTGCTGATGCGGAGGAGGATATCGCGGTTCTCAAAGTGGAGGCAGAGGGACTGACTCCGGCAGAGTTCGGCGATTCCGATCAGCTGCGCTGCGGAGATATGGTGGTTGCCATTGGTGACCCCTTAGGATACCGAACCTCCATTACCCAAGGGATCGTGTCCGCCCTGAACCGGACCGTAGAGGTGGATGGGATCCTGATGGACCTGATTCAAACTAGTGCCCCCATCAATTTTGGTAACTCCGGCGGCGCACTCATCAATGATCACGGTCAGGTGGTAGGAATCACCACTATTAAGATCGTTTCGGATGATGGTACCGTGGAAGGGCTGGGCTTTGCGATTCCTATGGCCCGGGTCAAGCTGGTGGCCGATCGCCTGATTGCCGGTCGTCCGGCGGCCATGCTGGGCATCACAGTGCTCACACAACCAGAAGAATCTGGCGGACTGAGAGTCTATGAGGTTGTGCAAGATAGTAACGCCTGGCAGGCCGGCGTTCGCGAGGATGATATCCTGCTGAGCGTGAACGGTGTCAGTGTGGATAGCCTCGATCGCTTAAAGCAGATTGTAGCCAGTCTGGTTGTGGGAAATGAAGCCACCGTGCGTATTTTACGGGATGGTCAAGAACTGGAGTTTTCCTTTGTCATTCAGAGCCGGGAAGCGCTGGGGTAACACCTTTGTCTACCACAGGTCTACCAAATGTCTACCACAAAACCTCCGAAAACCGTTGTCTCTCAACGGTTTCCGGAGGTTTCTTTTTTTTAGATGGAAAGATTTGTCTACCAAATGTCTACCAAACAAACTTTTTTATTTTATTTTTGCTAATAAATAAGGTTTTGATCTGGAATATGCAACCATTTTTGATGTGTAAGGGTCGTTATGCTTTGCGATTTTGGCAAAAAAGTTTGCTTTTAAGCCAATTTTTAGAAGAAAACAATCCTTCCTGAATAAAAAAGGAGGAATTTCCAATGAGAAACCTGAAGCGTGCTCTCAGCCTGCTCCTGTCCTCTACCATGGTTCTTGGTATGCTGGTCATGGGTTCCAGCGCTGCGGGCTATCAGGATGTCGATGCTTCCAACGTCAACCAGGAAGCCATCGAGGTCCTGCAGACTGTAGGTAT
>ENA-OQNI01001447-OQNI01001447.1-human-gut-metagenome-genome-assembly--contig:-NODE-1447-length-14484-cov-3.705718_pt1 | contig 14484 bp, 10 predicted proteins | sample MGYA00242627_ERZ504876 | MGnify/ENA primary metagenome ERZ504876 (study PRJEB26092, sample SAMD00036386) | human gut metagenome | host: Homo sapiens | study: EMG produced TPA metagenomics assembly of... | reverse complement strand
ACAACAACTACCAGAAAGATAATAATGTAGGTGTCAGGCACTTGAAATCCCTTGTTAAAAGACTTTAACCCTTTTCCTTCTTTTTTGCTCATTTTCGAGTTTCCCTCCCATTTTTGATATACCATACTAGTGTACCATAGAATACTCAAAATCTAACTAAAAATTTACATATTTTATCAATTTACGATGTTTTATCATTTTTATGTCATTTTCTGTATTTTTATATATCAAAAGATGGGATTTGGCTCTACTAATGCCAACATTCAACAGCTACTTTTATAACACCGTCTCTCTTATTCTCGAAGAGATCATAAGCCTCTTCAATCTTACTTAGAGGATAGGTATGCGTAATAAGTGGTTCTGTATTAATCTTTCCCTCAGCAATCAGTTTCAATGTCTCGTCGCAGTCACATCCATCCACTCCACCGATTTTGAAAATAAGATTTTTCCCATACATATCCGGAAGCGGTAAGCTCTGTGCTTTATCATAAAGTGCAACGATTGTTACAATTGCATTCGGTCTTGCGCACTCCCATGCAAGACGAAATGTTGATTCTGCTCCGGCAACTTCGAGAACAACATCTGCTCCGCCATGATCACTTGTTTTCTTAACAAATTTCTCACATTCTTCCGGAGAAACAGTAAGTACATCCGGATAATACTTATTAATAAATTGGATACGTTCTTCGTCTTTCTCACACATGATAATGTGCTTTGGATTCTTCAACATAACGCAAAGCAATGTACAGATTCCTGTCGGACCTGCACCGATAATCAGTACTGTGTCATCTTCTGTAACTTCAGAAATACGAGTTGCCCAGTAGCCGGTAGCCAGAACATCTCCAACTAACAGAGCCTGTCTGTCTGTAACCTCTTCTGGAATCTTATTCAGTCCCTGATCTGCGAACGGTACACGCACATACTCAGCCTGACCGCCATCAATACGGCACCCAAGAGCCCAACCGCCATTTCGGTCAATACAGTTATTGACATAACCTTTTTTACAGAAATAACATTCACCACAAAATGTCTCCACATTTACTGTTACTCTGTCTCCCGGTTTAACATGAGTAACAGCACCTCCAACTTCTTCAACAATTCCAACCATCTCGTGGCCAACAGTAATTCCCGGAACTGCGCGCGGAACACTTCCATGCTTGATATGCAAATCACTGGAACAGATACTCGCAAGTGTTACCTTTACAATAGCATCTCTTTCATGCATAATTACCGGTTTCGGTTTTTCTATTAATTCAAATTTTCCTTTTGATACATATGTATAAGTCTGCATTGTTTTTCCCCCACCATTTTCAAATAATATAAAGCGGTTTACTCTTTCGGATTATCTCCATCCCGATAAAACACTGTGACCGCCGAAATAACCACCGAAGCTGATTCTGTGTGTATATTCTGATCATCAAAAATAACATGTGCATCTTACTTGTCTTCAACGCAACACTCAACCTGGTTATGCAGCCAATGCATTCGCATTAACCTGCTCTATTACTCTTCTTATTCCCATCCACACAGACAAATCTGTAAACACTTCAACAATACTTCCCTGATCTGTAAATGGTGCTTCCTGCAAAACAGACAAATCCTTCATCATTCCATTGTGTACAATGAATTCCACAATCTGATTTACAAAATAGATCTGTCTGCTATCCAAATTTGTTTCATCCAAATACTCCGCAAAAGCCTCCTTTGCAGCAGTCATGTCCAGACCTACAATTTCTCGAACAAACTCACCTAAAGGCTTCTCACCGTACTCTGCTTCATAATCCTGTTTTGTTCCGACTTCACTCCACAAAATTTCTTCCAAAATCTTAATATCCGAAGACGTTAAAGGTTTGTTACTCTTTAATTTTGCAATTACCGCATTATCCTGATGCTGGCGGACAAAGTACTCTGCTTTTGCCTTATAGTTCTTAAGATCATCATTTTCTAACTCTGATTCTTTCCAATCCATTGAAAGGATTTCATCATCAAAATTTGTATCATAGGTAACCTTCGGCCCCTTTGGAATATACTTCATTAACTCACGAAGATTTTCTCTTATATACTCAAATTCGTTTATTCCGGCATTATCAAGATAGTCCGTATGGAGAATCTGATTGATCAGATCCGCCTGAACCATGATTTCCGGAATATTTGCGACGTTAGACAGCGAAGAAACTTTTGAAATCAGGTCATGCATTCCACGTGAATACTTCTTGCCAATCAAATATGCCAACTCGATGCCATACATCAGGGCATCAAAACGTAAAGCAGTTGCCTCATCATTATCCGGCTCAATAAGTGGGGATAACTCCTCTCTCACCACCAGTGTATCCTCATATGTTAAAGCTGTATAATTCTTTTCGTCCGCATAAGTATCCACATATTTCAAATGCTGACGAACCGCAAAGTTCTCTCGATTCAGTTCTTTCACCTTTGAAGCCATATACTTTACCAGTGCATTACGATATGTAATCAACCGATCCGTCTGATATGCGATATCCTGCAATTTATATGCAATTTCAAATTCAAGTTGGAAAATAGCTCCCTGCAGTGCAATCATATTTGCTGTTGGGCGCCCTTTATTCATACGGAAGAACTCAAAGTTCCCACAAAAATCAAAAATGTAGAATTTCTCTTTATCTTCGCCATCCAGTAAGCCCGGGCATAAGCGCGTGCCTCTTCCAATCATCTGCCAGAATTTTGCCTTACTCATTACTTTTTTGAAGAACACAAGATTCACCACTTCCGGTACATCAATACCTGTATCAAGCATGTCAACAGAAATAGCAATCTGTGGCATCTTCTTCGGATCAGAAAATTCATCGATGGCACTCTGGGCATAATTCAGATAATTATCAATGACTTTCGTATATCCAATCAGATGCGGATACTCTTTTCCAAAGACTTCATAAATCTTTTCTGCATGATCATGATTTTTTGCAAATATAATGCTCTTACCAATCTTATTTCCATAGTCCACTTTAATACCATTTGTCATGAAAATATGCAGCACCTCTTTGATTGTATCCTCATTGAATACCCAATCGTTTAATGCAGAAGAATTGATACTTTCCGGCAACTCCCCATTTTCATCTATAAATTTACTTTCATATTCCTCTTTTTCTTCCTCTGATAATTCATCATACACAATGCCCTGATCAATGAACTTCAAAGTAGTTTCCACAGACACAAAATCCACCAGGTATCCATCCTTTACAGCCTGCGCAAGCTCGTAACCATATGTTGGGACACCATTTTCCAATTCAAAAATTTCATATGTATTTTTATCAATTTCATCCTTTGGTGTTGCTGTCAGACCTACCAGCGGAGCATCAAAATAGCTGAAAATGTCCTTATATTTATTGTAAATAGATCTATGAGCCTCATCACAGATTACAAGATCAAAATGCCCACAGGTAAACAATTTTCCATTTTCATCATGAACAGAATCAATGCAGTTCATCATGGTCTGGTAAGTTGAAAATACTCCATGGGCTGTATAGTTGCCCTTCTCCTCACACAAATTGGTTACTGATAAATCTGGCAACAGATTTGCAAAATTTCGTTTTGCCTGAGTCACAAGAGAATTACGATCGGCCAGAAAAAGAATATTTTTAATCCACCCCTGTTCCAATAATACCTTGCAAAGAGCAATGACCGTTCTGGTTTTTCCGGATCCTGTAGCCATAACCAGAAGTGCTTTTCTACGGTTTTTCGTTCCAAAGCTGTCACATACCGCCTTAATCGCACCTTCCTGATAATATCTTCCGGCAATATTCTTATCGACGGAAATATACTTCAAACTCGATCTCATTGTTTGCAGATTAAACAGCTTCTCAAGATCTCGTTTAGAATATACAACCGAAATCTTTCTTTCTGGATATTGATTGTCAATGATTCTGGTTTCAAAACCATTTGTCAAAAATACTACCGGCCTTCTTTTCTGTCTTTTTTCAATCAGATCCGCATAAAGCTTTGCCTGCTGACGGCCTTTTGAAACATCTACACAAGTGCGTTTTGCTTCAATGACAGCAAGTATTCTTCCATCATCTCCCATTAAAACATAATCCGCAAAACCCACCTCAGATTTGTTTGGCATTCCCGGAATCTCATATTCATTGATCCAGTCTTTCCCCTCTATCCATCCGGCATCCTCAAGCATGGAATCAATATATAGTTTTCTTGTTTTATACTCAGACAAATCAAGTGGTTTTGGAACATAGGAATCCTGCTGCTCTTCTCTTCGGGCAGAAAGTTCCTCTTTCAAAGCCATATTTTCTTTAATCAGCGACTGTAGATCCAAATCCTTTTTCTCAAGCTCATTAATCTTTTTTAGTAAGCTTTCTTTCGTATCTGCAGCCTCTTTCTTAGACTGTTTTGCTTTATTGATTCTATCCTCAATTAATTGCCTGTCAAAAATATGCTCTTCATAAGACGCCGAATAACAGCACGCAAGGAAATCAAGAAAAATAGACAGGTTTTCCAGACAAAGCATGGCCTCTGCCTTACCTGACTTCTTATTATTGTGTGCAACTTTATTTCCGCATATTCGAATGTAATCCATTCGTTTCCAAATATCGTATCCGACAATGTCCCTAAAATCTTCTGCATTCATAAGACTCTGAAGATTATCCTGATACGGCATATCAAGCTGTTTTTCAACGGAATACATCCATTTCACGGCAAATTCCATTGCCCTGCGACAGTTGATAACACAAGCCTCAGGGTCAATCAAAACAATCTTTTCTGCAGAGATTGCGACATCAGAAAATGCTGAAAATTTTTCTTCATTTTTTAAATAATCAAAGTTGGTTTGCATATGAACCTCCTTTTTGCATCGAATACAATTTATAATTATGAAACATGACGGTCTCTTTGTTCTTCTAAAATTTTGATTTGTCGACTTGTTCCATAAACAAAACAAACTCATCTTGTTTCTCTATAGGTGGTAACATAAGCTGAAGCTTATTATACTTACCTACATTAAAATGCTGCTGAGCTGCCCCTCCCGTACCTTCATCAATCTGTCTCTTTCCATGCGGCAGATTGGTATATGCACAAAGATAATAAGGGTTAACCTTATTCATATCCGGATGAGCGATAATAATATCAATCGCATTACAACCAGCATACTCCTTTGTAACAACACATGCAGTGCCCGGCGCTCCAGAACGAACAATAATCAAATCATTCTCTTTCAAAATAGACTTTGCGTTCTTGCTATTCCCTTCTTCTGAGAAATAAACCCAATCATTGTCTTTAATATACATTGACCCGATATTCAATGATCGGAATGCTCTTACACCATTTGCTGCATCGGTATAATACTGTGCAGGTTTAATAACCACACCAACCTGAACTGTGGCAACATCTTCAACATTTACCACATCCCATCCAAGTGGATTGCTTTCATCACCAAACATCTCGACAAATCGGGCTTTGATGAGGTCATCTAACAATGATAATTCTGTCTCTCTACCGTCTAAAACAGACATCATTTTATCAAGAACCTTAACAATCTCCCTTTGCTCTTCTAAGGAACAAATATCTATCTCAACTTCTGATAAAGTAGCTTTATTTAAGGTCTTCCCCATAACAGCTTTATTGCTACCTTCATCCCAATTTTTATATTTAAACATGTAATATATATATTCAGGAAGGATTTTAACCACATGTTTATCATGAAATGCCATTATTGCTTCATTAGAATACATATCTTCAGCGGTAATTGCCGTTTTGCCAATTGATAATTTAAAACTCATCACGACAGTATTAGCTGGAATAACTTTTATCCCACTATCATCAATGGCACGATTCGAAAGACACTCTTTGGTTTCTGAAATATACTTCCCCGTTTTAGTAAGATCAGCTATTGAGATCCATTTGTGTTCTTCCGTATTCCAATATTCTGTATTATTGCGAGATGGCGTCTTTCCCATCTGCAAATCAAATATATCTTTAAGCTTATATTTCATATTCATCCCTACAAATCCGAATTTATAATCCTAATAATTGTTCCAACGCATCCATCTCCTCGCCAATCTTTATTTCTAATTCACGAAGATCTGTCATAATTTCCTGAGTTGATGGATACTCAACCGGTACGTATTCTATTTCCTTATATTTGTTGATACTAAGGTCGTAACCATTATCCGCGATTTCCTGCTTTGTGACAAAGAAACTCTGTTCTGTTCGTTTTCTATCTACTTCTTTATCAAGATTTCTAAAGCGTTCTATAATATCAGGAATATCGTTTTCCTTTGTTTCACTGCGTTTGTCGTCCAAACTGAAACCATCTGCTTTCATGTCATAGAACCAGACATTATCTGTTCCACCATGACCTGTTTTTGTAAAGATTAAAATCGCTGTTGAAACTCCTGCATATGGTTTAAACACACCAGAAGGCATGGAAATAACCGCTTCCAATCTGTTTTCTTCTACAATCGCCTTGCGAATGTCCTTATGTGCTTTGGATGACCCAAATAATACTCCGTCCGGTACAATACAAGCACAACGTCCACCTACTTTAAGCATGCGAACAAATAATGCAAGGAACAATAACTCTGTCTTTTTGGTCTTACAAACCTTTAAAAGATCTGCACTTACTGTATCGTAGTCCAAGCTGCCCTTAAAAGGCGGATTTGCGAGAATCAGACTATATTTTTCCTTATCCGGATTTTGATCAGACAAACTATCTCGATACTCGATGTATGGATTGTCTACACCATGGGTCATCATGTTCATGGCACCAATTCGAAGCATTGTTCTGTCCATATCAAAGCCATGGAACATGTGATTCATATAATGATTCTTGTTTTGTTTATTGAAGAATACTTCTTCTTTTTTTGTTTCTTTTAAGTATTCACTTGCCGATACAAGAAATCCAGAGGTACCACAAGCTGGATCACAGATGATTTCATCGACGTTTGGATCCATCATTTCCACCATCATACGAATAATGTGTCTCGGTGTACGGAACTGTCCATTCACTCCTGCTGTTGCCAGCTTTGAAAGAAGATACTCATACACATCTCCTCTTGTATCAGCGGATTTCAACTGCGCCATTTGCTCATAAATAGCATCCATAGCTGTAACAATTTTATCCAGCATCAGCGGTGTCGGAACCTTGAAAATTGCATCTCCCATGTATTTTGAGTAAGCACTATCCTTATCTCCATGAAGATTCTTAATAAACGGAAATACCCACTCCTGCATTGTGCTGTACAACTTTGCTGCCGGAAAATCATGGAATACACTCCATTTCAGTTGATTTCCTGCAATTGTTCGTTCTCCTACCTGAACCTCATCAGCAAAGATACTTTTATGCGGAAGTCCTAACATTGCCGCTTCCTTTGCATGGAGATTGTCCGCATCATCTAAGTCACGAATAAACATTAGATATGTCATCTGCTCAATCACGTCTAATGGATTCGTCAATCCACCAGTCCAGAAGATTTCCCATAATCCATCAATTTTACTTTTCAATTCGCCTGTAACCATATTAATCGTTCTCCCTATTCCATACGTACGAAGTATATCTTCCGCCACCAATTTTAATTATCTCGTTATTCTTAAGCAGTTCATTCAGTGCTCGCTGCACGGTTGTCTGGCTGATGCCTGGACACTGTTCCATTATTTCTGCCTTGGTTATTTTACCCAATGTACCTTTGATCACCTCTCTGATACGGTCAGGTTTTGACATTGTTTTATTAGTCAGAAGTGCTGCTCGATCCGTAAAATCTCTGTATGCAGCAACAATAATTCCCAGCATGTATTTCACAAATGGTTCGTAATCATTTTCCTCTTCATGCCAATTGCAAGAACTTTCCTGGAGAGCTTCATAATAGCTTTCTTTTGTGTCTGATATCAGTTTTTCAATACTTATGTACTGTCCAACGTTATACCCACATCGATAAAGTGCTAACAATGTAAGCAATCTACTCATACGACCATTTCCGTCAGAAAATGGATGGATGCATAAGAAATTCAGTATAAACATAGGAATTAAAATCAACGGATCCATCGTGTGTTTATTCATTGCTGCATTGAAATCATCACACAAATTATTAACTGCTTCCGGTGTTTCCCAGGATGGAACCGGCTCAAACCGTACTCTTCTTGTCCCATCTGGCAATTCTTCCGCTATCACATTGTCTGCTGCCTTGAAATTACCACCCACACTACTTCCACTGAATTTATACAAATCTCTATGCAGCTGAAGAATCATATTTGATCTGATTGGAATATATTCATAACTCTCATGTATCGTTGCAAGGACATCTCTATAACCAGCAATTTCTTTTTCGCTTCTAGTCTTTGGCATTGTTTTCTCTTTTACAATCATCTTCAAACGGTCATCCGTTGTAATAATTCCTTCAATCCTGTTTGAAGCCTCTGTACTCTGAATTTTGGCAATTTCTACTAATTCAGCCAAAATCTCTTTCTGCGATTCCACATCGGAGTGAAGTCCTTTAAACTCATGAATTTGAGTCAAATACGAAACAATTTCAGGAGTAAGTAATTTATTGTAATTTTTTTCAAAATCAAAATATCTCATTCATATACCTCATTCTGATTTCAACACTTTCTATATGATATTCTACCATTCAATTACACTTCAATCAATTTATTTTAGTCATTTTATCTGATTTTGACTAAATTATTTTTTATTATGACAATAATACACCTCTTCACTCTCCATATAATCATTTAATTTTAATCACAGTTTTTCAAACTGCCCACTTAATTTCCAATCAAAATACTGCTTTTAAAAAATGTGCCTGACCATATTCGAATGCCTCATAAAACAAATTGTAAAATCCCCTGTCGTTTCCCGGAAGAAATTTTGTAGATGCTATCCTGTATTCGTACTTTGATTCTCTTCCATCCTCGCCACAGATTGCCTCTTTCAATTTACAACTATATTCTCTGGAATCCAGTATTTCACATCCTCTATAATCCCGATTCACTTTTCCTTCTTGTAGTAATTCCAAAAATGTCTCATATTTTTTTCGATTTCGAACCCATTATAATATGACGGCATGTCTGAATCTGAAATAGCCGGTGTAAGTATACAGACTCCTCCATTTTTCAGAACCGGCTTCAGACTATCCTCTCCCACAAATTTTTTCTTCACTGGAAGCATACATTTACCCGAATTTTCATCCGTAACATTTCCAAGATTCAGTCGGTAAATATATTTATAGGCTCCACATTCGAATAAATCTGTGTACCAGGCCTGTATTCCCATGAACTCCTTTGAATAATTCTTATACTTTGCATCACAGGCGAAGAATATTTCTTTATTGAGAATCAGAAAAATGTCCGGTCTTAGCTGCTCTTTGCTGTACTGGACCGCTTCTTTTTCATCCACTTCTGCTTTTTGAGCTTTTTTCCCTTGAAATGTACAATTATAGCCCAGATAAATATCATTTTCCCCGTTGGTAATATGGATCACCAGTTCTTCCAGTATTTTCACAGAATCTCTTTTTTCTCGATTTTCAATATATTTTTTTATAGCGTGAACTACTTTACTGTAATCCCGATTTTCCCATGATTCGAATACAAACGGCTTTTCCTTTTTCCCCGGCCAGGATATCCGATCAATGACATATCCTTTCTCCAAGATGAATATTTCTAATATTTTAAAATAGCACCAGATTTCATAGATTTCCGATGATTTATGGTAGCTGCTATATTGCACTGTCTCCTCGACAAGCTCTCCCATCTCTCGATAAGTCCGCATTTGATGAAATAATTTCTTATATCTTTTATGATTTACAAAAAGATTAGAAGTCTGCAGCGGATATACCTTTTGTTCTTTATATTTCTCATTTTTAAACATAGGAAGCTGGTAAACAGCCTGAAGTTTTCCCTTAAGATTTGTAATGGTACTACATAGTTCATCTATGGATTTTTTCGTTCCTGCAACACCCGAATTTTCTTCTACATCATCATGCTTGAATCTATTTTTCTTCCAGCTCAAATATCTGCCCACGCATCAGATGAATGACGGAGGGACGTATTTTATGGGCTTTCCCTCCATGCCACATTTCCACCGGATAGGCGTACAGGCGGTCAAAATTCTCATGGTTTCCGTCAACAAATAATGCAGTAAATGCTTTGCCGTCCAACCAGTCAAGAGCACTCGTTTCCATCTTGCTTTCCCCATCTTTGTTCCACACCCCGCCGAAATCTCCGCAGATTATGACATAATCATCTTTTGTCATCTCTTTCTGTTCCGGGAAATTCCGGGTGTTAAATCGTTCAAAATTACTGTGGCAGTCACCGGTTATATAAATCATTTTAAATCTCCCCTTCCCTGTACTTGCATGCTCAATCCTAAAAATTCTTACCAAATCTGTTTTAATCTGCTTTTATAAGTAAAAGACTTCTCTTTTACAATCATACCAACTCTTACGGATAATATTGTAATAGAAAAGTCCTTCTTTGTCATTAACCTTATACTATATATCCTCTGCCATGACCAGTGAGAAATTTTTTGAAATTTATTATCAGTTCAATTCCTCCAATAGAAATTGAACAACTTCCCATTTTATGATATAATTTCTAATACAATTCCAACGGACAGGGGATTATTTTACCGCAAAGCGAGGTGTTTATTATGGTAATACGTGAATCTGCAGAAGATTATCTGGAAACAATACTGATTCTGAAAAACAGACTTGGAAATGTCAGGTCAATTGATATTGCACATGAGCTTTCTTTTTCTAAGCCGAGTGTCAGTGTTGCAATGAAGAATCTTCGATTAAATAATTATATTACTGTTGATGAAAATGGTTATATCAACCTGACAGACAGTGGTATGGCAATTGCCGGGAAAATTTACGAACGTCACACATTCCTGACAAGTTTTCTGACTTCAATTGGGGTGGATCCGGAAACTGCCGCTGAAGATGCATGTAAGATTGAGCATGTCATCAGCTCAGAGAGTTTTTCCGCTTTAAAAAAGTACCTCGCAGATAATGAGAAAAACTAATTGTTCTGTATAAGCTGCATGAACGAAATAACCGTTAATAAAAAACAACAAAATCAAAAAATCCGGATTTTTCGCAGTCCTCACTAACCATGTGATATTACGCAAATCCGGATTTTTATATTTTTTCTTACACCTTATGGTTGGAATCCACCTTCAAAACCTGCAAATGAAAGTTCGCATTTGCCACCCAGACGGCTGCAGATATTCAATGCACGTGTCATAACCTCTGGATACTGCTGATCCTTCGTGTCCACGAACAGATACTTATTATCTTCTGTTATTCTTGCTGTCTGAACATTTTCCAGTTCATTAATCTCGTTCAAAATTGCGGTTGCCATATCATCTGTGATTTTCTTAGATAAACGATAATATCTTCCCATGTTAGATTCCCTCTTTCCTATATGATTCGAGCCTCACTGGCGGTGTCGGTCAAATGATTTCCGGCTCATCTGACGTATTTAGCACTCGCTAACTTCTCTTTTAAATTTACCACTTTCATTTTTTTGTGTCAACATGTTCTAACACAGATAAAATAAGAAATCCCATCATTCCGACAAAGGACATCACTTTTCCTGCTGCCATCCCCGGTGCATGGTATGTGATGACAATGTCATGCTCCCCTGCCTTCATCTTACAGCCAAGGAACGCTGTATTTACTTTCTCACTTCTTACATTTTTTCCATCAACCTGTATTTTGAATCCGGAATCGTATGGAATCGAAGTAATCAGATATCCTGACTTTTGCATTGTCAGATTTCCGGCAATTACGTTTCCCTTTGTCTTTGTGCTATTTTGTAAAAACTCTGATTCGTAAAGCTCTGTTCCCGGCAACGTTGCTATATATGCTTCTACATCAGTCAGATTATATTTTCCTTTGCTAAATGTAACCTCTACCTGATTTTCATCACCCTCAAGTGCCACTGCATAAGTAAACGTTGTGTTATCATTATAATAGACCCGCTGCTTAGCGCTCAGTTTATTACGATTGCCATCCACCCAGATTGTCAGATCTTTTGAGGGTTTCAGATTCTTGACCTTGAACCGAAGCAATAAAACTCTGTTACCAGAATCTGTTTTTGTTTCATTCGCAACGTTTGTGTTTTTACCGGCATTCTCTGTATTCACTGTATTCACTGAATTTATGTCTATCTGGCTCACAATCTCTGCTTTGACTTTTGTATCCTTCCTGGCAAAAATATGATATCCACCGTCTGTCTCGGAAATACAGGAGTTTTCCCCAAATTGCAGTACTGCGTTGTGCAAATTGTCCACCGCCTCTATACTGTCCGTCTGCTTCGTGGCACTCTCTGGCACAACTGCCTTCTGAAGAAGCGTTGTCTGATTATATGGATAGTCCAACTTATCATAATTTTTCTCACTCATAACCTGGCTTGTTCCATAGATAATCGAAGCTGCGCTTTCATTTTCATAAATCTTCCACTCCCCCGATACTCCAAGAAGCCTGACACCTTTCATCTTAGACTTTGTAACAATGTATTTTTCGCCCATGAATCTCGCATAAATCGGATTTGACTCCTCAGACTGCATCAGGAAATTCCGGTAAGGCTGTTCCAGCCCAAATGTATCCTTTCTAAAATTCTGGTAGGCCTTATTATAGGAAGAAGAATAGATGGAAGAAATGTACTGATCTGTGTTCCACACACGATTTAAATTTGCTGCATTTTCATCGTCAGTGCCAAGCTGGACTGTCCGGTAAAATCCTCCATCTTTTTTTGCCTCATCGGTTGCTGTCTGAATTGCATCTGTGATTTTAGAATCTGTTACCTGTTTATAAAATGTTGTATCCAGCATCTCCTGTTTTTCTTTGGCATACTGATTATCAAATACTGCCAGAAATACCGCCATAGAACCTGCTAAAATTAAAACTGTTCCTCTAATTCTCCAGATTGTCTTCCTTCGTTTTCTCCACGCTTCTTTTATCACACCTGTTGCCAGATAACAACCAAACATAATCTGAGATTCTGTCATCAAAAATGGCCACAGATTTCCCATCCCTTCCTGGTTTCTTCCTATATAGATAAGTTCCATCGTGACAACATATGGAATACAGCCGCCCCACGAAAACTCTTCACAGCTCACCTTCTTTAAATACATGGCAAGCATATAGCAAAAAAGCGGAATTAACGGGATCAGTGCCTTGTCCCTCAGATAAAGTCCCCCATTTAAAATGTATACAAAAACCGGCACGCCTGCGACAATGGCAATGATCCACGCCATTACGCTGTCACTCCATCTTCGCCTGAACATGGTCGCAACAAGCACCGTCAGCATCAACGTTCCGAATCCCAGACCATACGGTGAATAAAAAACTCCTGACAATCTAAGTTGTGGAAAGAAAAGTCCTTTCAGGATTTTTGTCGCATTTCCACTTCCAAGCAATACCGACAGACTTTCTGCATTCGCGCTGCCTCCGGAAGATTCACCGGAACTTCTTCCAATCAATGCAATGGCTGTCGGCACAAGAAGGACTCCGCTTGCCAGTACTGCAAAAATCATAGGCAGAAGAAATCTCACGCCCTCGCACAGAAACCCTTTTACTGCGGCACGCTCATTTTTTTCTTCCAGTTTTCGTCCGTAACAATGAATTCCATAGATTACCAACGCCAGCATTCCTCCGATACTGAAGTAAAAGCTGGTCATGATCATAAGAAATGTACTGACTGCCAAAAGCCCTGAACGCCTTTTTTCAAAGTATCTGTCCACGCCCATCATAGCCAGGATTAAAAATGGCATGTAATTAACGAACATAATCTGGCTGTAGGACTGGCAGATCATAGGTCCCGTCAGCAAAAAAATAACAGCCACAGCGAAGCTGACAACTCTGCCAAATTCTTTTCGATTCAGCCACAGATACAATAAAAGCACCGAAGCCATCAAGCATAGCATTTCCATAACAATAACATACGTAGACATTTTCACAAAAGGCAATGCGTAGGACAACAAAAATAATGGACTGTAAAGTCCATAATATGAATAATTGTATATGTTCTGTCCTCCGCCCAGGTTCATAGCGAATTCCGGGAATAGATTTCCTGTCTCATAAAACTGTTTTCTGAAATAATCCGGAATAACACTGTGCTGGCTGATCCAGTCCACCTTCGCTCCAAATACTCCCCATCTGAGGCAAAACATCCAGCAGAAAAATAATGTCAGTGCTGCAAGTATTACATACCCTGCATAATACAGATATTTTGACATCGTTGTTTCTTCATTATTATGCAGATGCACCGGCTTTGTTGTTCCAACATTTTGATTATGCAAACGCTTTGACTGTCTTGTCTTCATGAGATTCCTCCCCGGATTTCTTTTCTCGCATTACAGCATTCACACCGCTTCCCACAAAGCTGTCTCCTGCTACTTTTCCTGCCGTCTGAACTTTACTTTCTTTCAATATAAATATCGGACGGTGCTTCGTCTCCAGATATGTCTTAGCCAGATACTCTCCCACGATTCCAAGACAGAAC
>ENA-OQNI01001428-OQNI01001428.1-human-gut-metagenome-genome-assembly--contig:-NODE-1428-length-14719-cov-3.348958_pt1 | contig 14719 bp, 10 predicted proteins | sample MGYA00242627_ERZ504876 | MGnify/ENA primary metagenome ERZ504876 (study PRJEB26092, sample SAMD00036386) | human gut metagenome | host: Homo sapiens | study: EMG produced TPA metagenomics assembly of... | reverse complement strand
GGCAGGAAAGATTAACCCGGGAAAGAATTGGTGTTATTTTGGCCTAAAGTAGTGTGGGTATTGGGCCAAGGATTTAGATATGAGGACTTTGAATATCTTTTGACCACTACCTCCAAAGAAGACTACGCTTGTGAAGATGTGATTGAGGTGACGATAGCAATTCGCAACAAAGGGGATTACGACGGTCTGGAAGTGCCGCAGGTTTACGTGCGTGATATGGTTTCCAGTGTCGTGATGCCTGTTCAGGAACTGAAGGGTTTTGAGAAAGTGCTTATTAAGAAAGGAGAGACGAAGCAAGTGATAATTAAGATTCCCGTGTCAGAACTGGCCCTCTACAACAAGGAGATGAAAAAAGTAGTTGAACCGGGTGCTTTTGAGTTACAGATAGGCCGTGCATCAGATGATATCCGCATTAAGAAAGTGATAACGGTAGAGCGTGCATCCGAGAAATACATTCCTACTTTGAGGGACAAGGAGAAAAAAGTGTCTTCAACAAAGAATATGACAGCTACACCGGTAGTGGTAAAGGGAACCATACGGGATGTACAAGCAAACCTGTTGCCTCAAGTAACTGTCAAAGTTGGGAAAGAAGAAGTTGTCACAAACTCAAAGGGAGAATATTCTATTTGTGCCATGTCCACCGATACTTTAATTGTGAGTGGAAGTAAGTTCAAGACTGAACATATTTCTATCGAAGGAAGGCAGGTAATCAATATAAGAATGTTGAATCGATAATTTTTTATTATGTGTCTAAACATCATGAATAAGATAGTAAGCTTTTTGTTTATATGTCTGCTTCTGGCGGATCTGCATGCACAGAATACAATTAAAATAATAGATAAAGATAAAACAAGTACACCTGTGAGTCCTTATTTATGGGGTAGTTTCTTTGAAATGGGGTTTGGCAGAAGCGACTTGTTGTGGGGTGAACTTCTCTTTAATCGCAGTTTCGAGAATACGAAACCTGTAAGTGAGTCAAACTCTTGGTACACGTGTTACCGGGGGGATGTAAAAGAAGCCAAGTGGTGGCATTCCGGCTATGAAGAGCCAAAGTGGTATCTGCTTGCTGATGGAAGGAAAGAAGAGAAGTTACCTCTTATTTTCAATAATTATTGGCCATCGGCTCATGGAAAGTATTTTTTGCAGATTGATAATCGTAAAAAGCAAACTCCAACTCTATTAGTTCAGGAACGCATTTATATTGAAAAGGGAAAAGGATATACAGTTTCAGGCCTTTTCTCCTCCGGTGGTTACCTAAGCGAAGAGAAATACTCAAAGGAGAGTGTCCTGGTAACTATTGCCATTTATAAAGAAGGGGATTTCCATACTCCGTTGTCAAAGACTGAACTGGCTGTGAATACAAACCAATTTATCTTATACAGTTCTTCATTAGATGCGACGGAGTATGAAGGCTGGTGTACTTATACTGTAGAAGTACCGGCAGTCGGTTGTGTAGGGATAGTGCTGCTGTCATTGATGGCAGATGATGTAATAAAAGGTTGGAAACGTGAGTCGGTTGAACGTATTAAGAATGAACTTCGTCCCAGGACCATGCGAATGCCGGGCGGATGTTTCACTTCGCTTTATGACTGGCGTTCGGGAATTGGTCCACGTGAAGAAAGACCGGTCAGCTATGATACTTGGTGGGGATGTGAATTGCTGAACGATGTAGGTACGTTCGAACTGGTGGATCTGTGTGAGGCAGTGGGGGCGGAACCCTTCTTTTGTGTACCTGTTATGTTCAATAATGAATACAGTGCTGCAGACTGGGTTGATTTCTGTAATAATCCTACCAATGCACAACGTATAGCCTATGGTCGTACCAAACCGTTGAATGTGAAATATTGGGAATTAGAGAATGAACCTTACCGTCGGTTCGATGCCGTCACGTATGCCAATCGTTGTGTAGATTTTGCAAAGGCGATGAAAGCAAAAGATCCTTCAATCAAAATAGCGGTGGGTAATTATTGGTTGTTTAATAAGAAGTTTAAGGAAATGTTGGAGATTGTCGGACCTTATGTGGATTTAATTACAAACAGGGGAGGAACTCCGGAAGAGATGCGTGCTGATATCATAATTTTAGATGCATATAACAAGGCGCATGGTACAGACATCAAATTATGCCATACGGAGTTTCGTGCTCCGGTAACCCGAAATGAAGGAAATACCGACGGACTGAATCAGAAGGACACAGGTGGTGAAGAAACTCTCTTTAATGCTTCCATCCGTTGGGGATTTGCCATGAATATGGTGGAGCAATACATTGCCTATCAGAATATGGGTGGGAGTTTCTTTACTGCCAATTATACAAACCTGTCCGATGGTTGGGGAGAATGTCTGATAAATACTCCTAAAGAAGGTACTTATCTGAATGCTCCGGGCGTGGCTTTCGCTCTCTTGAATTCATTGGATATAGCGTATCCTCAAATAATAGAGCAGGAAAAGGAGAATCAGGATATTGTGATTCAGGCTGCATGGAATAAGAGACGGGACAAATTGACATTGGTCGTACTGAATTTTAGTCAGAATACTCAATCTTGTAAAATAGATTTTAGCCAGATAAAGAAATCTTTCCGTGTGAGGAAAGGTATGAAGATTGCTCCACAGTCGGATTTGAGCTTTAATACATTACAACATCCGGAAGAGGTGAAGGTAGAGTCGTTTGTTCCTTCAACGGGTAAAAAGATGAAACTCGGGTTGCCCGGCAACTCATTGATAGTGGTCGAATTGCAGGCGGAACGGAGTCATGGCATACATGTGAACGCTTCGACAGGAAACGATGCATCAATCGGTAGTTTAGCCTATCCTTTGAAAACGATACAAGCTGCTGCCGATATGGCTGAGCCGGGAGATACGGTTATTGTACATGAAGGTATCTATCGTGAAAGGGATTCTCCTTCACGGGGCGGAGAGTCGGAAGAAAAACCGATTGTCTTTATGGCGGCCAAAGGGGAGAATGTGGAGATAAAAGGTTCGGAAGTAATGAAAGGTTGGAAGAAGGTTAATGATACGACTTGGGAAGTCGGAATACCGAATAAATTTTTCGGTGGGTTCAATCCATATGCTGAAACTTTACATGGTGATTGGTTTGAGAGAGGCAAGTGGTGTCATACGGGAGAGATATATCTGAATGATATAGCCCTGATGGAGAATCCGTCATTGAGCAATGTTTTGCAGAATAAAGGCGATAGTTTGTTGTGGTTTTGCAAAGTAGAGCAAGACACTACTCGCCTGTACGCTAATTTTGGCGATAAGAATCCTAATCAGGAACTGGTTGAAATCAATGTAAGGCAATCTGTCTTTTATCCGGAAAGACCTTATGTGAATTATATTGTGGTTAACGGATTTAAGCTGAGTCAGGCTGCTACCCCCTGGGCACCTCCTACAGCAGAACAGATTGGCTTGTTGGGGACTCACTGGAGTAAAGGATGGGTTATTGAAAACAATACAATCACCCATTCCAAGTGTGTGGGGATTACTTTAGGTAAGTATGGAGACGAATGGGATAATAAATCAGAATCAGAAGAAGGGTATGTCAATTGTGTGAAGCGTGCACTTCGGCACAATTGGAACAGAGAACATATCGGAGGGCATCTGGTACGTAACAACACTGTGGCTTATTGTGGACAAGCCGGTATTGCAGGTAGCTTGGGCGCTATTTTCAGTAAGATAAAGAATAATACCGTGCATGATATTAGTACACAGAACTTGTTCTGGGGATATGAAATGGCGGGAATTAAGATACATGCTGCTGTAGATGTGGAGATCTCAGGCAATCATATTTATCGTGTAGAGGGTGGTATTTGGCTCGATTGGATGGCACAAGGTGCAAGAGTGACAAGAAATCTTTTGCATGACAACAGGGTCGTGGAAGTTTCATTTGAGGTGAACCATGGACCTATTTTAGTTGACAATAATCTGTTCCTGTCTCCAGAACTCGCCCAAATCAAACTGTCACAAGGCATGGCTTTCGTTCATAATTTGATTGTTTGGAAAGTTTGGAAACTGAATAATGTAGATACACGTAAAACACCTTATCTTGCACCTCATGGGACGGAGATTATGGGATATCACGATTGTCCTTGTGGAAATGTCTCTTATTTCAACAATATCTTTACCAGGGCCGAAATGACAGAGTATGATGATTGTGTATTGCCGGTACAGATGGAAAAAAACTGTTATGTGGGAGAAGCGGTATCTTCAGGCTTGGATAAAAATGCTACTGTTAACTCCGGTTTCGATGCAGATATTCAAGTGATAGAAAAAACGGATGGATGGTATCTGCAAATAAATGTTCCTGAAAACTGGAAGGATGAAAAACTCCGTGACAAGGTTAGTACGAAAGACTTAGGTCGTGCTTCCATACCTGATCAATCTTTTAATAAAGAAAATGGAACAGTGATAGATTTAATAGAAGATTATTGGGGACAGAACAGAAAAGGACAAAAGAAGTATTACCCCGGACCGATAGATTTTACGACTAATGGGGGAAAAGTGATGTTGAAGGTGTATGACAAATAATGGATGAAAATATTCTATTTCCAAAGTTAAATCGCTTATGCTTAGTACTTATCAAGTAAACAAACTTGTGTGTAAGTATGCTATTAGAGGGACTCTCCATAATATTGTGTAAATAGAAAACTACGGGATTCTTCTCGTAGTTTTTTTATTCATTTTATCAATAGGGTTACTGTATTGTTATAATCTGTAAGTCGAAATAGGCTTATCCTTTTGCTCTCACTTAATATTGTTATATATCAGGGTACAATTCATACGTGCATCCATCCTCTTTCTGACAGCCGTTTTCGGTAACCCGATTTTCCTTTGTCTCTTTTTTCCTATCCCTTCTTTTTCCCGTCCCTTATCTTTGCCGGGATGATCCAAAAAAACAATATATTTGTAGTCTATGCAATCATTCAGAGTCATAAAGCCCACAGCGGCACTCGTTCCTTATGTCCGGCATTACTGGGTGTTGAGCGACGATGCGCTTGCACCGGTATCCGAACGGACGCTGCCCGTGGGGTGCGTCCAAATGGTCTTTCACCGGGGGCGCCAACTGTTTTCGCTGACCGAAGGCCGGTTGCAACCCTCTTCTTTCATCAGCGGGCAGGCGTTCGGCTATTCCGATGTCGAGTCTACGGGGATGCTGGAGATGATCGTAGTCGTTTTTCAGCCTTTTGCCGCAAAAGCTTTTCTCCATATGCCTGTCAGCGAGTTTCGTGGGATGAATGTAAATACCGAAGAGACGGGCGATCCTCTGTTGGTTGATCTGGGCAGGCGGATAGCCGATATGCCGGATCGGGTAGCGTGTATCCGTCTGATAGAAGAGTTTCTGTTAAGCCGTCTCTATGCTTTTCCCGAATATAACCTGAAGCGGGTTTCGACCGTTTTGGAGGCGGTGAACCTCCATCCGCACATCCGTACGGCACAACTGGCAGATGTAGCCTGCCTGAGCAATAAGCAGTTTGGGCGGGTGTTTGCGGAGTATGTAGGCGCTACTCCCAAGGAGTTTCTGCGCATTGTGCGGATACAGCGGGCGTTGTATACTCTACAATGCCAGCCGGGCATTTCGTTTGCGCAACTGGCCTACGAATGTGGTTTCTTCGACCAATCGCACATGATTAAGGAGTTCAAACTCTTTTCGGGATATACTCCGGCGGAATATCTGGCTGTTTGCGCTCCTTATTCCGATTATTTCTCTGTGGAGGAATGATGTCTGTTTTCTACTATCCGGGGCGGATGCTTTGCCCTACTTTTGCGGTGTGCTTGGGAGACGTGACTTCCGGCATACAGTATTTATCTTATTAATATAAAGAATATGGAAAAGTTTATTGCGTTTTTTGAGATTCCGGCGGCAGATTTCCACCGGGCGGTAGGATTTTATGAAACAGTGTTGGACATCAAATTGGCGGTCTCGGAGTATGAAGAGGAGAAGATGGCCTGCTTCATGGAGCAGGGCGGAGCGGTGGGAGCGGTGTCGTGGGCACCCGATTTTCTGCCTTCTGAGCGGGGAACGCTGATTCATTTCTATTGCGAAGAGATCGGCAAGTCGCTGGAACGTGTCCTGCAGAAAGGTGGGAGAGTCATTACCCCCGAGACGAAGATTGACGCTGAAGGCAGGGGACATTTCGCTGTTTTTGCCGATAGCGAAGGAAACCATATCGGTTTGTATTCGGATAAATAGCAGGTGTGAGTGATTCTCACTATATTTGCCCGAAATTGAAGTATGTATAGAGAATATCAACCTTGTGGACTACTGGCTCCTTACGTCGATAAAATTTGGGAGTTCAAAGGAAGTCCTGAGTATGGGATGCGCATCAATGTCCTGCCGGACGGGTGTACCGATTTGATTTTCGCTTTGGGCGGGATAACACAACCCGTAGGCAACGAAGGGCGGATCATGCCGTCTTGCCGTTCGTTTTTCGTGGGACCGATGAAACGCTATTCGGAGTTGGTCGCGCATACCGAAACGGTTCACATGGTTGGTATTCGTTTTCATCCTTGCGGATTATTCCGATTCATGGACTTGCCCGTGCAGGAGTTGGGCGGTCAGCGAATCAGTAGCGCCGACTTAGGGATCAAGTTGTTCGATGATTCGTTTACGGAACGACTCTACGAGCTTCCGGATTTGCGGAGTAGGATTCAGTGTATTGAGACAGTACTGGTGCGGTCGATGCACAAGCACGATGTAGTGGACAAACAGATTGTTTTTGCGGTAAACCACATTCATTTGTACCACGGTCAGCGGGAGATCCGTTTGCTGGCAGAAGATACCTGTTTGTGTCAACGGCATCTGGAACGGCGGTTCAAGCTGTTTACCGGATTCACCCCTAAAGAATACAGTCGGATTGTGAAGTTCAGGCAGGCGATCGATCTGCTGAAAAATACGACGGAGGCAAATAACCTGCTCTCGGTAGCGGTGAATGCCGGATATTACGATGTTTCGCACTTCTTGAAAGAGGTCAAGACGCTGTCCGGCGGTACGGCAGAATCATTCCTTTCTCCGACCTTGCCGCAAGAGGGGCTGCTGACGTATATTGAGAAATAAAATACCGGTTGGGTGATAAAGGAAATCGCCTTTAGAAAAGCGTTTCGGATTTGGTTTCGGGTACAGGCATTGTATCGCGAGTGTAAAATAAACTATGTCTGTAAGAAATTTAGTCTGTTTCTTATTCTGTAAAAAGTCGTTTTTTTACAACGCCGGGCTAGGTGGGCAAGCTTATATTTGCAGGGATTATCAATCTCAATATAATATACAATGAAATCATTAAACGAAAGAGCAGCAGATTTGCTGCAAGGTTGTGAAACGGTAATACTCAGTTCGGTCAATCAAGAGGGATATCCCCGTCCTGTCCCTTTGAGTAAGATTGCTTCGGAAGGTATTTCTGAGATTTGGATGGCAACCGGGGAACATTCTGTGAAAACGAAAGATTTCCGGAGCAACCCGAAAGCGGGTCTTTGTTTCTACGAACAAGGGAATAGCGTTGCCCTGACCGGTGAAATAGAGGTAGTGACAGATGCCGGACTCAAACAGAAGTATTGGCAAGACTGGTTTATCGCCCATTTCCCAAAGGGACCGACTGATCCGGAATACGTTTTACTGAAGTTCCGTTCTGAGCATGCCACGTTCTGGATCGACGGACAATTCGTCCATCGGAACATTTAACCCGTTACCCTGTATTCTGCTTCTTTTATGGTAAATCTTTTAGCTTCTGAGAGGTAGGTACAAAAAAACGGTACTTCGATTCACATCGCAGCACCGTCACAACACAAACACAAAATAAAACACGACAAAACTACTATGCAATCTTACCTGTCTATGCCGGGGAGGCATACGGTGCGACTATTATGGATATTCCCATAGGCATAAAGCGCTTCAGGCCGATTTGCATAATTATAAACGCAGAAGAAATCATTTTGTTCAGGAGTGAGCAAAAAAAAATGTATTTTTTTCGAGTTATATGTATTTCCCCAAGTCTATGACCGGCTCTCAATAGGCTATAACCGTATCGGGCACATTCAATAGAATCGCGTAGTCTGTTCGGTTCGTATGGATATCTTTTAGTAAAGTGATGGAATATATTTCAACCGTATTTCCCTGTGTTTCCTCTTTTTGCCTGATCACAAAAGATACATCCTTGGTTTTACTGGCCAGTACTAACAATTCGATTAAGTGACGTAAATATTTGATGCTGATCCAGATATCCTCTCGATGTATCTTAATTATACTGATTGATTAGTGAATTTTTTGTTATTAAATATCGGTAATAGAATATTCTGAGTTAAGAATCGATCGATTGGATGATTTTCTTTTCAGAGTATCGGTCAATATCGTCTACGAACAAGAATATTCTTAAGTCCTTCGTGTACTTGTCCCATGTTTTAATCAGAGTTTTAAGTTCCTTTTTTAATTTTGTAGTTTTATCATGGAAACTAACTTTCTTTTTAAATTGTGGATAATCATTAAGCTCTGTCTCTATTATGTTCAATCAAAGGTAGTGAGAAATATTATTGGTCAATGAACGGATAAAAAACAGGAAACTATTGATAATTTTCTTATTTTATTCTCTTATAATCGGGAAAAAGAATACTTTTGTTATCATAAAATAAGCATAATCTATGAAAGCATCTTCCAATAATCTTTTAAGCATCATAAAGGGACCACGACAGTTTGTGATTCCCATTTATCAGCGTACATACAGTTGGCAACTGGTTCAATGCAATCAATTGTTGAATGATATTTTGCGTATTAGCAACGATTCTGCCGTCCAGGGGCACTTTATCGGTTCTATCGTTTATTTTCAGGAGAGCATACATACAGTGTCCGATGTGCCTAAACTTCTGGTTATTGATGGACAGCAGCGCTTGACCACTGTCTCTTTGCTGATAGCGGCTATTGCCGATTTTATAAAAGAGAATGCAGTAGAGATAGATACCAGCTTCACTAAACTTCAGAACTATTATCTGATCAACCCGGAAGAAGATAATGAATTGCGGTATAAACTTCTGCTGACCCGGAGAGATAAAGATACCTATATAAATTTATTGAAGGGGATTCCTCGGTCCGAGGGGATGTCACAACGCATCATTGAAAACTATGACTTCTTTAAAAGTAAGATAAACAAGGAGAATGTGGTGGCTATTTATAGCGGGGTACAGCGACTGTTTGTTGTGGATGTGGCTCTTGAAAAGGAGAAGGACAATCCACAATTGATATTTGAAAGTATGAACAGTACGGGACTTGATTTATCACAAGCCGACTTGATTCGCAATTACGTGCTGATGGGACAAGAAGTTCACTTGCAGACCTCACTTTATGAATCTTATTGGTACCCTATGGAACAAGGATATGGTAGTGAATATGCGGCGCTGTTTAATAGCTTCATGCGCGATTACTTATCAGTGAAGACAGGTACCATTCCTCGTATCGATATGGTGTACGATGCTTTCAAGGCCTATGTGATAGGGGGAAAAGCTCCCGATACTATCAGCGAAGTAGTCAAAGACATTTATACTTATTCCGGATATTACGTCAACATGGTTCTTCACAAAGAGCCGGATAAGCTGCTTTGCGGGGCTTTCAAACGCATCAGCCAGTTGAGGGTTGACGTTAGTTACCCGTTTTTATTACCGTTGTACAACGATTATGTCAACGAAGTTATCAGCAGGGACGAGTTCTACGAAGCTCTTTGTCTGGTTGAGAATTATGTGTTCAGACGTGCCATTTGCGGCATACCGACAAATAGCTTGAATAAGACGTTCGCTACTCTCTATAAGTCATTCGATAAAGCGAATTATATGGATGGTCTGAAAGCTGCATTCCTATTGCTGGATAGTTATAAGCGCTTTCCGAACGATACGGAGTTCACTACTTTCCTACAAACCAAAGATGTTTATAATTTCCGTAACAGGAACTACCTTTTAAATCGGTTGGAAAATTTTCAGCGTAAGGAGATGGTGAATATTTCTGATTATACCATCGAACATGTCATGCCTCAAAATCCTAATCTATCACACGAATGGCAAGAGATGTTAGGGGAAGGTTGGGTAGAAGTCCAGGGTAAATATTTACACACACTTGGTAATCTGACTCTGACAGGTTATAATTCGGAATTGAGTGATCGTCCGTTCCAAGAAAAGAAGAGTATGGAGGGAGGTTTCGACGATTCTCCTATTCGCCTCAATTCATATCTGAGGAGAATCAGTTCGTGGAATGAAGAGCAAATACTTGTGCGCGCGGGGCAATTGGCTGAGAAAGCTAAAGAAATATGGAGATTTCCTTTATTATCGCCGGAGACACTCGAAGTTTATAGATCTGCGGAGAGAGATCCTGCAGAGTATACGTTGGAGCACTATGAATATCTGAAGGGAGACATACTTACTCTGTTTCAGGCCTTGCGCAGAAGGATAATGAATATAGATCCTTCCGTAAAGGAGGAACTCAAGAAGTTGTACATTGCCTTTAAAGCTTATACTAACTTTGTGGATGTCGTGCCTCAGAAATCCCGGTTGCGCCTTTCTCTAAATGTAGCATTTGCAGATATACTTGATCCAAAAGGTTTGTGCAAAGATGTATCCAACTTGGGACGATGGGGCAATGGCGATGTAGAAGTCGGTATTTCGAATATGAATGAATTGGATGATATCATGGAGTTGATTCAACAAGCGTTTGATAAGCAAATGGAAGCGAACTGATTGTTTTTGTGCGTGATGTAGTCTGCTATGAATAACTTTTGTTCGGCATGTATTTAAATATGCTGGGCAAAAGTTATTTTTTTTATTTCTGGATAGGTGGTTTGCTTTTGTGACAGTCGTGTCGGTTTTGAATGCAATAAAGAAGGCTTTAGTGCTTTTAGAAGGTCTAACCAAAAAAGAAACTGCAAACGTATTCATTACATTTAATTTAATTGTTAGTAAATTAAACGTTCTTATGAATTCAAATTTGAAGCTGAATATTATGTGTCGGAGACACGAAAAGTAAAGGTACAATATTTAAAAAGTAACCGATATATAACATCCATCAGTTCAGGTGGTTAGAATACATGAATGTTACGCATGGATTGGTCGCACGGGTTACTAATAGTTGGTCGCACATTATGCACACTATTTTTAAAAGTGTAGCAAAGGTAAGAACATAAAAAATCACTAATATATTGAATATCAGTGCTAAATATTTGTTCTTAATTCTCCTTTGCGGTGCGTACGGGACTCGAACCCGTGACCCCATGCGTGACAGGCATGTATTCTAACCAACTGAACTAACGCACCAATTTTATTTTTAAATTAAGACTTGAGATGCGGTGCGTACGGGACTCGAACCCGTGACCCCATGCGTGACAGGCATGTATTCTAACCAACTGAACTAACGCACCAGAATTTCATTTCTTAATTGCTATCTCTCTCGATTGCGGTTGCAAAGGTAGGCATTTTTCCGAAACCTGCAATAGCTGAACGAAAAGTTTTTTGAAAAAAATGAAGCTGTTTTGGCTTAGTTCCTCATTCTGAACGTATTTAGTTTGAAAAAAAAGTGTGAAAAAATAATAGTCTTATCAGGTCTCGGTTATCTTCCTGTTTTTCCATTCGGATAATACTTATTCATTTTATATGCCTAAAATCTTTCTATCTGTTATAAATCTATCTTTTAATTCAAACTTCCTGCTCTGATTTTTCGTAGTTTTGCAATAATTCGTTATTTTTGCGAACTAAATGTAGAACATTAAAATGAAAGTAGCAGTTATCAAATATAATGCAGGCAACATCCGTTCTGTGGACTATGCCTTGAAGCGCTTAGGGGTGGAAGCAGTGATTACATCTGATAAAGAGGTGCTGAAAGCTGCCGATAAAGTGATCTTTCCCGGGGTGGGAGAGGCCGAGACTACCATGCTTCATCTCAAGGAGAGTGGCATGGATCGTTTCATTAAAGAACTCCGTCAGCCGGTGCTGGGCATTTGTCTGGGCATGCAACTGATGTGTCGCTTCTCCGAAGAGGGGAATGTCGATTGTCTGGGTATTTTCGATACCGATGTGAAACGTTTTGCTCCTCGGAAGCACGAGGAAAAAGTTCCCCACATGGGATGGAATACCATCAGCCGCCTGAAGAGTGACCTGTTCAAAGGATTCACCCGTGATGAATTTGTCTATTTCGTACATAGTTATTATGTGCCCGTCAGTGAATTTACCGCTGCCGAAACCGATTACATCCGGCCTTTCAGTGCCGCTTTGCATAAAGATAATTTCTATGCCACCCAGTTTCATCCCGAAAAAAGCGGTGAGGCGGGCGAAAGAATTATAAAGAATTTCCTGGAGCTTTAGTCCCTCCGGGATTTTAAACCGTAAATTGAAAACAGACAGATGATAGAATTGATTCCGGCCATTGATATTATCGACGGGAAGTGCGTACGCCTCTCCCAGGGAGATTATGGCAGTAAAAAGGTATATAATGAAAACCCGGTAGAAGTTGCCAAAGAGTTTGAGGCCAACGGTATCCGGCGTTTGCACGTGGTGGATCTGGATGGAGCCGCTTCGCATCATGTGGTCAACTACCGGACACTCGACTTGATAGCCAGTCGCACATCGTTGATTATCGATTTCGGCGGTGGGTTGAAGAGTGATGAAGATCTGATAATTGCTTTTGAGAATGGTGCGCAGATGGTGACCGGCGGTAGTATTGCCGTCAGGAACCCTGACCTGTTTTGCCGTTGGATCGACCGTTATGGCAGTGGGAAAATCATTTTGGGAGCCGATGTTAAAGATCGTAGAATAGCTGTCAATGGATGGAAAGACGAAAGTGCTTGTGAACTTTTCCCTTTCTTGAAAGATTATACCCAGAAAGGAATTGAGAAAGTGATCTGTACCGATATCAGTTGTGACGGCATGCTGGCGGGGCCATCTTTGGATTTATACAAAGAGATTCTGGCAGAGCATCCCACTCTTTATCTGATAGCCAGTGGCGGTGTGAGCAGTATAGCCGATATTGAAGCGTTGCACGAAGCCGGGGTACCTGCCGTTATTTTCGGTAAAGCCCTTTATGAAGGACGTATTACTTTGAAAGAGCTTCAGGCATTTCTTTAACGGCAGCATAGCAGGGCAGAGTTGTGTTTATGCCTGTCGAAAGTCCGGTGTGTGCTTTGTAGTGAATCATTTGTCAAACGTAAAATCGTAAATATATAGTTGTGTTAGCAAAAAGAATCATACCTTGTCTTGATATCAAAGACGGTCAGACCGTAAAGGGGACTAATTACGTAAACTTGCGCCAAGCCGGTGATCCGGTGGAGTTGGGACGTGCTTAGAGCGAGCAGGGGGCAGACGAGTGGGTTTGTCTCGACATTACGGCCAGCCACGAAGGTCGCAAAACTTTTGCCGGGCTTGTTCGGCGGATAGCTGCCAATATCAGTATTCCGTTTACTGTCGGGGGGGGGATCAACGAGTTGAGTGATGTGGACCGCCTGCTCAATGCCGGTGCCGACAAGATTTCCATCAACTCTTCCGCTATCCGTCATCCGCAGTTGATCGATGATATTGCCAAGCATTTCGGGTCGCAGGTATGTGTGCTTGCGGTAGATGCCAAGCAGACTGAGAACGGGTGGAAGTGCTATCTCAATGGCGGACGTATCGAAACCGACAAGGAATTGACGGCATGGACCAAAGAAGCTCAGGAGCGTGGGGCCGGCGAAGTGTTGTTCACCAGTATGAATCACGATGGTGTGAAGACCGGATATGCCAATGAAGCCCTGGCCGAGTTGGCTTCTCAACTCTCCATTCCCGTTATTGCATCGGGTGGGGCCGGACAAATGGAGCACTTCCGTGATGCTTTTACGCTCGGCAAAGCGGATGCCGCACTGGCAGCCAGTGTTTTTCATTTCGGAGAAATTAAAATTCCCGAATTAAAATCGTATCTTTGCGGCCAGGGAATTACCGTCAGGTAGAAAGCGTAAGCAAATCTTAGCCTGAAGATTAAAGAAAGAATAGAAACGAATCAGACTCACCACAGAGTAGCACAGGGTTCCACAGAGATGGTTTTCTCTTAATATCTTATAAACAAGAGATTAAAGCGCTGTGAGACTCCATGTTACTTTGTGGTGAATCAAACTCAAAAATATAATAAATAAGAACCATGGATTTAGATTTTGATAAAATGAACGGACTCGTTCCGGCCATCATACAAGACAACGACACCCGCAAGGTGCTGATGCTTGGCTTCATGAATAAAGAGGCTTACGAGAAGACTGTTGAAACCGGGAAAGTAACCTTTTTCAGCCGTACCAAGAACCGTTTGTGGACCAAAGGCGAAGAGAGTGGTAATTTCCTGAATGTCGTTTCTATTAAAGAAGATTGCGACAAAGACACGTTGTTGATTCAGGTAAATCCTGTCGGCCCGGTATGCCATACCGGCACCGATACTTGCTGGGGCGAGAAGAACGAAGAGCCGGTCATGTTCCTCAAACTGTTGCAGGACTTCATCGACAGACGTCACGAAGAGATGCCCGAGAAGTCGTATACCACCAGCTTGTTTCAGTCCGGCATCAACAAGATAGCGCAGAAAGTAGGCGAAGAGGCGGTGGAAACAGTGATCGAGGCTACCAACGGTACAGATGACCGTTTGATATACGAAGGTTCCGACCTGATTTACCACCTGATTGTATTGCTGACCTCTAAAGGATACCGCATCGAAGATCTGGCACGCGAATTGCAGATAAGACATAGCGACTCATGGACGAAA
>ENA-OQNI01001420-OQNI01001420.1-human-gut-metagenome-genome-assembly--contig:-NODE-1420-length-14880-cov-3.773673_pt1 | contig 14880 bp, 9 predicted proteins | sample MGYA00242627_ERZ504876 | MGnify/ENA primary metagenome ERZ504876 (study PRJEB26092, sample SAMD00036386) | human gut metagenome | host: Homo sapiens | study: EMG produced TPA metagenomics assembly of... | reverse complement strand
CTTCCCTAAGGAAAAAAACAATGTTTGGAAAGAACGCCAAAGTCGACCTCGAACTCAACCGTGATGTCGAACAACTCATCAAAACCGGCGGCAAGGAGAAGCTCCTGCCCATCGTGCAGGCCGGCGACAATGATCAGCAACTGATAGATCCATGTAGCAGAATTATAATACGCAATAGTTTTCCAGAAAATCTCCATAAAATATAGATTCTTTATTTAATAGATAAATTGATTAATGCCGTGTCAGGGAAAAAGCTTTGTGAGGAAGCAGAAACATGGGGAAGGTAGCTCCTACTGCCAACATAAAGATAACGGTACAGGTAACCAGGCCATTAGAGAAAAACGTCTCCATGTATTTGCCCAGACGCTCCGGTTCGTTCATTGTTTGCAGACTCATAATCAACGAGAACACCATATTGTAGGCAAACTTACCCGGAATCATCGGGAGCAATGCCGGTATATAAAGCACAGTCATCGGACAATACACCTTCCGCCCGAGCCACAAACTGCCAAAGCCGATAACCAATGCCCCGAACAAAGAAGCCGTGGCAATGTCGACACCCAGGAAAGTCATCAGGCAATAACGACAGGCATGTCCGGCTGCCGCAAGTATCGCAATCATCTTGAAAGCCCGCAACGGAGGATCGGATATGGCTCCAAAACCAATACCCGCTATTGCGGCAAAAAATCCATCGGAAAGAATATCTAAAGCTATCATATCAAACTGTTTTTAACCATTAACAATGTAAACGACAGGCCTATCGCAATGCTGACAATCAGTAGCGCGGCTTCCGTCAATCGGGCAAATCCCGTAAGGATGTATCCCTCTACAATATCAATCACACCGTTGATCAACGGCACACCCGGAACCAGATAAAGCACGCTGGTGGCAAGAGCTATCTCCGAAGTGGTATCAAAAATCAGTGCCGTCGATGCACAAAGCGACGCAACAAAAGCGGAAACAATGAAAATAATATAATGATTGATTTTCTTCTTCTGCATCTGTTGCTTCAGGAAAAGTCCGGTGATGGTAGCCGAAAAGACAATGCCCATAGAAATAATATCGCCACCAAACAACTTACAGAATGAAGCATTGGCAAATCCGACCAGTAAAAGAACAAATAGCGGATCTATTTTCGGTGCCGATATGATTTTGTTGAACTTATCCGACAATTCGTGTAAAGACAGATGTTTGTCGTAAACCTCCCAGCTCAAGGCACTCAACTCTGAGTTGTGTTCAAAACTGATCGGATGGGGAGGGATATCAATCACTTCATTGCAAGCTTCACGCGTCTCGTTGTCGATGATAGTCAGAATGATGTTTTTGTGAAACACACTCAACTTCACATCCACTCCATAGGCTTCTCCGATGCGCTTTGAATTACGGATCACACGGGAGGTATGCACACCTGCTCCCATCAAATGGGCCGAATATCCGGCAATGAACTTGGATATGGAAATCAAAGATTCATTTGTAGTCATAAAATTGCTCACTTTTTTAAATCGGGCGCAAAAGTACAAAAAAGAAAGGAAAGAGAAAGCACATAAGTCATTTCATTTCACCAGACTCTCCTTGTCACATTGCTTATCTTTATTATTATTTAGAACTCAACCTAACGAAAGAATTAATAATTGTGCCGTAAGCACACGCAGGAACATCGTCAGCGGATAGACTGTAGCATAACCTACTGCCGGCGCATCACACGATGTCAGATCATTGGAGTAGGCCAACGCCGGTGGATTCGTTGTGGAACCGGCCAACACCCCTATCAACGTATAATAGTTCAGCTTGAAAGCATAACGTCCGATAAAACCGGCCAGCAGCAGGGGAACGACTGTTATAATCATACCGTAAGCGATCCACACATAACCGCCTTCATGGATAATGGTTTCCACAAATCCGTCACCGGCTCCGAGACCGACACAAGCAAGAAACAGCGAGATGCCGATTTCCCTTATCATCAGATTGGCACTCATAGTGGTATAAGTAATCAGCTTATACTGCGGGCCGAAGCGGCTGATAAGAATCGAAACAATCAACGGGCCTCCTGCCAACCCGAGTTTAACCGGTTGGGGAATTCCGGGAAACATAAACGGGATGCTACCCAGGATACATCCCAAGGCAATACCCAGAAAAATAGGAATCAGATTCGGATGATTCAGGCGTTTCATCGAATTACCCAATACCTTTTCTGCATGACTCACCGCCAACTCACTGCCGACAATCGTCACACGGTCTCCCATTTGTAACTGCAACTGGGGACTTGCCACCAGATCCACTCCCGAACGGTTGACGCGGGTGACACTGGCACCAAAATTATTACGAATCTTCAATTGCGCCAATGTCTTACCGTTCAGTTCAGGCTTGGTTATCAGAATTCGGCGTGAAATCAGTTCTTTGTTCAGCTGTTCCCATTCCACTTCGATCGGTTTGCCGAAAAACGCAGTGATCGCCTCTATATCTATCGGAGTCGCAATAACCAATATTTCATCACCCAGATGAAGCTCAGTATCGGAATTTACCAATTCCGACTCTTTCTTTCCGTTCAAATGCCGGATACGCGATACCACAAAATTACGGTTTACCAATGGACGTATATCCTTAATACGTTTACCGTGAAGAGCTTCATTACGGACCTCCAATGAAACAGGACGGACTGTCAACTCTTGTAAATGTCCCAGTCCCTGTTCGGCTTCGGCTTCCTCCTGCTTGGTATTAATACGGAAAAGGTATTTAAGGCCTAACAGCGACATGATGCATCCCACTACGCCCAACGGATAGGCTACAGCATATCCCAAAGCAATCTCCGGTGCATCTATCCCGGTCAGGTCACTGTTGGCCTGTTGCGCAGCACCCAATCCGGGTGTGTTGGTCACCGCTCCCGATAAAATACCTACCATGGTGGTAATCGGTATTCCGGTTATAAAATGCAATGCAAGGGTAATGATGACTCCTGCAAAGACAACGATCATAGCCAACATATTGAGGGTGAATCCTCCTTTCTTAAAAGCGGAGAAGAATCCGGGCCCCACCTGCAATCCGATGGAATATACAAATAAGATAAGTCCGAACTCCTTCAGAAAGTGCAATAAATGCTCGTTCAGATTCAGATTAAAATGTCCGAAGACAATGCCGACAAACAAAATCCAGGTAACTCCCAGAGAGATGCCTGCTACTTTTATTTTACCCAGCATAATGCCAAACGCAATGACCAGCGACAGGATAAGCACGGAATGTGCCACTCCTCCACCCCAAAGGTTGGGGTATCCCTCAAACAGGTTTCTTAAAAGTTCCATAGTATAAAAAGTTATGTTGATTGAATACTTGTTTACATATCCCCGGAGAGTCGATCAGTTACTTCACCCACACCATCCGTACAAGAAAGATTTGCCTTACAGGCCAATTCCCCTTCTTGTATTTTCTTTAGGCAATCGTGACACAAACAGTCCGGGAAATGCTCCTTGATATAAGCACGTTGCAGCGAGTCGAGCTTTACCGTAGCACAATGACATAATAATATATTGTCGTGCCGGCATTGAAACACAGCACCACAACACGGACATACCTTTTTCACAGGCACACCACCTTTCTTTTTTTCCTGATTAAATACTTTTTTCGTACTGCTTTCCTAATCCCACGAGTAAAAACAGCCTTTGATGAACGGCAGGTCTTCTGACTGACTTCTAATCTTGAAGCCTTCCCGACGGAGGTATTCCCCCCACGTCAGTGGCGAAAGGATTGTTTCAAGATATCGATGAAGCTTCACAGCAGCGGGACTGTCCGGGATTTACACCCGATTCCCTTTTAATCCGAATGACGAAAGTCTTCATTCGAAACCAATTCGGGACAAAGATAAGGATAAAAACCAATAGATGAAGAATTGTTAATGAAAAATATAAGATTCATCTTCCTTTATACACTCCGACAGCGAGAATCCGGCTCCCTTTCCATCAGTGCCTCAATAAAGGCTGAATCGGCATCTTCCTCTTTTAGAGCCTCTTTTTCATCAAAATAGAGATTCTAAAAGGAGGATGCAGAATGTCAAATTTCCAAAAACAAAGCGTCTATCAGGACTTTTTTATATGTACCTATTAATCGGTATATTTTTCAATTTATTTCTATATAATCTAATAAATGTATATATTTGCAGCCGCTTAGGTGATGCATACCGGACTTTCTGTTCGTTGCATAAAAGGGAATCGGGTGTAAATCCCGAACAGTGCCCGCTACTGTGATCCCCCTGCTCTTCTACTGTTGCCATCATAATCGGAAGAAGATAAGAAAAGCATTTCTACATATACCACTGTCATAGCCTGTAAAGCATGACGGGAAGGTAGCTTTTCAAAAAGGGATAGTCAGGAAACCTGCCGAAGCAGACATAGATAACAGTGCCCTCCCGGGGTCAGGAAGGCCGTTTACTAACACATTATTCAAAAACATCAATGAACAAAAGATGCTTACTGACCATCCTCTTGGGAGGATGCGCGGCAATGGGTGCATTTGCACAACAACACGCGACAGGCAAGAAGACAGAGATGAGTGTTGACCTGAATCCTGTAGTTGTAACAGGTACCGGTACACACCAAAGGCTCAAAAACACACCGGCACCGGTGGAAGTAGTAACTGCCAATGAAATAAAGAAAGCCGGCATCACAGACTTTCAGCAGGCAATGACCATGCTGGTTCCTTCTCTTTCGTTCTCTACCAACTCAATGGGATCTTACCTGATGATGAACGGACTCTCCAATAAATATGTGCTGATTCTGATCAACGGACGTAAACTGACCGGAGACACCGCTAATAATATCGACCTCTCACGCATTGATATGAGCCGTGTGAAACGCATCGAAGTGCTGGATGGTGCCGGTTCGTCACTCTATGGCTCTGACGCCATTGCCGGTGTGATCAATATAATCACCAACGAACCGAAAGAACTGATGCAGGTGACTTCTACCACCCGATATGAAGATCATCGCCAACTGACACAAATGGTAAATGCGGATATTGCAACAGAAAAGTTCGGCTCATATACCTCCTATAAACACGAACAAAGTGCAGGATGGCAGAACAGCGATCTGGCATATGTTACTGATAAAAAAGGTAATGTATCGACAGTACCGACCGTATCAGCTACATCCAATGGTTTCCATTCTAATCTGGTAAACCAGAAATTCACGTTCGAACCGACTGAAAAGCTCTCTTTCTATGCTAACGGAGGATACTATTGGAAGTTGACGGACCGCCCTGTATACACAGCGGATATCGATGGAGGTTCCAAGTATGATCTACATTACGAATCGTATAACTTCGGTTTAGGAGGACGTTACAAAATCAACAAGCGTTCTTCCATCCAACTCGATTTGATGAATGATAACTATATGCAGAACTACAAATATACTGTAGCTGACGATAAAAATAAGATTGCTATTGGAGATTACGCCAAAACCAAAGAGCAGCACTTTTATGATGCAGAGCTAAAGGGAATCTTCAACTTTGCCAAAAACAACATGACGGTACTGGGAGTGGATTACCGCTCTGAAAGCCTGGATCGTCCCAGTGCAAGGGTGGACAAGTCAGTGTATACGGCATCTGCTTATGCGCAACACGAAATCAAGTTATGGAACTGTTTGACCGGTATTGCCGGCGTACGCTATGATTATCACGAGCTGGCAGGCGGACGCTTCACTCCGAAGGTGGCTGTGATGTATTCAGTAGGTGCTTTCAATATTCGTGGTACTTACTCCACCGGTTACCGCGCCCCCGGTCTGGACGAACTTTATTATTATATGAATAAAGGTAAAACGATCACTCAAGGTAATAAAGATTTAAAAGCAGAACACAGTAATTATTATTCTGTAAATCTGGAATACAATACAAACCGCCTGAATGTCTCTGTTACCGGTTATTTGAATTATATCGATGATATGATTAACTCTACTACATATAGACTTGTAGATCTTCCTAACGGTGAAGAGTTACGTGCTCAGGCCCAGAAAGAATTCAATCTGACAGACTCTGAAACAAAGGCATTAGCCAATTACAAACTTTATGGCAACCTCGACAAAGGTGTTGTCAGAGGTTTTGAAGTAAACGCAGCCACCAACCTCGGCGCAGGCTTCAGCCTGAACGGAAACTATGCTTACGCTTATGCACGTGGCAAGAGTGTGGACGGTGTATGGGGTAACATTGAACGCTCGGTACGCCACACCGGAACCGTAGCAGGGAACTACACACATGCATGGAACGACTATATGCTGAACGTAAATATCAACGGTCGTTTCCAAAGCAAACGTTTCCACCCGGGACATAGCTACGGTGACGCTCCGGGCTATGGCGTATGGAACTTGAATGTAAAACACTCACTGACAGGTTTCCAACACTTGGGACTGGACTTCGGTATGGGCCTCGACAATATTTTCAACAAACGTGATACTCGTCCTAACGGTGTGAACTACGCACTCCTCTCTCCGGGACGTATGGCATATGTAAGTTTAACCCTTCGTTTTAAGAAATAAACAATGAAAACATATATTCTCTCTTTATTCTTGTTAGTTTCCCTCTTCTGCTCTGCGCACGAAGGGGGGAACTTCGTGGCCTCCGATATGCTGGCCGGCATGCAGCCGGGTGATAAAGCCGCCTTGCTTATGGTACACTTCGGCACTACCTATGATGACACCCGCACCAAGACGATCGATGCCATCAATGCGAAAGCCAAAGAAGCATTTCCACAAATTGAAATGCGTGAAGCTTATACCTCACGTATCGTAATGCGCCGCCTCAAAGCTCGTGGTATTGAAAAACCTAATCCGCTGGAAGCGCTGCTGAAACTTCTCGGAGATGGCTATACACACGTCATTGTGCAAAGCACCAATATCATAGAAGGCGTTGAAATGGAATCATTGAGGCGTGATGTTGCTTCAGTAGCCCGTTTTTTTAAAGAGATCCGGGTAGGTAACCCGCTGCTCTATTCGGTAGAAGATGCTGAGGCAGTAGTAGATATCCTCGGTGCAGGCAAACCGGAAAAAGGAAGTGTAGTACTTGTGGGTCATGGAACCTACACTCCCAGTACCGCCACTTATGCAATGATCGACTACATGCTGAAAGCCAAAGGATTAAAAAACTTCCATGTAGGCACTATCGAGGGTTATCCTACTTTCGACACCATGCTTCAGCAACTCAAAGATAACAAAACGAAACAGGTTACGCTGGTTCCGTTCATGTTTGTGGCAGGTGATCACGCCAATAACGATATAGCCGTCGACTGGAAAGAAGCCCTTGAAAAAGAAGGTTTGAAAGTAGATGTACGTATGCAGGGGTTGGGCGAAATACCCGCCATCCAGCAACTGTTTATCGATCATGCCCAATTTATGCTAAAGCATGAAATGGTGGATATAATGAAGAAAAAAGACAAATACTCAAAAGACAAAGACGAATGAAAAGAATCATATTAGCTGCATTGGGGAGTGCTCTATTACTTCCCTCACAGGCACAACAGAAAAATAAAGAATATACTAACTTCAACGATTCTGTATTTTCAATCAACGAAGTAGTAGTGGCAACCAACTACAGACGCAAGACCGATGCTTTGAAACTGGATGTTCCGGCAAAGTTCATTCCTATTTCAACCAACTCCATTACTTCCGGAATGCTTGAGAAACGAAACATCCGGGATATACAGGAAGCCTCCCGCTTCCTTCCCGGTGTGCGCTTTCGTACCTCTTACGGAGCGTTTACCCAATTCTCAATCCGTGGATTCGATAATTCTGTAATCATGGTAGACGGAGTACGTGACGAACGCTCGTCTATTGACAACTCTTATCCGTTCATGGATTTATCGGCTGTGGAAAGCATCGAACTGTTAAAAGGTCCGGCTTCAGTACTCTACGGACAATCCGCTGTGGGTGGTGTCCTTAATATTGTCCGCAAGGCTCCTGTAAGCAAGCAAAGTGTCTATGCCCGCCTGGCTTATGGCAGTTACTATAACAAGCAGGCCACAATGGCTTTGGGTGGTAAACTGATAGGACCATTGAACTACCGTGCCAGCGTCAATTGGCAGGATCAGGAAGGATGGAGAAGCAATGCTACCAAACGTCTCTCCGGCTATCTGGCCTTAGGAGGGCATTTGACAGAAAATGACGAATTGGATATCCGTATCGGAGCTAACCGCGATTTCTATCCGACAGAAATCGGTTTACCTCCCACAATGTCTTATGACATCCTCTCAGCCACAGACGGCAGCAAATATCTGAGTAAGGGGGATGCCCTGCCCGGACTGAACAAGAAAGCCCGCTACAACAGTGAATCGGACTTTATGTACAACCGTGGATTCAATGCTTCTGCCATGTATAAGCACACATTCAGCGAAGCTTTCAAATTGATGGAGAAATTGTCTTATACCTATGACGACATTGACTACTTCGGTACCGAATCACTGGACTACCTCACAAGCGACCGTCCCATCTATGATCATTATTACATGACCAAAGACAAACAGGGCAATGATACCAAAAAGTATATCTGCCTGGACTCTATCTACTACAGTTACCCGCTACGCTTTTCACATATCGCTAAAACTGTGAACAATCAATTGGAGGCAAGCGGAAAGTTCTATACGGGAGACGTTGCACACAACTATTTGGGCGGTTATTCTTTTGTATCCTTGATGCGTGACTCTTATATGGCCTATGGCAATGGGAGCACCGGAGCCACCGGTCCCGGAACCACAGGACATGGCTCGGTATACAACCCTCACAGCATTGGTTGGATGGAAGCTCCTTTCAGATTTGTTACTGCACAGAAAACATTTACCCACGGATTTTATCTGCAAGACTTGGTGGAATTCAGTGATAAACTGAAAATGATGCTGGCCGGACGTTACGATCTTTTTATGTATAAGACTGCTAACCTGAACACCAGTGACGGAGGACGCCATTATGATAAACCGGATGACGATGCTTATAATAAAATAACCAATGGTGCCTTCACCTTCCGTGCCGGATTGGTATATCTGCCTATTGAAAAACTATCTGTTTACGGTTCATACGGTACTTACTTCAAGCCTATCCGCGCATTTTATGACGCTAACACCATTTATATCGACAAGGATGGAAAAGAGTTCACTCCCGTAAATGGTAAAGAGGTATTCAAGCCGGAGAAAGGTTTCCAGGTAGAAGTGGGTGCACGATACGAGATCACACGTACATTGCAGACTAACGTAAGTTTGTTCTATATCAATAAGGATAATATCCGCCAGACTCTTGCCAACAAAGGCGATATTTCCAACGGCGTAGAACTGGACAAGAAAGTTGTAGGACAAGTAGGCAGAATGGATTCCAAAGGATTCGATATTGACATTACCTGGAGTCCCATCTACAACTTGTCGATGAGCGCCGGATACGGATATACCGATGCAAAGGTACGCGATTTAGCCGACAACCCTTATATGCCGACCACTTCAAGCAAAGGCAAACAATATGCCTACATTCCTAAAAACACATTCTATGCTTTTGGCGCTTACACCGTATCCAAAGGCGTGTTAAAGGGACTGGGAGTAAACTTTTCTACCAGTTTTCAGGACAAAGTATACCGCAACTCGGATAATACGAGCTCGTTCGATGCTTACTGGCTGACCGACCTCGGTTTCTCTTATACATTAAAGAGCAATGTGCGCCTGGGAGTCAACATCAATAATCTGTTCAATAAAGAATACTGTAATCAGGCACTTGGTAATCAGTTAATACCAAGCATGCCTCGTAACTTCATGCTTTCCGCATCTTATACTTTATAATGATGATCACGAAATTCATGTATACCATTCACAGGGTACTGGGCACACTGCTCAGTATCCTGTTTTTAGTTTGGTTCCTATCGGCTTTTGTCATGATGTACCACGGATTTCCACGTGCATCACAAGCTGAAAAATTAGAAAAGCTGGAGCCTCTGTCTCCTTCTCTGCCTTCTGTCAGTGAAATTACTTCTCGCCTGCCCGAAGGAGAAAAAGTTAAGGGAATCCGTTTAGACCGATACCTCGGACAAACCATATTCCATATCCGTACGGACAAAGGTGAACACAATCTTCCGGCCGACTCCGTTCAGGCACTTCCGGTTATAGACGGAAGCCGCATCCACCGGGTAGCCTCTCTATGGTGTAACGCACCGATAGACAGAATCGATACTTTGAACCGACTGGATCAATGGATACCCTTCGGCAGTCTGAAAAGAGAGTTTCCCATCTATAAATTTCACTTTGCCGACACAGAAAAGCACCAGCTATACATTGGTTTGCAAAGCGGAGAAGTCTTGCAGTTCACTACCCGTAACGAACGTTTCTGGGCATGGCTGGGAGCCATTCCTCATTGGGTTTATTTTACTTGGCTCCGCCAAGATGCCGCTTTATGGAGCATTACGGTAATCTGGTTATCCGGTATCGGATGCCTGATGACTATTGCCGGATTATGGGTAGGTATTGATGTATGGCGTCGATCACGAAAGCAAAAAGGAAAATTCTCACCCTATCGTAAAAAGTGGTATCACTGGCATTATGTAACGGGAATTGTTTTTGGACTTTTTGTTCTGACATTCTGTTTCAGCGGTATGATGTCACTGGCGGAAGTGCCGGCATGGATCAGCAAACCGGTATTGGACAGGAACCCCACACGGGAAATAAAGAAGGGAGCACCCAAACCGGATCAGTATCTATTGGATTATCGGCAAATACTAACCGAATATCCGGACGTACGCCAGGTGGAATGGAGTAATTTCCGTTCAAAACCCTACTACATAGTAAAACGGAGTGAAGGAGATCTGTACATCGATGCCTCCGACTCTCTGCCCCATCCGTTGAATTTGGACAAAAAACAGGTTACTGACGCAGTAAGGACAATCCATGGGGACAGCATCCATCTGAAGGTCGAATTGATTGATAAATTCGAAACTTACTACCGCGACATGAGTAGGATGTATCGCGACCGCAGTTTATTACCGGTATGGAAAATCACAGTAGACGATCCCGACCACAGTTGTTATTACATTCATCCGGAAACAGCCACAGTCCGATACGTCAATAGCACTGCCCGTTGGAAATACTGGATGTATACCGCTTTGCACAGACTACGCATACAAGGACTGAACTCCTCTCCTACACTTCGTAAAAGTGTACTGTGGGTATTGCTGCTTGGCGGCACGGTTTGTTCATTAAGCGGAGTTGTACTCGGAGTGAGATATATCGAACGAAAATGCAGAAAAAAAACAAGAAGATAACATGAAAGTATTGACCTTATTTCGTCATAAAAGAACACTGTACATAGCCGGAAGCGTATTGCTTCTGGCTATTGCCTTTACTATCGGCTACCGCTATTGGATGGCCCCGACACGGATCCTGATTGTCAATCCGCTACCGGCACAAGCTGCCGACATAGTATTGAACAACGATAGCCGGAATATAGAAGTTACTTGCATACAAACCGAAAATTTGGAGTCCTTTAAGGGCTATGATGCCGTAGTTCTCTATGGACGCAGCCTCAACCTGAACGATCGACAAATGAAGGAGGCGGAACGTGCCGCATCGGCCGGTATTCCACTTTTCACGATTTCACTGCGTAACTTCAATACAATTATCAACAGGAATATCACCCCTGAGCAGGAAGCCATGCTTATGCAATATTTCGGGGATGCCTGCCGACAGAATTACCGGAACGGATTACGTTATCTCCAACACATTGCCACACCGACACGCTGGAACATTGAAACTTTTGATGCCCCTCTTCGCCTACCCAACAATCTATTTTATCATCAAGAATATGGAAAATACTTCGAGACTCAGAAAGCCCTTGAACAATACCTGCGTCAAAAAGGTATTTTCCATGAAAACGGACCTAAAATCGCTTTCATCTCCGGAGTCAGTTTTCCAATGGAAGGTAACAGAGCACATGTAGACACATTAATATCCCAAATGACACAAGCCGGATTTAATGTTTATCCCATAGCAGGAAAGGAAAAGCGGGAAGAGATGCTACGTTCTCTACATCCGGATGCATTGGTTTACCTTCCCATGGGAAGACTTGGAGATGATTCGCTGATTAACTGGCTGCATACCGAAAATATCCCCATTTTCAATCCTTTCCCCCTTATTCAGTCACGGGAAGAGTGGCTTGATCCGATGAAACCCGTCAGTGGCGGAACCCTTACAGCTCGTGTCCTCGTCCCCGAAATAGACGGAGGAATGACACCTTTGTTAATTGCTACACAGAATTTACACAAAAGCGGATATTATCTGCACGAACCGGAAATGGAAAGAGTGGATAACTTCATCAGCCATGTACACAAATATCTGGATTTGCGTACTAAACCCAACTCGGATAAACGTATCGCCATCTGTTACTTCAAGACACCGGGTAAAGATGCATTATTGGCCAGTGGAATGGAAGTGATTCCGTCACTTTACAACTTTCTGAAAAGGTTACGCACCGAAGGTTATGATGTCAGCGGGCTTCCTGCTACTGTCGAGGAGTTCGGCAAACAAATCTACCGGGATGGAGCTGTAATGGGTTCATACGCTGCCGGAGCTCAAGAAAAGTTTCTACAGACAGCCCATCCGGTTTGGCTGACTAAAACACAGTATGAAAAGTGGGTACATGAAGTAATCGAACCGGATAAATACAAAGAAGTTACTGAACGTTACGGAGATGCTCCGGGCCATTTACTGACCGGAACAAACCCTCAAGGAGAAGCCCAATTAGCCATTGCCTGCCTCCGCGTCGGCAACATCCTGCTTTTCCCTCAGCCCCGTCTTGCATTGGGGGACGATGATTTCAAACTCGTTCATGGCATGCCGGTCGCACCGCCGCACAGTTATCTGGCACCTTACCTATATGTACAAAAAGGGTTTCAGGCAGACGCGTTAATTCATTTCGGCACGCATGGCAACCTTGAATATACTCCGGGGAAAAATGTAGCCCTTTCTCATAATGATTGGGCAGATGCTTTGGTAGGCGACTTACCTCACTTCTATTATTATACTACCGGTAACGTAGGTGAAGGTATCATTGCCAAACGTCGCACTCATGCTGTGCTTGTCACCCACTTGACTCCTCCCTATGTGGAAAGCGGAATGCGTCAACGATACACTTCTTTACTGGAAGACATTCACAAAATACTTTCCGAAGACACAGAGAAAAACCGGACTTTGGGAATCCGCATAAAAAAAGAGGTCATAAAGTTGGGACTACATCGTGACCTCAAATTAGATTCTGTATCCAGTCGTCCTTATACCGCCGAAGAACTGGAACGTATTGATCTATTTGCCGAAGAGATAGCCAATGAAAAAACGATTGGAGCTTATTATACCCTCGGTGAAACCTATTCTGCGAGAGACCTGCTTACCACCACACTTGCAGTCAGTGCCGATCCTTTAGCCTATCAAATGGCGAAACGTGATCGCGATAAAGGTAAAATTACGACCGAACAGTTACAAGATTTTGGCTACATCACCCATCACTATTTACCCATAGCCAAACAACGGTTAATCCCCTTGTTACAAAATCCGCCTAAGGATACCACAGGGATCGCCCCCGAATTGCAAGAGGCACTCCGTTATCATGCGCTTTTAGTTTCATCCACCGGTAACGAATTGAACGCCATCCTACGCGGATTAAAAGGTGGCACAGTATTTCCGGCTCCCGGTGGAGATCCGGTACTCAATCCGAATGTCCTGCCGACGGGACGGAACATGTATAGTATCAATGTAGAAACAACTCCGGGCATATTGTCATGGGAAGAAGGCAAACGATTGGCAGAAGCCACACTGAAAGCCTATCGTGAGAATCACAACGGAGAGTATCCACGAAAAGTAAGCTACTCTTTTTGGGCCGGTGAATTTATCACGACCGAAGGGGCTACGCTGGCACAAGTATTCTGGATGTTAGGCGTAGAACCTGTACGCGACAAAATGGGACGTGTGGTCGATCTACGCTTAGTGCCTTCCTCAGAGTTAGGCCGGCCAAGAGTCAACGTCGTCGTACAAGTGTCGGGACAACTGCGTGACATAGCGGGTTCCCGACTGACTATGCTAACGGATGCCGTTCGCCTTGCTTCGGCCGCAGACGACAAAGCATACCCTAATTATGTCTCTTCCGGTACACGCTTGCAGGAAAAACTGCTGGTAGAAAAAGGAGTATCACCCAAAAGAGCACGTGAGATGTCAGTCATGCGTGTATTTGGTCCTGTCAACAGCGGATATAGTACCGGTATGATGGCATATACGGAAAAGAGTGACCGATGGGATCATGAATCGGAGTTAGTAGACGGATATCTGAACAATATGGGAGCCGCCTATGGTGATGAAGAGAACTGGGGAGGTATGCAAAAAGACCTTTTTGCTTCCGCCCTTTCCGAAACTGATGTAGTGATACAACCCCGGCAAAGTAATACCTGGGGACCACTTTCACTTGACCATGTATACGAATTTATGGGAGGTCTGTCGTTGACAGTGAAGACACTGACCGGTAAAGAACCGGATGCCTTAATGGCTGACTATCGCAATCGAAACAACAAACGGATGCAGAATATCAACGAAGCAATCGCTGTAGAGGCGAGAGCTACCGTGCTCAACCCAACTTTCGTGAAAGAACGGATGAAAGGAGGTGCCACCACCGCGCAAATGTTCGGTGAAATATTCCGTAATATCTTCGGATGGCATGACACCCGATCATCGGCACTGGATAAAGAGATCTTCAACGATCTCTATAAAAAGTACATTGTAGATGAAAACAATTAGGGTATCCGGGACTATTTCAAAAGAATTAATCAGGATTATTATCAGGCAATGAACACAGTCACACTTGACAGTGCACGGAAAGGAAACTGGAAAGAGAACGCCGAACA
>ENA-OQNI01001413-OQNI01001413.1-human-gut-metagenome-genome-assembly--contig:-NODE-1413-length-14985-cov-2.310674_pt1 | contig 14985 bp, 16 predicted proteins | sample MGYA00242627_ERZ504876 | MGnify/ENA primary metagenome ERZ504876 (study PRJEB26092, sample SAMD00036386) | human gut metagenome | host: Homo sapiens | study: EMG produced TPA metagenomics assembly of... | reverse complement strand
TTTATGAAAGATCAAATAGAAATATTTGGTCTTTTTTTTGTTTTTTGAAGAAAAAAGGAGACAACATGACGAATATATATTGTGGAGGATAAATATATGAATAGAATTCAAAATAAAAAACGTATGTATGATTATTGTTGTCAAAGAATTATTTGTCATAAAGAAATTCTATCAAGAATTATTCAAGAATATGTAGATGAAGCAAAGAAAATGACAATTGAAGAAATAAGTAAACATATTTATGGTATTAAAATGTCTTCTTTAGAAGAATATATTTATTCAAAGAAAAGAGATAAAAATAATAAACAAGATGTACGATGTTATTTTAATTTAAATGAATGTATTCAAATCAATATCTATTTAAATTTAGATTATAAAGAAGATGCACATGTAAATAAAAGAAAGAAACATAAAGTATATCATTTATATTTTATAACCCGATCTTTAGAATATGACGATGGAACTGTTTTAATGAATATAAATTCCCTACTAAATATTTATAAATATAGAATTTATATTTCAAATCGATATCGATCAAATAATGAATGTAAACAACATAATGAAATTCTTACTTTAATGCACATCATCTTAAGTTATCGAATGGGTGCAAAGTATAAAGAAAGATTAATAAAAAAATACATAAATAATAAAGAAATAGATAAGGAATTAGAGATAATGTGTAATTTAAGTCAAGCTATAGAAATGGATATTAAAGAAAAGACAGTCAGAAAAGTGACAAGAGAAGTTACAAGACAGAATAATGTCAGAGCTATTTATAATGTTATGAAAAATCTAAATGTTTCTTTTGATGTGGCGATAGATATTTTAGGTTTTACTAAAAACGAAAAAATTATTTTAAAAGAATATTTAAAAAATAAAGAATACTTATTGACCTTATAGTAACTCTAACGTGTATGTTTTGGTTAGAAAGAAGGAAAATAAAATGAAAAAGAGTGTGAAATTAGTCATGATCATTGTTTTATTGATGGCAGGTGGGTGTACGACTCAAAAGAAAGAAGAAAACACAAGAATCATCGATACAAGTATGTTTCTTTACAAAGTATCTGATCAAAAAGGAGGATATTCATATTTATTTGGAACATGTCATCCAGGAAGATATCCTATTAAAAGTTTAGATAAGGTAACAGAAAAGGCATTAGATGAAAGTGATTCGATTTATTTAGAATGTGATATGAATCCATCACCACAAAAAATAGAAGAATATGCTAAATATAATACATATAATTCAATTCGTGATTTAGGACTTGAAGATAAATATGAAAATCTTATGAAACAATACAAAAGTTTAAAAGGAAAACCTGGCTATGCACTCTATAATGTATTTGTAATAAACTCACTTATAAATAGTGATCCTGAAGTATTGAATAAGGCAAATATAAGTAAATTTAGTGCAATTGATAATTATATTTATGAGTATGCTCAAAAGAAAAAGAATTTTAAAGAAGTTGAAGGCATTGAATTTCAAATGAAGCTATTAACTGAATTATCAGGGAATTACTCAGAGACGATATTAGATAATTTAGCAAATAAAGAAATGGTAATAAAAAGTGCTAAAGAAGATTTAGATGCTTATTATAGTGGTAATACACAATATTATGAAGATGAACAAAATTTATTGTTAAATCAGTTGGAACAATTGAATGATAGGGATAAAGAAAAATTTGAAAAGTATTGGAATATACTTGCATATAATAGAAATATTCATATGAAAGATACGCTAGTTAATAGTATCAATAATGGTAAACATGATTTTATAGGTGTAGGATGTAAACATCTCTATGGTGAAAAAGGAATTATCCAATTATTAAAGGATGATGGCTATTTAGTTGAATGTATGAAATAATGAAGGTAGGTGAAAATTATGCAAATAAAAGAGGTTCAAGAAAAACTAAAAATCAGTTCTTATACACTAAGATATTATGAAAAGATGGGACTCATTCAACCTTATCGTGATGAAAATGGTTATCGAAATTATAATGAAGAAGATATTCACAAAATAGAGAGAATCATGTTTTTAAGAGATATCAATGTGCCTATAGAAGATATCAAAGATATCTTAAATAATAAAGTTACATTTCAAGATGTCTTAGAAAGTCATATTCAAAAGGTAAATACTGAAATAGAATCATTACAATATATAAAAAACATGTGTGAAGATTTAAAAGAAAAGAATATTCCTTTATTAGAACAAGTAATTGAAGATAATCAAATAGGAGATAAAAAAGTAAAAAAAAGAGATTTAAAGAAAGTATTTGATTATTTTAAGAAAGATCAAACGGTAGTTATTGGAACTAAATTTGATTTGAATATATATTTTAGAACATTTATTTGTGCATTGATTACTGCTCCAGTTCTAACATTTGCTGTTACTAAGTATCTACAAATGGTGCATATTTTAGAAATGGAAACAGTTATGAATCATATTTCTATTTATTTAATCTTAATAATTTTAGTTATATTACTTTCGATGTTAAGTATTTCTTATATGTGTTCCCATCAAAATTATATAGAACTTACAGATAATAAGATTTCTATTTTAGATGGTAAAAAAATATCACATTTAAAATTAAGCTACTTAGTTTTAAAAAGAGATTTAACAGCTATTATGGAGAATTATAGTTGGGAGGATTTAGAATATGTAGAAATTAAATTAGTGATTAAATATGGTGGAATAGGAATGGGAACAAGTAAAACGATGTATTATTATTTACCGAAATATATATTCCATTTTAAAGATTCAACTACTAAAAGCTTTTTAGAATGGAATAATCCTAAAGCAGCTTATCAAATATTAAGAAATAAAAATATGGAAATTGTGACAAGTGATGAAATGCTTGATTGTTTTGAGCAAAAGGAATTAAATGTATATGATTTTTTTGAAAATATTTATCATAAAAATGGGAAGAATAGGTAAGAGGATTAGAGGTGAATTTAATCCTCTTTTTTCACAGTTTCGATTTTATTAAGAATTTACAAAAAAACAGAAATTGCAGTTTTGATTCCATATTTTTTATTTATATTACTTAAACTTAGAAACTATATACAATAAAAAGACTGAATTAATCTTCAGTCTTTTTCATATAGTCATTTAAATGAACACCATTTTTTAAAGCTTCAATGACATGATCTTTATCAATCACATTTTCTACCTTTTCATCTAAAATCATTCCAATAAAACGTGCATCATCATCCAATGTAATCGGCCAATAGAAGTAGAAGTGATTTCCATCTTTAAATTCAAAACGATAATCAAGAACATACCAATCTCTTGCAATCGGTGTTCCATAACTTTCATAACGATGATTTAGAATCAATTCAACACTTTGAATATCTTCATACTTATAAGATTGCATATATTTTTCCGCTTTATTAAATAAAACACCGTAGTAATATTTTAAATTATTAAGATATCCATGAAATTGATAATAACGAATCCCATCACTTAAAAATTCTACCGATTGATTCATTGTTTGATCTAACGGCATTTTTAACCATATTTGCGAAAATTGAAATTCTGTCGCAACAAAGATATTTATAAAAAGAATCATTAATAAAACAAAGATAATGATTAAAGCTGTTGTCTTTTCAAGGTTTTCATCAAAAAAGGAAGCTGCACAAATCCACATAATAAATGATGGGGTGATTGCGGCAGGAATCTTATATAAGAATTTTCTTAATGCAAGTTTCTTTGTAAGTCTTCTTCCAAGAGATACAATATCTGTTGTTTTTTGATAACCTAATTTATAATTCTTCACTTCTCTTTGGATTTGTTGTAAAGCTGGTAACATTGGTAGATCTTTTCTTACATACATTTCTATATTTTCTTGAACTTCTTCTAAGCCTTTAATTTGTTTTTCTAAATGAATCTGATTTGTTTCTAAACATTCTTTAAAATCAAGTTCATTGTTTAAGATTGCTTTTACATCATCAATCGAAATATTTAAATTACGTAAGAACTTTACCATGATGAGTTTTTGTAAATCATCTTGGCTATAACTACGATAACCATTTTCATCTCTTTGTGGTGTAACGATCCCTTCTTTTTCATAATAGAAGATTGTATGCTTTGAAATCCCTAATTCCTTTTCTAATTCGTGTGTTTTCATAAATAACACCCCTTCCTTAACTTTATTTAACACTATAGAGTAGCTCTATAGTCAAGCTTTATATTGAATATTTATGCTATTATATTTTTTAATCCTATTCTTACAAACTAATACGTTTTTATGTATAAAATAATCAACCATTTATTTACCATATATAGTATATGCTTAATTATATCATAGTATATGTTGTAAAAGTCATGGACAATCAAGAATAATATAACTAGATAAAAATACAAAAAAGTCATCATAAAATAACTAATATTAAATGTAAAACATTTGTAAATCACTAAAACTCAATGTTGTTGAGTTGTTTAACGAAAACGAGGGAACATTTGTAAAACAAATTGTAACTCGTTTTTCTTATCCTGCTAAATATTAATATTAATTTATGTGATAAAAATATACTTTAAAAGGAAACTTTTTTGTTTCCTTTTTAGCGCTATAAATAGACATAATTATTTTAATTAAAAATAACACGGCAATCTTGCCGTGTTAAAGTTTTATTATCTCATCATTGAATTCTAATCGACGATTGCTATAAATATGAGCATACGTCCTTCTTGATGTTTGCACTGTATGACCAAGTCTTTCAGCAATTAATTGTTCAGATAGTTTTGTTTCAGCTAGTAAGTAGGATGCATGAGAATGTCTTAAACCATGGAAGGTAATTCTTTTGACACCTGCTTTTTTTACTTCTTGATTAAACCATCTTCTAAAGGTACTATCAGATATATATTTTTGAGCACCAAATACAAACCAATCACCATTGAAATCAGGACGAGAAATCAAATAGTTATATTTATATTGGAGTACATCCATTATTCTGTTAGGAATAGCAATAGTTCTATAAGAATTTTCATTCTTTGGTGGGGTAATATCAGCTGTTGAACCACTTAATGATTTATCAACAGTGATTGTACAGTTTTCAAAATTGACCATCTTCCATTGTAATGCACAAACCTCACCAATTCTAAGTCCTGAATAATATGCAAATTCAAAGAGTTCTTTTCTTTGTCCATCTTCAACTTTAGAAATAAATTCTTTAAAAGTATTATCTTCCCAATAATTATCTTTACTAGAGTTTTCTTTTTTCAATTTGTTTGGATCATGTGGTCTTACAACACCTTTGCATGGATTTTTTATTAACCAATCATGCAAAACAGCATATGTGAATAGACCGGATAAATGTAATAACATACTTTTACAAGTCTCTTCTGCATATTTTTGATTACCAATTCCATTTAGAAATATATCATTGATCCAACGTTGAATTTCTAATGTGGTTATATCTTTGATTTTTTTATTATTAAATGATGGAATGATAATATCTCTTTCGATATGACGATAACCCATGAGGGTTGATTCCTTATATTTAGTTTTAGCATCTTTGTTATATTCTTCAATAAGTTCATTGATTGTAATTTCTTTATTTGGATTTACGGAAAGATTGTTTAAATATTCCATTTCTGATATTTTAGCTTCTCTTTTAGTTTTGAAGCCTCTTTTTTTATAGTATTTTTTTCCAACTGTTTGTAATGCTATTGGAAGTGTACCATAGAAGGTATAAGTGCCATTATTTTCTTTCTTAATAGCCATATTAAATATTATCTCTTGATTCTACGATAGCTCTACTTGCAATCGCTTTTTTCATATTACTGACATCTAAATTGAGGTAGTTGTTTTCAAAATTAATGATGGATTCCTTTGGAAACATATATCCCTTACCAATTTTAATAGCACTTAATACTCCAGCATCTTTAAGCATTGTAATTGTAGCAACGTGTACATTAAATAGTTCTGCTACTTCTTCACGTGTAAATAATTTTAAATCATCCATTTTTAGTTTTCTCCTTATAATATATTTTTTCATTTATAATTGGTTGATACTTTGATGTTGCATTTACTATTTTCATCATTTCATTTAAATCACGAGGAAATTCACTACCATAACATTTTGCAGGTAGTTGAACATACTCATTTATATTATTTAATAAATCAATCATATAAGATATTTTTTTATCTAATGATTTTTGTTCATCATTATTGAGTAATAAATAGGAATCGATTAAATCATTCATAAGGTCTTGTTTATTTTTATGAGATATAAGGGTCAGTTTTTCAAATCTATCTCTTGTATATTGATCACATCTAAAATTGATAGTTGTATTTTTCATTTGATTCTCCTTTTTTACACGGCAATGTTGCCGTGTAAAGTATTAAAAAGTTATCCGGCAAGTTTGCCGTGTTGTGTTTTTGTGACAGTGTGACAGTTGTTTACGGTCACAAATCAACTGTCATACTGTCATCAGGACAATAAACAATGGATATGATACGTTTTTTTGATGTTCTTATTTGAGAAAAAGAAACATGATTTTCAGATAATACATATTCATTTTGCTTTAGAAATTTAAATAAATAATTAGGATTAATGTCTAGAAAACAAAGTTTAGTTAGTTCCTGACATGTTCCTTGAATTGTATTTTCTTTAGAACCAACAACAGTATTAATAATTTTAAGAATATTAGTATCGATATCACTAGAAATGCGTTCAATTTGATTATCTATTTTCCATTCTGGTGAATTCATATCTTTATGAATGGGAATAATTTCTTTGTGGTTTCTTAAAATAATTCTTAATTCGCCAACATTATCAAATTCATTTTTAACTTTAAGTAGAAATGTTCCTGTAGTTGCACCAGAAAGTGCTTTTGATCCTAACATATTATCTTGTTCAAAGTTCTCTTTTCCTTTTTTAGTGTGATGTAAGATAAAACAAATCAGATTTAATTCAATCATCAAATCTCTTAATTCTTTAATGATTGGATATATTTCTTTGTAAGAATCATCTGAACTGTTTATCTCATCTAATCCAATATATGAATCAATAATAACTAAACGAAATTCTTTAATATTAGACATTCCTTTGAGATACTTTGATATATCCCAAATAGATTTAGACTTATCAAATTCATAGATGATGGAATCAGTATCTGTCATATTTAAAGCTTTTAATCTATCTTTTGTTTCAAAATCATAATTATCATTATCAAAATAGATGACTTTACCTTGAACCATTTTTTTATTTAAGAATGGTTCACCACTAGCGATACTATTAGCCATTGTTGTTGCTAGTATTGATTTACCAGTTTTACTACTTCCAGCTAAAACATAGATACCAGGTTTTAAAATTCCATCAAACATACCTTGACCACTAAAAGAAAAATTAGAATTGAGTAGTTCTGTTTGAGTATAAGACATATATAAAAAACCTCCTTTCGTCAAAATTTAAGTTGAAAGGAGACAAAATTTTGTTATAATTCTCATTGAAAGAGCATTATGAAAATAGTGTTCCTTTCGCTACTTGAACTATCTGGAATGTTTGGCGACGGACTAGATAGTTCTTTTATTTGCCGTCTTTACACGGCAATATATGGTTGGTATAATTAATACCAAGAGGTATAAATTGATTTATACCTCACTAATAATATAGCATAAGGTGTAATTTCATTCAATAGCGCAAAATGAAAATATACCTAAAAAATATAAGGTGGTCAAAATGGAACTTGCAGAATACATAAAAAATATAAGAAAAGAAAATAGTTTAACTCAAAAAGAGTTTTCAGATAAACTTGGCATGTCTTTATCAACAATTAAGAAAATTGAAACAGGTGAAACAAGAGAATTAAGTAATAAATTATTAAAAGCATTAGGGACATTTCTTAATAAACCAACGGCAGCTATATTTGCAGAATACTTTTTTCCTTATGAAGAAATTGTAAAAGAAGATAGCTATGATCTAGATGATTTTGAATTCGCAAGAAGATTATTCGCAAAGTTATTATTAGATGGACATGGTGTTACCTCATTTTTGCTAAATAAAGATAAATTTAAAGAATATAATGGATTTAGGTATGCATCTTGTCTTATGATTGAAATGTATTCAAAAAAAGCACCAACTACTAATGTGATAGTTGCTAGAGGAAGTCGGTATTTACGAGATGAACTATCATATGATAATGAGGAAGATGTTGAAAGAGTTAGAAATAATATAATTTTTTCAGTAGTATCATATCCTGATAGGATGAATAGGTTATTAGTTGTGTTTGATGCAACAAGTGAAAAAGAGGTACAATGGTATAATGCATTAAAAAATTCAAAAGTATTTAATTTAAAAACATATATATATGTTGGCCTATTTGATTGGAAAACATGTGAAATGGAAAGCTCATATAGGTTTTTTGAAAGACGAATTGGAAAAAAGTATAAAACACAATAATTGTTGAATTAAAAAAATACTAGTATAAATTGTATTTTTTCTTTACTTTAGATAATGACTCTTTTGCATTTTTAACTTTCCTTTCATTTTTTATAATTATATAACTGCTTAAAAGAAAAAGATATGTTAATTCTCTATTTAATATTGACATGTATGATTGACTTTAATTAGAAGTACTGTATTGTGTATACTTTACAATATCTTTTTAAGATTAATGAAACGTATATGAATAAGAAAGGTAGTGATCACTAATTAAAATTTAGTCACACCTTATTATTTAAATAAAAATTTTTAATTATTTACGCTTATGTTATTATAATTATAAAAGTAAAAAGAATTGAAGTAGATGAGCATGTTAAAATAAAAAATAAAGGAGCAATGGCTATGGAGAATAAATTAGAAAAAAACGTACAAAATAGTTTTATGGATAATTTTGTTAAAACTGATGATATTTTAAATGACATGTGTGGAATTATTGAATCTTCACAAAAAGCAGCATATCAGGCAGTTAATATTGCACTTGTTCAAAGAAATTGGCTCATTGGATATCGAATTGCAGAGGAAGAATTAGGCGGAGATGAACGGTCTGAGTATGGAGTAGAAGTAATAAATGAAATTTCTAAAGAACTAACAAAAAGATATGGAAAAGGCTATGATAGAAGCAATCTATATCATTGTTTAAAATTTTATAAAACCTTTCCAAAGATTGTCGACACAGTGTGTCGACAATCTGGTACTTTACTTTCGTGGTCACATTATAGAACTTTATTACAGGTTAAAGATTCTGAAGCTCGTAATTGGTATGAAAAAGAAGCTATAGAGCAAACGTGGAGTGTTCGTACTTTGCAAAGAAACATTTCTTCACAATATTATTATCGTATGCTTCATACACAAAAAAAGGAACTTGTAGAAAATGAGATGAAAGAACTCACATCAAAGTATCAAAATAATAAGTTAGAGTTTATCAAAAATCCAGTAGTTGCAGAGTTTTTAGGATTTTCTCAAGATACAGATTTTACAGAAAGTGATCTTGAAAAAAGTATTCTTTCTAATTTGCAAAAGTTTTTAATGGAACTTGGAAAAGGATATGCTTTTGTAGCAAGACAACAACATATTCATACAGAAAAGCAAGATTATTATATAGATCTTGTGTTCTATAATTACATCTTAAAATGCTTCGTTCTTATTGATTTGAAAACTGAGAAAATAACACATCAAGATGTGGGACAAATGGATATGTATATTCGAATGTATGATGAATTAAAACGAAGTGAGGGTGATAATCCAACAATAGGGATTGTCCTTTGCTCAGATACAGATGATGATATTGCTCGTTATTCTGTTATGCATGGCAATGAACAGTTATTTGCTTCAAAATATAAATTATACTTACCAACAAAAGAAGAATTAAAGGCAGAAATTGAAACGCAAAAGGCAATGTTTTATCTTCAACAGCAGGAAAGTAAATAGAAAAAGTATGGTAGTAATTATGGAACTAACCGATAAATGGAGTGGCCATTAATTTGGCCACACTTTTCATAGTTGTTCAAGTTATTACAAGAAATCAATCTAAAATATTGTTATATAACACTCCAATATACTGTGTATACATGCACAATATAGGCGTGATATAGAAGAAATGGATTTAGATTACGTTGAAGCCCTTGAATATGGTTTACCACCAACAGGTGGAATGGGTATGGGTATTGATAGATTAGTTATGTTATTAACAGGACAAGAATCTATTCAAGAAGTTATCTTATTCCCTCAAATGAAGCCAAGAAATAAATAATTTGGATATATAGAAATTCAAAAAACACCGATAAAACCTAGATAAATCAGGGAATATCGGTGTTTTTTAATTTGATGTGTTGATTATTATGATAAATTTCCTTTCATGAACCAACCATAGGCTCTATCAGCAATAATTTTTGTTTCAAATAAATCAAGTCCACCACCCACAACAGCGCCAATACCAGGTATTAGCTTACCTAAATTAACAACACCTGTAGTTCCGAATTTTGTAAGTAATCGAAATCCTACTTTTTGGTTGATTTTTGTTAATACAGTTCCTGGGATTTTTTTTATTATGTTCGTTGATACTTTAACTCCGATTTTTATACCTGCTTTTTTAACAACGCTATTTATTGCTACACCTGCAAGACAGGCATAAACAAATGTTTGTGTTTGATCACAATCTAAATCATAACCAGCCATATATGCAACGCAGGCAATCATGCGCATTTGAACGTATATGACACTTCCAACATTTGCTGGGATAGCAACAGGAAGCGTTATAAATCCACCAAGCCCAGTTAGTGCACCAGATGTAGTACATTTAATAATTTGATTATGTAGCATAGCTTTACAAGCTTCTTCTTTATTCTTGTGCTTTTTTTGGTAATCAGCAGCCATTTTATCCACACTTACACTAACTGCAGGAATTCCATTTAAACATTTTTCATAACAAGAGTCTAATAGATTCATAATATCTTCTTGCGTAACGATTTGATTTGTTTTTTTTGTGTCCATAAATTCACCCTCTATATAAATGTTAATTAAATGATAACATAATAATTTAAGAATGCTAAACATTTCATAGTTTTTGCCTTTATTAATTATATGTGATTAATGATAAATTCTAAGTGTAGATAACAAAGAGGGGGTGTTAGGGCTTTACCTTCGAGTTAGCTAGAATGATAAACTAAAATTAGAGGTGATGGAATCGTTGTTAAAAATAACTGAATTTTCCAAACTTTGTAAATGTAGTGTTTATACTCTTAGATATTATGATCAAATAGGAATTTTAAAACCTTTAATTATAAATACAAAATCAGGATATAGATTTTATGATGAGAAGCAATTAGATGATTACATAGAAATAAAAGATTTTCAATCTATAGGGTTTAGTATTTTAGAAATTCAAGGTTTTAGTTCAAAAACAGATGATGAAATATTACATATGATTGATAAGAAAGTGGAACAACTCGAAGCAAAATTGGAATTATCAATATATATTAAAGAAAAATATTTTGGAGGATATGAGAGATGAAAAGAATAATAAAATTTATTATTTTAATGAGTATGATAGTAATGATAGGTGGATGTAAATCCAATAATGTAGATACAAAAAAGAATAGTGATATAGAATCATCATCAAAAATAAATATTGATAAGATAAGTTGGAATGTTAAGCAAGGAATTGCAGATGGTGAAAGATATGCTCTACTTGATTATAAAAATAATACAGCTTATACAATTACACATTTTGAATTAACATTTAAAGAAAAGGATAATTTAAAATCAGAAGATAAAGAAAAATTTTATGATTATATAAGAGACACATTGGGTGCAGATGAAGATGATATAAAAGAATTAAAAAAGAAAAAGATAAGTTTTAAAATGGAATCAGACAGATTTGTAAAAAAAAATAAATCAATAAAAAATCAAAAGATTTGCTATGGAATATTTTATGTAAAAGATGCAAGTTATGTTGATTTAACTGAACCTGATACAGCAACTATAGAATACATAAATGATAATAAGATTTATACAGTTTATTATGATTATCAATCAAAAGAATATACAGAAGAAGAATCGATAGAAGAAGCACAATATTGGACCAGGGGAATATTTAAAGATAAATTACCGAAACCAAAGGCAAGTGTTATAAAAAAAGATTATTTTGATGATGAAGATGAATTTAGCTTTGAAGCTTATGAATTAACATTAGATGATTATTATAATTACGTTGAAGAATGTAAAAACATGGGCTACACCTTAGATATTGATAGTTATGATGGTTATTACAATGCTAAAAATAGTGAAGGATATGAAATCGATATTGAATATGATGAAAAGGATCATAAATTAAGTGTTTCAATTTATTCTCCTGATACAGATGATGATGAAAGTGATTTGGATACTGATGAAGAAGATGAAGATGATTTAGAATCAGATGAAATAGAATAATATTACAAAAGAGTACTTTAAACGGGAGGCAAGAGTATGAGTAGAAAAAAAGAAAAAATACACATAGCAAAATTAATTAATAATATTATTGAAAGTAAAATAGCAATAGTTTTGATTTTAATAATTGTTGTAATAATTTGTGTTAAATTTTTTGCTTTTCCTATGTATGAAAAACATTTTGGTTCTAAAACGACAGTCGTCAACCAAGCAACATTAACAGATGTCATAAATACAAGCCAAATTTCTACATATCAAACAACCTATAATGGGATTGCAGAAAAATCAGTAAAGAAAAATAAAAAGATGGAAATAAAATATTTAGTAAATTATAAAGCAACGGTTACAGCGGGAATTGATATGAAAAAAATTAAGATTGATAGTATAGAAAATAATGAAATTGTGATTAAGTTACCATCAATAGAAATAGATGAGCCTTCAGTTGATATACAAACGTTAGACTATATTTTTTATGATAACTCATATAATAAAGAAACAATTACGGCAGAAGCCTATAAATTATCTAATCAAGATGCTAGAAAAGAAACAAAGAACAATAAAGCAATAAAAAAATTAGCATTAGATAATTTGAAAAGACTAATAAAAGCGTTAATAAATCCATTACTTGAAGAAGATGGAAAGGATTATACATACAAATTTATAGGGGATTAGAATATGAAAAATAAATTAAAAATTTTTATAATATTGGCGTTATTATTTACTGGATGCTTAGGAATTTATACATATGTTTCGTTTTCTACTAAAGAAAGTAATGAATATTTGATTCCAACAATAGATAAGGTAAGAGGAATTGCTGAATTGGCAACTTTAGAGACAAAGTATCATGATGTTGCTAAGTTTAATAAATCTGATACAAAATTGTTTTTTATAAAAAATAATAAAGTATTATGGATAGAATACACGGGTACTTTAAAGATAGGAACAGATGTTTCTAAGATGGAAATGGATGTAAAAGGTGACGATATTAAGATAAAGATTCCACCTTCTAAAATTTTAGAAAATGGGTGTAAGGTTGATCCAGAATCGTTAAATGCAAAAAGGTTTCATTCTAAAGAAGAAGGATTATTAGTTGATAAAATTAATGCTGATGATGAAAAAGCAGCTTTAAGTGCTGCAAAAAAATCAATGGAAAAAGAAGCAAAAGAGAATAGAATACTATTTGTACAAGCAGATGAAAGAGCGAAAGAATTGATAAGGAATTATATTGAAAATGTTGGGAAAGTGAATAATAAAAAATATAATGTTTCTTTTGAATATACAGATAATTAGTTATTGAACAGGTAAGATTTATTATTCTTACCCGTTTTATTTTATGAAGGATAAGGAGAGAGTGTGTATGCTATTTAACAAAAAAGAATTACAAAGTAATTTTGATATAGGTCAAAATTTATTTGATGAACAAGCTAATATTAATTGTTTAGCTGAGGAAATAATAAGAGTAACAGATTTGATTTCAAGTATAGAAGGGAGAATTGTTTGTAGACATACGGACCAAAATGGTAAAGAAGTTTTTATTGATAAAGCGAATATTGATGAAGCAACTTGGAATAGGGGAAAAGAAGAAATTAAGCAAATTCTTATAAGAAAAGATAAAAGTAAATTTGCTTTGAATAATAGATTAGAAAATTTTGAAGTTCATGAGCCGGAAGATTCAAACGAATATAAAAGATACTTACAAGTGCTTTATTTCTTTTATATGATGAATTATTTTATCTTTCCAAAAGAGAATATATTTAAGAGTCTTTTATTAGAAAATATGAGTTATAAAAAGTGTTATGAAGAAGGTGCTTTAGAAGGAAATCATTTATCATTTATTATTTTAAACTTACTTGATGATGAAGAAGCCTGTTATTATTTTTGTACGACTAATAATGAATTCGAAAAAATCTCATATAAAATTGGAAAATTGATTGAAAATCTTGCAATTGAAAGATTTGATTTGTCTATTAACAATAAATTAGAGCGCACTATAGAAGATATTATGTATAGTAATCAAATAACAATAAGAGAATATAATGAAAATCCTATCAATCAAATAGTGGAATATTGTAATCAATATAATCATTTAGTTTATTGTGTTGATCTTTTAAATAATCTTGATAATAATTTCCAAGAGCTATTTTATACAGAAGAACTTGAAATATTACCACCAAATTATTGGAAGTATATATCAATTCCAGTAAAAGAATTAGATGAATTTTTAATGAATGATGATTTATTTTATTTTTGTAAACAAACAAGTGGGAAAATAGAAAGTAAACAAAAACATAATTTTTTTAATAGTAATGCTGTTAAATTTTTAAGGAATGCTATTGAATATGATAAAAAATGGATTGATAGATTTAGTGAAGATGAGGGACTATACATAAGAAGAAGAGATAATGATTATGAAATTGAACCTTTAAGAGTAGCAGTTTTTCTAAGAACGTACGATAAATTGACGAATAAAAGAAAAGTTAAAATATTAGTTGGAAATAAAAAATCACAATTGTTAAAAACAGTTATCACTACTAATAATGATCCTTTTCCACAATCTTTACCATTGCATCTATTTAATTTAGTTTGTCATTTACAATATGACAATATCACAAA
>ENA-OQNI01001403-OQNI01001403.1-human-gut-metagenome-genome-assembly--contig:-NODE-1403-length-15068-cov-5.351516_pt1 | contig 15068 bp, 15 predicted proteins | sample MGYA00242627_ERZ504876 | MGnify/ENA primary metagenome ERZ504876 (study PRJEB26092, sample SAMD00036386) | human gut metagenome | host: Homo sapiens | study: EMG produced TPA metagenomics assembly of... | reverse complement strand
ACTCAGCCTGCTGTTGCACAGCACATCAAATAACTGGAAAAGGAGTAGGATGCGCCATTATTTGTGCGTGATAAGAAAAAACTAACACTGACTCCTGCGGGTGAAATTCTTCGCTCTGCTTTAGAGACGATGCGAAATGATGAAAATACGATGAAAAAACGAATGAAAGAAAGCCTTTGTGGAAAAAAAATATTAACCTTTGGCGTTACAATGACAATCGGAGAATATGCAATTGTCCCTGCGATTTCTGCTTTTATTAAAGAACATCCAAATACAGACATCCATATCCGTTATGGCAACACGCAAACACTTCTCGCACTTTTATATGAAGGAAAGATTGATTTTGCCATTGTAGAAGGCTATTTCAAATCGGACAACTACGAAACTCGCATTTTTAAAACAGAAGAATATATCGCAGTGTCTTCCACAAGCCATACGTTTCAAAAACCAATAAACACTTTAAAAGATCTGACTTCTGAACGTCTTTTAATCCGAGAGCACGGATCTGGTACAAGAGCGATTCTGACAAAAACACTCGCCTTAAAAAATATGTCGATTCAAAATTTTCCTCATATTGTGGAAATCGAAAATATCCACGCTATTGTTAGTCTCTTGTGTCAGGATTGCGGAATCTCTTTCCTGTACAAATCTGCTGTTGAAAATGAAATTGCCAAAGGCATTCTGAAGCAAATTCCACTATCTGACTTTATGGTCATGCATGACTTTACTTTTCTCTGGAACAAGGATAGTGTTTTTTCAAAAGAATATGAGTCTATCTTTGAGGAATTTCAAAATGCCCTAAAAAAAGAACTGCCCTAAAGCAGTTCTAATTGTTCTTTATAATCCAAATCGTTCTCTTTCTTGCGTCTCTGTTGGTCGATCCACTTCACACCCATTTTTCTGCTGTTTGAGACACTCCAAAATTGCTTCGTTCAAAGACAACATCTTTTCATCCAGTGCAGATACCATCTCCGCACATTCTCTTAAATCTCTACTAATATAAGCAGGTGCTTTTCCTTCAAATTTATAGTAAATCTTATGTTCTAAACTTGCCCAGAAATCCATCGCAATCGTACGTATCTGAATCTCAACTTTCGTATTCACAACACTGTCTGATAAAAAAATGGGAACTGCCACAAGCATATGATAGCTTTTGTATCCGCTTTCCTTTGGATTCTTGATATAGTCCTTGATAGAAAGCACTTTCAAATCACTCTGATTTCCAATCATCTCCGCAAGTCTGTATATGTCAGAAGTAAAAGAACAAATTAACCTGACTCCAGCAATATCATTCACATATTTTACCATGTTCTCAATCGTTGCGTCATAGCCATATCGTTTTAACTTCTTTACAATACTCTCTGCAGTCTTAATTCTCGTTTTAATATGTTCTATTGGATTATACTGATGCACATGCTGAAATTCATCATTCAAAATCTCTAATTTTGTGCCCACTTCTTTCAATGCTGAATTGTACAAAAACATAACTGTTTTCCAACTATCAACATCTTCATAACTTTTAATTGCATCTAACATCAAGTTCTTCTCCCCTATCTTACTCGAAGAGTAATTATTACTACAATAGTATACCATAATCCAAAGAGACTGTCATAAACTTCATGCTTTTTTTAGAAAGTTTCTCTTCATCAGCCTTTATAATTCTAGTTTCATATCGCCATACTGAATCCATTTTTTCTTTCTCATAAATTCTGAAATGAGCAGTGTCACAACAGCCGGAAGGGCAATCTGCATCACTATAATTTTCACAAGCACAACCATCGGCGGCTCCACTGCCGTCATCGTCTGCCATGTCATAATCTGTCCGACAAGTCCTGCTGTTCCCATTCCAGAACCTGTTGCATTGCTTGTCATGTGCAGAATCATCGTTCCGACAGGTCCTAAGATAGCACTTGATAAAATTGCAGGAACCCAGATAATTGGCTTTCTCACAATATTTGGCACCTGAAGCATCGATGTTCCGATTCCTTGTGCTAATAGTCCCCCGATTTTATTTTCTCGATAGCTTGCAACTGCAAATCCAACCATATTACAGCAGCATCCAATTGTTGCAGCTCCTGCCGCAAGACCGGAAAGATTCAAAATAACCCCAAGTGCCGCGGAACTAATCGGAAGTGTCAGAATCATTCCCATCAAAACCGAGACAATAATTCCCATCAAAAACGGCTGCTGCTCTGTTCCCCAATTAATCAATGCTCCAAGCGCTGTCATAAATTCAGAAATCGGAGGTCCAACTAAAAGACCTACCGCCGATCCGGCTGTAATCGTTACAATCGGAGTAACCAAAATATCCACCTTTGTTTTTCCTGAGACAAGATGTCCGAATTCAATCCCTACGTAAGCCGCAAGAAATGCTCCCAACGGTTCTCCCGGTCCTGAAAATACCATGGCACCATCTACAAGAACACTTCCCGCGAGCAGTTTTGCCGCAAATGCGCCCACCATTCCGGCAGTCGCTGCTGACAGCACAACAAGCGGACTGTCCTTAAAGCGATAGGCAACACCTACACCAATTCCTGCCCCCGTAAACGTGGCTGCCATCTTTCCAAGTACAAAAATCATATCCCCGACATTCCCGCCAATCAAACTTCCAATCTGTTGAATAATTGTGCCGACGATCAATGTTGCAAAAAGTCCCTGCGCCATTCCTGTTAATCCATCAATAAAAATACGATCTAATAATTTCTTTAATTTTTCCATTCTACGCTCCCATTACATTTTATTTTACATGTGTCTTGTCACTAGCAAAGTCTACCATATCTACCTATAAAAAGTCAAGCATGTCTATATTGAAAATCAATTGCAAAGTATTGTATAATGATGCATACGAACAAATATAGAAAGGATGACAACCATGTTTCGTTTATGGGGAAAAATATTTAAAGATAATCGAATGTTAAAAGATACTGTCATCTGTGATGATACAGACGATACAAGAACGCACAAGACTTTTCATGCACTGGATGAGATTTGTTACCAGTTTGATTTAAGTAAACCGATTTGGCTGGATTCTACGATTGCTGAATTCAAAAAACATGACAAAGCACGCTTTTATCAGGACAATTTCGTAGATTCCATTGATTTTGACTATCTGGAAATTCATATCATTGAAGAGTAACAAATGAGGGATGTGAGCTTCTCAAAAGCCACATCCCCTATTATCATTTTTCAAATTGCTATTCATTTCGAATTGCTGCAAGTGGGCTTAATTTCATTGCGCGCCGTGCCGGGAAGTATCCTGCCGCCATTCCCACAAGAATCGCAAATGCAAGTGAAATCAGCACAAGCCAAGGTGGAATATAAGAAATTACATCTGTCATGCCCATCTCGGCTCCCATGCTTCCAACCACTTTATTGACCACGAATGACATAATAAGACTTAAGATATTTCCGATCACGCCCCCGATCAGTCCGATAAATCCAGCTTCCAGCAGAAACATCTGCCTAATATTTTTTAGACTGCAGCCTAACACTTTAATAACACCGATTTCTTTCGTTCTTTCATAAATCGACATCATCATCGTGTTTGCAATACCAATCGCAGCAACAAGAAGCGATACCGCACCGATTCCGCCTAGAACCGCCTGTATCATTGCAAACTGTTTCTGCATACTTTCCAGATACTCTGCATTGCTGTATGTCTGAAATCCCAGTGTCCTAATTTCATTGGAAACAGATTCTACATTGTCAAGATTATCCACTTTTACCTGTGCTGAACTATACGTAAAATAACTGTAAGGTTTCCCGCTGCTCGTGGACGGTTGACCCGGAATCGCTCTTCCCCGAAATTCTTTTTTCAAAATGGTTTTCAGTGTCTCGATATCACAATAAGTTGAGTAAGAATATGCATTGTATTCATCAACGGTTCCTTCCACGACACCGGACGCTTTTACAACATATTTTTTTTCTGTCTTTGGTGTCTTCGTTGCTGTCTCTCCTCCATTTTCCACATTACCAAAACCACTTCCCGACTGGCTCTGGTAATAGGCATCTGTATCCAAGATCAAAAACAGAGAATCCTTTGCGAAATCAATATCCGGAAGTTCTCCGGTATCCCAATAACCACTGCCTCCTGATTTATTGCTGAAATTCGTGATTACCATGTTTCCCATCACCAGATCTAATGAGCTTCCATTTTCAGCCGGTAATTCCCCCCCCTCTTTCAATGGAATGTTCATTTTTTCCAATGCCTCATGGGACATTCCCTGCAACGTCAAAAATCCTTCATAATTGCCCTTTAACGCAATTGCAGATACTTCTAAAACAGGACTTACAAATTCTACATTTTCTAATTTTTTCAATTTTTCAATCACAACATCTGTGATATATTCTTTCGATTCCTCTCCGGAATCTACCATCATTCCACCCTGCCCGCCTTTTCCTGTCACCTGAATGGTCGTCAAACCACCAGATTTTTCTATTTCTTTATAGGTAGACTGCTGAAGACCAAGTCCGAGAGAAATCATAACAACAATGGAAGCTGTCCCAATCACAACCCCTAGAACGGTTAAAAAGGTTCGAAGCTTTCTGCGTTTCAGATTTCCACTACTCATTCTCAGTAAGTCTATTAAGCTCATCCTCTAAAATCTCCTCCTCTTCTGCTCTTCTCTTTTTCTCTTTTTTCTTCTTCACAATTACAACTACAACAATCACTCCGATGATAATTACTACGACAATCACCGGAATAATCGGAAACGCTTTTTCTTGCTCAACCATTTCACTTTCATTCATCATGTCATCTGTCATCGGTGCTGTCACTAAAAGTGTCAGTTCTTTTTCAGTTGTAAATACTGCTCCCGACTCATCTTCATAAGTAACAATCATCTTAACTTTACCATCACCTGTTGTCTCTGACTCTCCGGTTATCATACCATCAATTGAAGCTGTCGCTCCGGATTCTACATTTCCGACAAAAATCTCTTTAGATTTGATTCCTTCACCCTCAAATTTTGCTTTTACGTTATACAATTTAATTCTTCCCATGTTATACAGACTGCACATGACATTAACTTCGCTTCCAACTTCCACAGTCTCTCCACTCAGCTCAAATTCACTGAATTCAAATCTCGCATCCTGTTTAACCGGAACTGAGATACTTGATGTACTTTCAAATTGTGTTCCTCTTCCGTCTTCATACTTCATAGACATCTCGACACTATATGGTTTCTGTACCAGATCTGATTTTGCATTCATATCAATCGAAATGTCTTTTGTCCCATTTGCTCCGATTCCATCCAGATATACAGTGCTAGAGCCGGACGCCGGAAGGAACGCCGGAGATGCAGTGTTTGCATCCTGTCCTTCTGTCGGTGCGTTAAAGTCAAACAGCATATTTTTTACCGCTGTTGTCTTGGATGTATTTTTCAAATGTACAATCAGTTTAAAATTGCTTCCCGCCTTTACTTCTGCCGGATCCGTTGAAAATCCTGTGACAATTACTCTCGGAACAGATGTCGATGTCGTTGCTGATCCGCCACCTGCACTATCTCCTCCAGTATACATCATCGGTTCACTGTTGTAGACACCTGTATCCCCCGAAGGTTGCTGCGGTTGTGGATCTTTCTGTGGGTTTTCTTCTGGATTTTCCTGTGGCCTCTCTTCCGGCTTAGCTGTCATTTTTACAAATACACTCTGCTCAAATGCATTTTCCAATCCATCGTAAATGACATTGAATTTTACATTATAATATTTTGATGCCACATCCTCCCTTGCTTTCACATCATATGTGATCTCATAAGATTTTCCTGCTTCGATCTTATCCACTTTCTGTTCATAGGATACATTTTCAATTTCAAACGGCCACTCCTCAATATTTGCCCTCACCTGCGGAGCTACCACTACATTTTCAATTGCTGCATCCGTGCCGTTTGTAATCGTAAGCTTTAACTCTTTTTCTTGTCCATACTGATAAGCCGGTGTCGCAGTTCCACTCGCCTTTACGGTCACTTTTCCTGCTGCGTGCAGTGGCATCACCATCCCTGCCACTAGAATCATACTCATGGCAACCATCATTATTTTCTTAATCTTTCTCATCTTCTTTCTCCTCTCCCTTTGTACGGTTGTCTTCTATCTTTACAATCTCTCCATCAATAATATGGAAAATTCGATCGGCATACGAAGCCAGATGATTGTCATGTGTAACCATAACAAGCGTCTTTTTCTGCTCCCTTACCACCTTCTGCATCAGTTCCATCACCTCTTTGGATGTATGCGAATCCAGATTTCCTGTCGGCTCATCCGCAAATATAATCTTCGGATCAACAACTAGTGCCCTTGCAACTCCGACTCGCTGCTGCTGCCCTCCCGACATCTGATTCGGCAAATGCTTTTTATGCTTTTTTAAATTGACCAGATCCAGCATCTTATCTGCTTTTTTTAGTCGGCTTTCTTTTTTCTCTCCGCGAAAGCTCAAGGGCAATGCCACATTTTCCACCGCATTCATCGTCCCGATCAGATGAAAAGACTGAAAAATAAATCCAACATGATCACGTCTAAAGCTGACAAGCTGATCTTCCTTCAGCTTCTCCATGTGCTCGCCGTTGATGATCACTTCTCCTTTTGTCGGTTTTTCCAATCCGGCAAGCATATTTAACAACGTTGATTTCCCCGATCCCGAAGTTCCTACAATCGCACAGAACTCTCCTTCGTTGATCGAGAAATTCACTCCATTCAGAGCATGCACAACACTGTCCCCGACACGATAGAGCTTAAACAAATTCTTCACTTCTATAATTTTCCCCACAGATACTCTCCTTCCTGTTTTTTTCTTAATTTTACTATACCAAAGGATTTTCTGAATATTATATAGGAAATCTTAAGTTTTCCTTAACCTATAAAGTAAGTGCTTTTAGGCAAGAAAAAAAGCTCTTTTCTCTTGACTCTATTTTTCTTCTCTTCGTTTCCAAACGTTCACACTTAGCAACGCACTTCCTGCCGTTGCAGCCAACAGCCACATCAATCTCATCTTGAACTGCAAATTCATCTGCTAATACCGTCTTTGCATTTTCCAGTTCTTTTTCTAATGTCGCATAACTGGCTTCTGTTGAAACTTCATCCATCACACGTACAACTGTGTAATTTGGCATTATATGCTCTGTCAATACAGATGGTACAAACATTTCTGTTGATCCACTTTCTTTGAACGCTTTTAATTCTGTCAAAATACTTTTTGCACTGTTAAATGCATCCTGTGCAATTACTTTTCCAATCTCTGTTGCTTTTTCCTGTGCAAGTTCCGGTGATTTTTCATATAACTTCTGCATATCCACATCAACTTGTTTTTGCTGTTCAATCAATTCTGCCTGATACGCATCCCAGTATTTTCGAATATTTGTCCCATACAATTCTCGATTGTCATCTGCCAGATCATTCAAGTCATTGAACACCCAAAACATAGAATCCTCTACAGATGTCAGCTCATCATTGTGGTATCCTTCCCATGTCTCTGTCAGCATTGCTCCATAATACGGAAGATATAAAGAAAACTCTGCTCTTGACATCGCAAGCCATTCTACTCCTGACATTCCCTGATACATCCCGTCACGCATCTCCAAAATATGACATTCTGCCTGATTCTTATTGCCGATTGCATAGATTGACTCATTTACATTGGAATCCATCTTTGTTCCTTCTCCTCTGTATGCCAGAAACTTCATGATATCCTGTGTAGAAAATTTTTTATCTGGCGTAAACAACAAATCATACGGACCATAAACTCCATCCTCTGAAGGCTCAATACTTAAACCCTCTCCTTTTTCATGGTTCAAGTAATATGTCCCTTGCCACAAACGTGTCAGCTGACCTTTTCCCGGGTTTTCTGCACCATATGTCTGTGTGACATGAATCATTCCATCTTCCGTCTTTAAAAATCCATTTTCTTCCGCTAATGATACCAATCCTTCAGATGCAATCACATTTTCTGTATCTGTCACATCAACCGTTCCAAGAAGCATCATATTCGGAATTGCCGCAACCTGATCTTCCGGCAGCTTAATGGCTGCATATTGATGACCGGAAACAATTTCCATGTACCACGCTTCATTTGGATCACTGATCATAATCGTGTTACATTCCCCCGAACCGTATTTTTCCACAATCTCTCCTAACAATTCCACTCCGTCTCTTGCTGTTTTGGCCTGCCCAAGTAGAATCGATCCCATCGATAATTCACAGATACCGGTATCCACCAATGGATCTGCCGCTTTTGCCTTATCATTATAATAGGTAGATACAGTGGCCGTCATAGCAACCTCATTTTCATTGATTCCTACCTCTGCATAAGGCTCTTCTCCTTCTCCAAACAGTGGTGAATCTTTTGCAAGTGTATATTGATATGTGTGTTCTGGATATGGCATTGAAAATCGATATGCATCTTCAAAAATTGCTCCTGTTCATGGTCTTCTGCCAGATGCACTGTAAATATTTTTGTATGTCCCACTCTGATATCCTCTGATCTTCCAATATAGGACGATCCATTCTCGGAAACCTCTTTCCCTACATATACCCCCATACAGGCAAATGCCTGCATAGAACTCCCCATGGCCATTGTGCCTGCCAAGACCAGTGCTGCTATTTGTTTCTTCTTTATCATTTTCCCCCATTCCCTTCATTTCCTTTTTGTATAACTATACATTTTATGTGCTCAAACTTCTTTACTTTTCCTAAAAAGTATGTTATTTTGAAGAAACAACTTTTCTCGCTGCATTTCACCTTTTTCGCAGCAAAATCTCTTAAGCCTAAAAGCTTCTTTTTTTCCAGCTTCCACTCAGAAGCATTGATCCAACAACACACATGAGATAATCAAAGGAGGTTCATCTATGACAAACAGACTAAAACAATATTTTCCCATGCTTCGTACACGTACAGAAATTATGGAAATTATTCTCAAAGATAAAACATTAAAAACTTTATTTGACAGCTGGGAAACAGAATTTCAAGAAGAATTTCTGAATATCTGTACAGGTATATCCGGAGTCAAAGTATTATACGATTTTATGATTAAAGAAATACTGAATCCAGAGGCAGTGCCAGAACGAATTGGAGAACTACTGTCTTTACTGCTAAACCAAAAAGTAAAAGTACTAACCGTACTGCCAAATGATACTACCCGCATCACTGATGAAACATCTCTTATTATCACCGATATCGTTGTAGAACTTGAAGACGGCAGTATCGCAAACATTGAAATACAAAAAATCGGGTATCAGTTCCCCGGTGAACGATGTGCCTGTTATTCCTCAGACTTGCTTCTACGGCAATATAAAAGAATAAAAGGAATGCAGAAAAGAAAATTTACATATAAAAGTATCAAAAACGTCTACACCATTGTCTTCTTTGAAAAAAGTCCAAAAACATTTCATAAATTTCCTCAAAATTATCTTCATTTTTTTGAACAAAAATCTAATACTGGATTGCAGATGGAATTGTTACAAAAATATATTTTTATTCCTCTTGACATCTTTAAAGAAAATCAGCAAAATAAAGATATCAAAAACAAATTAGATGCATGGCTTGTATTTTTAAGTATGGATAATCCCGAAATGATTGTAAAACTTATCGAAACATATCCTGAATTCAAGCCAATGTACGAACAGATGTACGATATCTGTAGAAATATTGAGGAGGTCATGGGGATGTTTTCTAAAGAATTACGAGAATTAGACAGAAATACTGTCTTATATATGATTGATGAAATGCAAGATGAGCTAGACCAAAAGAAAATACAATTGCAAGATACAGAATCCAAATTAAATGATGCACACACTCAACTAAACAGTACGCAGGATAAACTGCACTCCACACAGGATGCACTGCACTCCGCACAGGATGAACTACAATCCACACAGGATGAACTGCACTCCACACAGGATAAACTGCAAAAAGCTCTTTTAAAAATTGCAGAATTAGAACACCAACATACTTAAAAAAAGTGTGCTGAGCACACTCTCAGCTCCCCTGCCCCTCATTCTTGAGGGGGAGGGTTTTCCTTTGTTTCTATTTGTTGTAAAATATTTACATGAGTAATATTTTACAAACGATCTTTCTTGATCATTATGAACACTTAATTTACGAACTTCATCCAAGGACTTCCGTCATTGAAAATGTCAACAAAATGATTCATTGTGGTGACCCTTCTTTTGGTGGCGCTTTTTTTGCTTGTCCAGACTGTGGGGAATTGAAGTTTGTTCCTTTTCGATGTAAATCTAGATTCTGCCCTACTTGCGGTAACAAATATAATCTGCAACGCTCTTTTCATATGTCCTGTAAGCTCATTCGCTGTGTCCATCGTCACTGTGTGTTTACTATTCCTAAAGAACTTCCCACTTTCTTTCTCAATGACCGTTCTCTCCTCAATTGTCTCTTTCATTCCGTTCGAGATGTTGTTCTTCGCATGTTTTATAAGCAAAACAAATCTGAAAACTTTACTCCTGGTTTCATTTGTGTTCTTCATACCTTCGGCAGGGACTTAAAATGGAATCCTCACATTCATGCTCTTATTTCTGAAGGTGGCGCTGGAAACTCTATCGTTTGGCGCCCTATGAAGCATTTCGATTATACCTTCCTGAGAAACGCATTCCGCAAAGTTCTTCTTGAACGGCTTACTAATTCCATTGGTAAGTCTCTCATTCCTGTTAAAAATAAAATTTATAAAGACCATGCCGATGGCTTTTATGTCAGAGCCAAACCGAATCTCTGCACTCCTGATGTTACAATCAAATATATCAGCAGATATCTCGGAAGACCTGTCATAGCAACTTCTCGCATTGATCACTATGATGGCGAGTCTGTTACTTTCCATTACACAAGACATGAAGATAACAAAACTGTTTTCGAATGTATTCCTGCTTTAGACTTTATAAAAAGACTCATTGTTCATATCCCGGAAAAACATTTTAAAATGCTTCGTTATTACGGCATCTATGCCAAACATCACAAGCAAGAACAGAAACTTTATAAATGTATCTCTTCCGAGAAAAAACGTTTTATCTTACGACATATGAACTGGCAAAATCTTATTTTTTTAACCTTTGGATACGACCCTCTCAAGTGTCCAAAGTGTGGTTCTTCTATGTTGGTGTTGGAAGTTTATCACAAAAAAACTGTACTATTTGAACAATATCGAAAGGCTATGGGATATGGATGAATCCATAAATCTCATTCTTTCTAAAATCGTCAGATAGTGCAGTCACACCAAAAACAAAAAACTTCATAATCAACGTTGTGGCGAATACAACCTTTCGCTCTTTTGTTATGCTATTTTTTATTTCTTATACATTATACACTATTTCTGACAAAATGAGAAGTTTCCTATAAGGTAAAAAAGCAGGTAGCCCCTACCTGCTTTTCTACTCTTATCCCATCTGTTCCAATACTTCTTCTGCAATATTTCTTGCATGATCTGAAATACGCTCCAGGCAAATAATCGTATCTAAGAATACAACTCCCGCCTCTGTATTGCACAGATTGTTTGTCAAACGTTTGATATGTTTTGAACGAAGTTTAATTTCCAGATCATCTGCCTTCGTCTCTTTCTCAATTACCTTTAATGCCTTGTCCCGACTGCTTTCCACAAAAGCTTCTAATGCATAGCGGTAGCTGTCTGCACAAACTTCTATCATCTCTTTGATTTCTTCTTTCCCTGTCTCAGAGAACGACAATTTCTTTTCTTTTAACGTCTCTGCAAATTCTGAGATATTTTCACAGTAATCACTGACACGTTCAATATCAGAAACAATTTGAAGTAGGTGTGCCACTTGCTGATGTTCTTTTTCTCCAATTTGAAGTCCCGTAATTTTGATTGCATAATCTGTGACTCCCGCAGTCAGTTTGTCCACTTTGGATTCATCTTCTTTCAATGTATGAATATCTTCTTCACTCAGTGTAAAAAGAACGCGTTTTGCCGCATCTAAAGTCTCATTCACAATCGCTCCCATGCGTGCCACTTCACTGACTGTAGCTTGAAGTGCAAGAGAAGGAGTCTGTAACATTCTATCATCCAGTGAAACAACACTGTCATCTCTTTCATCATCCTTCACACCACTGATTTTCTTAGCAAGTCTGATAATCAGATTGGATACTGGGAACAGCATTACGGTTGTTGCAATATTAAAAATTGTGTGTACTGTACTAATCTCTGTCTGTGTAATCTGACCGTGTCCCCAAACAGGATTGACCACTTTGAAAAACACAATTGCTACCACACTAAAAATAATCGTTCCAATGATATTAAACAATAAATGCATAAGTGCTGCTGTCTTAGCATTCTTTTTCGCACCCATACTTGACAACATTGCAGTTACACATGTACCAATGTTCTGTCCCATAATAATATAAATTGCCGCATTAAATGGAACCAACCCTGCTGCTGCAAGACTCTGCAAAATACCAACGGACGCTGATGAACTCTGGATAATCGCTGTAACAAGTGCTCCCGCTATAATTCCCAATAAAGGATTCTTTCCTAAAGTCACGAAAAGATTTACAAATCCTTCTGACTCTTTTAACGGATCAACTGCTCCTGACATTGTAGAAATACCGACAAACAAAAGACCAAATCCTACGATAATACTCGCAATATCCTTTGTGGATCTTCTTTTTCCGGTCAACATAATCACAACACCAATCATAATCGCAATCGGCGCCAGTGTTGTCGGGCTCAAAAATTTTGCCCATTCCACGCTGGAAACAAGCCATCCTGTTACCGTTGTCCCGATATTCGCACCCATGATAACACCCATTGCCTGTGTCAGGTTCATAATTCCTGCATTCACAAAACCTACCACCATGACAGTCGTCGCCGACGAACTTTGAATCACAGCAGTAATAAATGCTCCCAATAGTACTCCTAATAACTTATTTTTTGTCAATGCTTCAAGAAGCGATTTCATCTTATTCCCAGCTGCATTCTCTAAGCCTTGAGCCATAATCTGCATTCCATAGATAAACATCCCAAGCCCGCCGAGGAAAGGGATAATAATGCTAGTGTAATTCATAGATTTCCTCCTTCAAATCCTCTCAATAAACTCACTATTTTTACCATAACATTATCTACGGAAGAAAACAACAAAATTTTACATTTTTTTGACATTCTTTTAACTATTTCTTCATTTTCGGGTCGAAAATGAGCGAAGCGAGGTAACCAAAAATAAGTGCCGCAGAAATTCCAACTGCACTTGCTGTAAATCCTCCCATAAATATACCGATAAATCCTTCTTTCCCGATTGCCTCTTTCACACCTTTAAATAGCAAATTTCCAAATCCAAGCAACGGAACACTCGCACCTGCCCCTGCAAATTTTAAAAACGGCTCATAAATGTTTAAGAATCCCAATACAGCACCGCCGCACACAAGCAGCACCATCACTCGTCCAGGCATCATTTTTGTCCGATCCAGGAGAATCTGAATCAAGGCACAGATAAGCCCTCCTATCCAAAATGCATTTACATACTCCATATCCTTCTCCTTTTTAACAATGTTCTAACACAATCCCATGCGCGATTCCAGGAACGCTCTCTCCCTCATTAAAACTAACTGTAGACATCAAGGCCCCGGTTGGTACAAATAACACTCTCTTCCATTCCCCGCTTGCAAGCTTTGGAAGAATATACGCAGAAAGCGTAACCGCCGCACAGCCGCACCCACTTCCTCCTGCATGTGTGTCCTGTGTCTTCTGATCAAAAATCATCATCCCACAGTCTGCATGATTGTATTTGATATCTTTCCCCTGCTTTCTTATCAGATCAAAAAGAATGCTTTGTCCCACATATCCAAGGTCTCCTGTAATAATACGGTCATAGTCACTCTCCTGTCTTCCAAAATCCTGAAGGTTCTGTATAATCGTATCACAGGCTGCCGGTGCCATACATGCACCCATGTTCTGAGAATCCTTCAATCCAAAGTCTACGATCTTGCCGACTGTCACACCAGCTACCCTCACATGACTTTTCTGCCTTCCGATTAAAAATGCCCCACTCCCTGTCACTGTCCAGTGTGCTGACAACGGTCTTTGACTTGCATATCCAAGTGGAAAACGAAATTCTTTTTCTGCACTTCCAAAATGACTTGATGTCACAGCCAGCATATATTCGCCATATCCCGCTGCCACGCTCATCGCTCCCAATGCAATTGCCTCTCCTGATGTTGAACAGGCTCCATAAAGTCCAAACATCGGAATCTGAAGTGCCTCCACTCCCATAGATGTCGCAATTCCCTGACGCAGTAAATCTCCTCCAAACAGATATCTGACTTTCTCCAACGCAATATTTGCTTTTCCAACTGCCAAAAGACATGCCTCTTTCTGCATCGTACTCTCTGCTGCCTCCCAAGTATCTTCTCCAAACAGATTTTCCATCTCCACCATATCAAATAATTTTCCCAAAGGACCTTCCCCTTCTTTCTTTCCCACAACAGAACCACTGCTGATAATATATGGTGCTTCCTGAAATGCTATGCTTTGGCTTCCTTTCGTCATCATAGTACAATCCCCACTTTCATTAAGAAATAGTAAATCAATCCAAGTACCCAGGAAGTCAGTATCCCATATAAGATAACAGGACCTGCTATCGTAAAAATCTTACATCCGATTCCAAATACCTGTCCTTCTTTCTTATACTCAATCGCTGGTGCTGCCACAGAATTGGCAAATCCCGTGATTGGGACAAGCGCTCCTGCACCACCCCATTTTGCAATACTTGGATAAATATTAAAGCCGGTCAGCAATACACTGATGAGCACCAGAACTAACGATGTCCATGAACCCGCTATTTCTTCTTTCATTCCTGTATTTTTACAGTAATTCAGAATCACCTGCCCAAGCAGACAGATAGTTCCTCCCGTCACAAACGCCTTCGCCATATTTGCATAGACATTGTGTACCGGTGTTTTTTCTTTCACATAGGCTGCATACGCCTGTTCACTCATTTTTTTCATTTTTATATCCATTCCTTTCGCTCTGCTCAGGCACAAAACGTTATGAAAACAGTTTTCTACCCGGCTTTTTTTCTTTATAATTCTTTTTGTAGGGAACTCGGTATACTACAAATCACGGGGAG
>ENA-OQNI01001395-OQNI01001395.1-human-gut-metagenome-genome-assembly--contig:-NODE-1395-length-15103-cov-4.982906_pt1 | contig 15103 bp, 9 predicted proteins | sample MGYA00242627_ERZ504876 | MGnify/ENA primary metagenome ERZ504876 (study PRJEB26092, sample SAMD00036386) | human gut metagenome | host: Homo sapiens | study: EMG produced TPA metagenomics assembly of... | reverse complement strand
AAATCTGTGGCTGAAAAGTCTGACCAACGAACTGGAACAGAATGAGACCGCAGAAAAATTATTGGAAGAATATTCAAAAAATCAGGCAAATGCACTGTATCGCTCCGTCATGGAATTGATCGTGCGGGCCAACAAACAGAAGTTTGAGGAGGTAAAAGGAATGTGTGATGCACTGCGGGAATTGATGAAAGATGAGATTGATGCGGAAGTGAACAAGCGCTTGGAAATAACTAAAAAGGAGAGCTCTGAAGCAGTAGAAAAACGAATCAATGCTCTGAATCTGGCGCTTTCTAAGGCAGACCGGATAGCTGATATTATAAAGGCAGCAGAGGATCATGATTATCAGCAGAAATTATTCGAGGAATTTGGTCTGTAGAGGAGAGAAAAATGAAGTACAATCATGAGCTGATCGTGCCGGATGAGGGGCTGCCCTTCAAGATGTTTATTTTTGAGGGCAAGGATGGCAATTATAAGCGTGAGATGCACTGGCATCGTTCTGTGGAGATTTTTGCGGTCTGTGAGGGGGAACTTTGTTTCTATATCAAAGAGAAGCCGTATCCTCTTGTGCAGGGAGAATTTATGATCGTGAATTCCAACGAAGTTCATTCCGTGCATTCTCCAAAGCCGAACCAGACGATTGTATTGCAGATACCGATCCGGTTGTTTGAGAATTATTTTACGGGAGAAGGATTCATCTGGTTCACACACAATCCGGTGGATCGGGATGAACGGCTGATGGAGTTGATCCGCCAGATGTATGAGGTGTACATAAAAAAAGAGCGTGGCTATGAAATGGAAGTGAAAGGTCTGTTTTATCTTGTGATGCATTTGCTGGTATCTGAGTATCAGCGGATTGATGTGACCGAGGCGCAGCTTCGGGACAATAAAAATCTGAACCGTCTTTCTACGATTACATCCTATATTAAAGAAAATTATGCATCAGAAATGACACTGGAGAGTCTGGCGAAGATTTTTGGATATTCTCCGACCTATCTTTCAAGGATGTTTCAGAAATATGCGGGGGTAAATTTTAAAGCCTATCTGCAGGATATCCGGTTGAGATATGCATGGAAGGAAGTCAAAGACAGTGATAAGACCTTAAGTGAGATCGCTATGGAGAATGGTTTTCCAAACAGCAAGGCGCTCGCCAGATCATTTCAGAAAAAATACGGGATGCTTCCAAGCGAATATCGAAAAAGAGAGAAGTGACTGTTCACAATAACAAAGAGCAAGAAATTGACATAAAATAGATAAATAATAGGTCGCAGAAGCGAAAAAAAGTTGATAAAATGACCTCAATGGGAAACTTGGAGACAGGTTTTTGATTGGAGGTCATTTTTTATGGAGATTCAGAAAGTTACAGATACCGCATTTGCCAAATATGGAAAAGTGATGTCAGATATTCCGGTAGAGCGGATCTTAAAAGAGATGGAACACACGCCGCTTCCGGAAGATGTGATTTATGTTCCGTCTGTGGAAGCGCTGGAAGTACTTCCGGATGCGGTGGCAGTCAGAGAAAAAGGATTTGGAGGGCTGCCGATTCAGATTGGGTATTGTAATGGGAGCAATGTGAAGTTGAATGCACTGGAGTATCACAGATCCTCAGAGATTGATATCGCAGTGACAGATTTGATCCTGCTGCTTGGATGTCAGCAGGACATCAAAGAAGATACCTATGATACAGCTCTCGTGGAGGCGTTTTTCGTACCGGCAGGAACGGCAGTGGAATTGTATGCGACTACGTTACATTATGCACCATGTAATGCAAAAGCAGGCGGTTTCCGATGTGTGGTCGTACTTCCGAAGGGAACGAATGAGGCACTTCCGTTTGCACCGGAAGCAAAGGGCGAGAGCAGACTTTTAACAGCAGTGAACAAGTGGCTGATCGCGCACGAAGACGCAGAGATTGAGGGTGCGGTGAACGGCTTAAAAGGTGAAAATATAACAATTGTGTAAAAATAAAAAGCAAACAGAAAGGATGGTAACAGTATGAGTAACATGCCAGAATTAAAAATCGGAGTCGTTGCAGTGAGCAGAGATTGTTTTCCGGAGAGTCTTTCCGTGACAAGAAGGGAAAATCTGATCAAAGCATATAAAGAAAAATATGGAGAGGCGGATATTTATGAGTGTCCGATCTGTATCGTGGAAAGTGAGATCCACATGGTGCAGGCACTGGAGGACATTAAAAATGCAGGATGTAATGCACTTGTTGTGTATCTTGGAAACTTCGGACCGGAGATCGCAGAGACATTGCTTGCAAAACATTTTGACGGACCGAAGATGTTTATCGCAGCAGCAGAAGAGCGCGGAGACAACCTGGTTCAGGGAAGAGGCGATGCTTACTGTGGTATGCTCAATGCAAGCTATAATCTGAAACTTAGAAATGTAAAGGCCTACATTCCGGAGTATCCGGTAGGAAATGCAGAGGAATGTGCGGACATGATCGCAGAGTTTCGTCCGATCGCAAGAGCTGTCATCGGACTGAACAGCTTAAAGATCATCAGCTTTGGACCGCGTCCGTTAAATTTCCTCGCATGTAATGCACCGATCCAGCAGCTGTACAATCTGGGAGTTGAGATCGAAGAAAACTCAGAGCTGGATTTATTTGAGGCATTTCATAAACATGACGGAGATGAAAGAATCCCGGCAATCGTAAAAGAGATGGAAGAAGAACTGGGAGCGGGCAATAAGAAACCTGAGATCCTCGCGAAACTGGCACAGTATGAACTGACCTTGAAAGACTGGGTAGAAGAGCACAGAGGATACAGAAAATATGTAGCAATCGCAGGAAAATGCTGGCCGGCGTTCCAGACACAGTTCGGATTTGTTCCATGCTATGTCAACAGCCGTCTGACAGCACAGGGAATTCCGGTATCCTGTGAAGTAGATATCTACGGTGCACTGAGTGAATTTATCGGAACGGTTGTCAGTGAAGATACTGTGACCCTTCTGGATATCAACAATACAGTACCGAATGACATGTACAAAGAAGATATCGAAGGCAAGTTCCCATATACACAGAAAGATACATTTATGGGATTCCACTGTGGAAACACAGCGTCCTCCAAGCTGTCATTCTGTGAGATGAAATACCAGATGATCATGGCGAGAGCGCTTCCGGAAGAGGTGACACAGGGAACTCTGGAAGGAGACATCATCCCTGGAGATATTACATTCTTCCGTCTGCAGAGTACGGCAGACTGCAAGCTGCGCGCTTATATTGCACAGGGAGAAGTACTTCCGGTGCCGACACGCTCCTTTGGATCCATTGGAATTTTCGCAATTCCGGAGATGGGAAGATTTTACCGTCATGTTCTGATCGAAGGCAATTATCCGCATCACGGAGCAGTTGCATTTGGAAAATGGGGCAAGGCATTGTTTGAAGTATTCAAATATATCGGAGTGGATGTCAGTGAGATCGGATATAATCAGCCAAAAGGTGTCAGATATCCAACAGAAAATCCCTGGAACGAATAGGAAAAGCAGGAGGAATCGTATGTTATACATAGGTGTAGATCTCGGAACATCAGCAGTAAAATTACTGCTGATGGATGAGAACGGAACCATTCATAAGATCGTATCAAGAGAATATCCATTGTATTTTCCGCATCCAGGCTGGTCCGAGCAAAATCCGGAAGACTGGTTCGCACAGAGTATGGAAGGAATCCGTGAGCTGACAGCAGAGTGTGACAAAAGTCAGGTCAGAGGAATCAGCTTTGGCGGTCAGATGCATGGTCTTGTGGTACTGGATGAGGCAGACCATGTGCTTCGTCCGGCAATCCTCTGGAATGACGGACGAACAGAGGAAGAGACGGATTATTTAAATCAGGTGATCGGCAAGGAAACACTGTCCAAATATACAGCCAATATTGCATTTGCCGGGTTCACGGCTCCAAAGATCCTGTGGATGAAAAATCATGAACCGGAGTTGTATGAAAAGATCGCAAAGATCATGCTGCCAAAAGATTATCTGGCATATAAGCTGTCCGGTACTTTTTGTACCGAATATTCGGACGCATCGGGAATGCTGCTTTTAGATGTACAGAACAAATGCTGGTCAAAAGAGATGCTGGATATCTGCGGCATCAGAGAAGAGCAGCTGCCAGGGCTTTATGAAAGCTATGAAGTGGTTGGTAATTTGAAACCGGAAATTGCAGAAAAACTGGAACTCGGTACAGATGTAAAAGTCATTGCAGGCGCCGGAGACAATGCGGCGGCGGCTGTGGGAACCGGAACAGTAGGAGACGGTCAGTGTAATATTTCGCTTGGAACGTCAGGAACGATTTTTATATCCAGCAAGACATTTGGTGTAGATGAGTATAATGCATTGCATTCGTTTGCGCACGCGGATGGCAATTATCATCTGATGGGATGTATGCTTAGTGCGGCATCCTGCAATAAATGGTGGATGGATGAAATTTTAAAGACAAAAGAGTATGCAAAAGAGCAGGAAGATATCGTAAAGCTGGGTGAAAATCAGGTGTTCTATCTGCCTTATCTGATGGGAGAGAGATCCCCGCATAATGATCCGTCTGCAAGAGCTGCATTTATCGGGATGTCCATGGATACTACACGTGAAGAGATGACGCAGGCAGTACTTGAAGGCGTTGCATTCGGACTTCGCGATTCTCTGGAAGTGGCGAGAAATCTTGGAATTCAGATTGAACGCACGAAAATATGCGGAGGCGGAGCAAAGAGTCCGCTCTGGAAAAAGATTATTGCAAATGTGATGAATCTGAAAGTTGATGTGATCGAAAGTGAGGAAGGACCCGGATACGGTGCTGCGATTTTGGCAGCAGTCGGATGTGGAGAGTTTGAAAATGTGGAAAGTGCTGTGGATAAACTGGTCCATGTGGTGGAAACTGTGGAGCCGGACACAGAGCTTGTGGAAAAATATGAAAAATGCTACCGAAAATTCAAAAAATACTATCCGGCATTAAAAGGATTGTTTTAATTGTGAAGAAAATGGTACATGCTAGAAAGTAGATAGTTCTAAACAGGGGCAAGTATGACTCATGCGAGTCGCTTTGCCCCTGTAATTTTTCTATAAAAAGAAAAAGATAGATAACAACTGCTATCTTACGAGAAAATTCTTAATCATTCAGAAATATCTTGCAGGAGTTTTTAAAAAAGTTTTTTCCGAAAAACAATGGTTTCATATTGGCGAATATTACCGTTCTTATTTCCGTAGATGATATCCCCCTTTTTTGGCAGTACTATGTCGATATTGCGGTATGAGAAATTTTGTATAAAGATATATTCGTATTCATCATCTGTCCGACTTGTTACCTCAATCCCATCAGGAATTGTATTTAGAATAGAATGAATATGATGTTTAGCTAAAATTTTGGCATAAAAATCATGGTAAAAAAGTTCTTCAGCGTCGGCACAGATGTAGTAAGCATATCCCTTACCATACTGATTTACTGTCAGTGCAGGTGTGCCTTGATAAAAATCCTTTCCGTAATTCATGAGTGGTGTGGCACCGTTGAGTTGAATTAAATCGCAAAGATTTTTACATTTATAGGACGTATTCAGCTGCAAAGAATTTTCAGTGACTGGAATGAGTAAATTCTCTTCCCATTCATAGAGTCCGTCAATTTCTTTACTTCTAAGTCCCAATACATCGAGCAAGCCATGTGGAGTTCCCTCGAGGTAGCACAGATCAGTTTCATTTACGATTCCACTCCAGTATGTCATGATTAGTATCCCGCCATTTTCAACGAAAGTACGTAACTTTATTTCGATGCCAGCTCGAAATATATATAACATTGGTGCAACCACGAGTTTATAAGAATCAAGGGATTGCTCCATGTTAATGATATCTATATTGAGGGCAGCTTTTCGAAGCGTCTGATAGGATTTTAAGACACTTTCATGGTAGAAAAGCCCTTCATTTCGTGGTCCTTTCGCGTCTTCCATAGCCCATCTGTTTTCCATGTCATAAATGATGGCAGCAGATGAATCTACTTTGCTTCCAATAACTTGTTTTAACTCTATGAGGGATGCACCGGTTTCAGTTACCTCGTTGAAAACGCGTGTATCAGATCCTCCATAGTGATCAATGACCGCCCCATGGAATTTTTCGAAACCTCCTCGACTCTGTCTGATTTGGAAATATTGTACACTATCCGAACCGTGTGCAATTGCTTGTAGAGAAGCAGATTGTAACAATCCAGGTTTTTTGAGTTTACTTACTGTTTGCCAGTTTGGACTGGAAGGGCAGGATTCCATCAAAAGGAATGGTTTCTGTTTCATACTACGCATGAGATCATGCTGCATTGCTGTATCGTATGCTGTACAAATTTCCTCTTCTTTATTCCATGCAGGATAGCTGTCCCAAGATACATAATCAATGTGTTTTGCCATATTGTAGTAGTTTAAGCCTTTATAATCATTCATAAAATTAGTTGTAACGGGCTGAGTTGCACCGGCATCTCGTAGAGAATGTATCTCTTCGCACATAAAATCAATTGTCTGATCTGTTACAAATCGTTTCCAATCAAGATTGAGGCCGTGTAACCCATGGTCTCCTATTGAAGAGGGACTTTCAACTTGATTGAATGAATTATAGGTGTGACTCCAAAAGGTTGTCCACCATGCTTGATTCAGGCTGCCGATATCTTTATATTTGTTTCTCAGCCAATTGCGAAAAGCTTCCTGACATAATGGACAGTGACATTCATCTCTGTATTCATTGGAAATATGCCATAAAATCACTCCCGGATGATTTTTAAATGTTTCAGCCAACTTCTGGTTGATGATTCGAACCCGTTCTCTGTAAGCCGGTGAAGTGTAGCAATGATTATGTCGCTCTCCATATAGTTGACGGGTACGGTCTTCACGAACACGGAGAACTTCGGGGTATGTTTCAGCCAACCAGCGAGGACGGGATCCAGAGGGGGTGGCAAGTATGACTTGAATGCCATTGTCGTAGAGTTTATCAATTATGTCAATCAGCCAGTTGAAATTAAAGCAATCCTTTATTGGTTCTAAGGTAGACCAAGAGAAAACGCCAAGTGTTACCGTATTTATGTGTGCTTTTTTCATAAGAAGTAAATCCTGTTTGAAAATATCGGGTCTATCCAACCATTGTTCTGGATTATAATCACCGCCATAGATAAATCTATCAATATTTAAATAATTTTGACTCATTCTTGTTATCCCTTCTATCAGTAGCAATAAATTTGTTATAAAATGCAGTTTAAGAGTTTTACTTAATTTATGCAATAATAAATGTAAGGTTAAGTGGTTACATTTTTGCACAGCAAACTGGCGAAAAAAAGAATTTTTAAAATTTGCAAGTTGGTGTAGAATGAGGGCATCACAAAGAGGAAGGAGAGTAAGGATGAGACCCAGGTATCATATTTCACCAGAACACGGTTTTTTGAATGATCCAAACGGTCTGACACAATTTCGTGGAAAGTATCATGTGTTTTACCAGTGGCTGCCGGATGTTGTTCCACAGGGTAATAAGCAATGGAGACATTGTATTTCAGACGACCTGGTGCATTGGACGGATGAGGGAAGCACATTACAACCCAAGGAGTGGTATGAAAAGAATGGTTGCTATTCAGGATCGGGTATTGCAACAGAAGATGCATACTTTTTGTTCTATACAGGTAATGTAAGAGATGCTGAAGGAGGGAGAGAAACATATCAGTGTGTTGCTGTATCTGACGATGGGAAGTCTTTCCGGAAAAAGGGCCCCTTGATTTATCTGCCAGATGGATACACAGCACATTTTCGTGATCCGAAAGTATGGAAGAAAAATGACAGATGGTGGATGGTTGTAGGAGCACAGACAAAAGAATTGAAAGGCAATGTGGCAATATTTGAGTCGAATGACCTGAAAAAATGGGATTACCGGGGAAATCTGCTGGATACTTCGATGGACTGGGGGTATATGTGCGAATGTCCTGATGTAATGGATATAGAACAACAATTTCTGGTAGTCAGTTGTCAGAAAGAAACCGGGTGTAAAGGAATCGTTTTTAGTGGAAGGATGGACTACGCTGAAGCAAAATTTCAATTACAGGATGAGGGGAATTTGCTGGATGAAGGATTAGATTTCTATGCGCCACAGAGTTTTGTAGATGAATCAGGACGATGCATTTTAATTGGATGGCTTGGTGCAGGTGAGTTGGAGTATCAGATGAGTCAGCCTACGGTAGAAGAGGGGTGGCTGCATGCACTGACAATTCCAAGAGAGTTGTTTATACAGAATGGAAAACTTCATCAGAGGCCGGTTAAGGAATTCGAGCGTATCAGAAGACATGAGCGGGTGATCGAAGCAGAAGGATACACTTTCATTGATCAGGAAACATGGAGCGTGGAATTACTGGCAGAGCAGTTATCCAGTCAAAAAATTTCTTTTAATTTTGGGAATGTATTGAAAATTTATTTTGATAATAACAATTTGCTTATTCAAAGAAAACATTGGAATATGAAAGGATATGATGAAGTACAAGTGGAGATTTCTGAGCTTGAAAATATCCAGGTGTTTTTAGATCAGTCTACAGCAGAAATTTTTGTGAATAATGGAGAAAAAGTATTTACATTCAAAGCTTTCTTTACAGATGAGAAAGGGATTGAAATTGAATCTGAACAAACAATTTTGTAAAATTTTATATCTAATTTTTGATTATCCGTATAAACACTATACTTTCAAATATTTTGAAGTATAGAAAAGCACTCATTTTACCACGAATTTACCATAATTAAACGAGCCTTGATATGACTATAAATAACACTAAAAAGACATCATTGACACCTAAACGGTGTCTTTTTTAAAAGCAGTCAATCATAAGACCAACTGCTTTGTAAATATAGATATTAAATTGTTAAGCTGAGATTTTACTTAGATTTATCTTTCACTGGTTTGCTATTTTCATCATTTTCTCCTTCAAGCCATGCCATTATGCCAAAGTTACAAAATGGATAAATTATTACTTCTTTATAAACTTCTTGCTCACAACGAGGGCAGATGACATATTCTTCACTTTTTACATTTTTTAATTACCGAAATGCCCTTTTTTATTTGCAAATTACATGTCTTATAGCTTACCATGTTTTTCGTATCTTGCGACTCTTGATATTTTGTTATCCTCATCTACAAATACTACTTTAGGTGGATTTTTCTTTACCTCTTCTGGAGTCATCTGTGCATAGCACATTATGATTATCTTATCACCTGTCTGAACACATCTTGCAGCAGCTCCATTGAGACATATCATTCCGCTGCCTCTTTCTCCTGCAATTGTGTATGTCTCAAATCTGTTCCCATTATTTATATCTACGATACTTACCTTTTCATACTCCAAAATTCCGGCACTGTCAAGTAAGTCTTCGTCTACAGTGATGCTTCCTACATAATCAAGTTCTGCTTGAACTACTGTAGCTCTGTGTATCTTCCCCTTTAACATTTCAAATGTCATATTTAACCCCCGTTTAACCTTCGTAAATAAAGTTGTCAATCAATCTGGTTTTGCCGATATAAACTGCCATGGCAACTAGTACTGGTGCTGTCATCTCCTTGACCGGTTTAACTGAAACAGCGTCTACAGCCTGAACATAATCTATTTTCGCCATAGGCTCAGTTTCAATAAGCTTAATCATTTCTGATACAATTTTATCTGTATCTTTTTCTCCTGCTTTTGCCATATCTTCTCCGAGCTTAACTGCTTTGCTTAAAATTAGTGCCGCCTTTCTCTCATCTTTGCTTAGATATGTATTTCTTGAACTCTTTGCAAGACCATCCTCTTCTCTAACTATAGGGCAGCCCACAATTTCGATATCAAAGTTCAAATCTCTAACCATTCTTTTTATAATCGCAAGCTGCTGTGCATCCTTTTGACCAAAGTAAGCTCTGTCGGGATTTACAATATTAAAAAGTTTAGATACTACTGTGCCTACACCCCTGAAATGTATTGGTCGTGATTTTCCACAAAGTTCCTCTGAAAGACTTTCTATGTTTACATATGTTGAAAAATCGTCAAAATACATATTTTCCGGCTCAGGATTAAATATTAAATTAGCACCTGCCTCCTCACATAGCATAGTATCCCTTTCCAAATCCCTCGGATAGCTTTCCAAATCTTCCCCTACTCCAAATTGAGTCGGATTTACAAAATCACTGACAACAACTCTATCGTTTTCTGAAACAGCCCTTGTAATTAAACTCTTATGTCCTTCGTGCAAAAATCCCATAGTAGGAACAAGACCTACTGTAAGACCTTCTTTCTTCCATTCTTTGACTATAACTCTCACTTCATCTACGGTTTTTACTATTTTCATCGTTCTATCTCCTAATATAACTTGTTAATTACATCTTCTGAAATTTTAAATGTGTGTTCAGGTGCTGGAAAGCTTCCCTGTTTAGTTTCTTCTATATATGCAGCAAAGGCTTCTTTCATTACATCTCCTACCTTTGCGAATTGTTTTACGAATTTAGGTGTAAAGTCAGAGACCATTCCAAGCATGTCCTGATAAACGAGAATCTGTCCATCGCAGCCAGATCCTGCACCTATTCCTATTGTAGGAATATTAATGCTTTCAGAAATAATTTCCGCTAATTTTGCAGGTACGCATTCCAAAACAATCGCAAATGCTCCTGCTTCTTCAACAGCTTTTGCCTCTTCAATGAGTTTCTTTGCTCCCTCTTCACTTTTTCCCTGAACTTTAAAGCCTCCAAAAACGTTCACTGACTGAGGTGTAAGTCCAATATGTGCCATAACAGGAATTGAAGCAGCTGTAATAGCTTTAATCTGTGGACAAACAGAGGCTCCACCTTCTAGCTTTACTGCTTGACATCTTCCTTCTTTCATAAGTCTTCCTGCGTTATACATGGCCTCTTCAATTGAAACTTGATATGACATAAACGGCATATCTCCAACTACTAAGGCATCTTTGGCACCTCTTGTAACTGCTCTTGTATGGTGAATCATATCTTCCATTGTTACCGGCAAAGTATTTTCGTATCCGAGCATAACCATGCCAAGAGAATCTCCAACGAGAATACCGTTAATACCTGACTGATCCATCAATTTAGCTGTCGAATAGTCATAGGCTGTCAGCATTGTAATCTTATCGCCCTTAACCTTCTGTTCTTTAAAAGTGGATACTGTGTTTTTCATTTTTAATTACCTCCGTCATCTTCAAATAGTCACTGTCTAAATGTTTTTCCTGTGCAATACTGAGAAGCTTTTCTGAAAGCAAAAGATATATCATCTCATATCCCACCTTTTCCTCAGACTCGTTTATCCATGCTGCCTCAATAGCTTCAATGTGTTTTGTGATAGTCGACAAATCATTTCGCTCAACAGGACCTGTGAGGGCAGCCGCAACTCCTTTTTCTGCCAATGTGTCGGCATTTCCAGTAAACAAAGGCACTAAGGCTTTCTTTGCATCTTTTTTATCAAAGCCGCATTTTACAAGCATTTCAGCCCCCACTTGAAAAAGTCCGTTTACGAGATTGCTTACAACTACTGCACCGCAGTGGTAAAGAGATTTATTTTCCGCTCCCATTGCGATTACCTTATTTCCTGCTCGCTCAAAGATACTCTTAATCTCATCTAGATTCTCTGCCGAACCCTCCACAGTAAAATAAGCCTTATTCAAGTGTTTCCATGATTCGCACTTATCACTTATTGCATATAGGGGATGTACCGAATAGATATTTGCACCGAGGTTTTCACCATCAAAAAAAACGGTAGATGAAATCGAACCGCTGCAATGACAAATATTTTTATTTTTAATATCCAGATTCTTCATATAATCCCATACTTTGCTTATTTGTCCATCAGGCACAGTAATAAACAGGGTATCACTGTCACTTAAGATATTCTCTATACTCTTATATAGTTTTGTGTTAGTAAAATCTGCTGCTGATTTAGCTGATTCCGGTGATTTGCTGAAGTAACCCGTAATCTCTACGCCGTTTTCCTTCAGGTATTTTCCAAGGGAAAATCCTACTTTCCCCGCTCCGATAAATCCTGCTCTCATATCGATCACTCCTTTCTGGGAAGTGACAATCATGAAAATCTGCATGGATGAGGTCTCGTTCAAACTGATATAATCCTCATGGTTTACTTAAAATTTTATACCCTTGTGCAAGAAGGAGCGTACGGAAATCGCAACCGGCTACGCCGTGCGTCGCGCATAGCCGGTTGCGTGGGGCGCGTTTAGCGCATCAACATGCGCAGCAGCTTGATCTTGTCGCCGAACGGGGGGTTGCGGATGGGCATCTCGATCCAGGTGCCCTTCTTCAGCGTCGACTTGTAGTGCGTGAAGCAGTCGAAGCCCACCTTGCCGTGGTAGGCGCCCATGCCGGAGTTGCCCACGCCGCCGAAGCCCATGTGGTTGTTCGCCAGGTGGATGACCACGTCGTTGACGGTGGCGCCTCCGAACGGCAGCTCGCGGATCACACGCTGCTGCACGGCTTTGTCGTCGCTGAACACGTACGTGGCCAGGGGTTTCTCGAACGTGCGCACGATGGCGAACGCCTCGTCCAGCGTCTTGTACGTGATGACCGGCAGCACCGGTCCGAATATCTCCTCGTTCATGACGGGGTCGTCCAGCGTCACGCCGCGCAGGCACGTGGGCTCGATGCGCAGCGTGCCTGCGTCGCCGCGCCCGCCGAACGCCACCGTGGCATCCGGGTTGCGATGTTCGATCAGCCCCATCACGCGTTCGAAGTGGCGTTGGCTGATCATGTGCGGCCATTCGTCGCACGCGAGGATGTCCTCGCCGTAATACTGGTGGAAGCACGCGTCCAGCTGCCGCACGAAGTCGTCCGCCACGCGCTCGTGCACGAGAAAGTAGTCGGGCGCGACGCACGTCTGCCCGCAGTTGATGCCCTTGCCCCAGGCCACGCGCTGCGCTGCGCGCTTCACGTTCGCCGTTTCGTCCACGATGCAGGGACTCTTTCCGCCCAGCTCCAGCACCACGGGCGTGAGGTGCTTCGCCGCCGCCTCCATGATGGCATGGCCCACGTTCGGGCTGCCGGTGAAGAATATCTGGTCCCAGCGCACCTCCAGCAGCCAGTCGTTCATCGCGCCGGAGCCGGGGAAGCCGCAGACGAACTCGTGCCGGAACACGTTTGACAGGGTATCGAGCAAGAGCTCGCTCGTGTGCTGCGACGTGCGCGAGGGCTTGAGCGCCACGCAGTTGCCGGCCGCGATGGCGTCCACCATGGGCACGAGCGCCAGCTGCACGGGGTAGTTCCAGGGGCTCAGCACCAGCACCACGCCCAAGGGGCTGGGGTGCACCTTCGACGTGGAATGGAAGTGCACGATGGGGGTGGGCACGCGGCGCGGCTTCGACCAGCTGTTCAGGTGCTTGAGGCAGGTGTTGATCTCGTCGTAGACGAGGCCCAGCTCGGTGGCGTAGCCTTCGAAAGGGGCTTTGCCGAGGTCGGCGGTCAGCGCGGACAGGATGCGCTCTTCATTCGCCTTGAGGTACGCCTTCAGTTTCGCGAGCGCCTGGCGGCGGTAGTCGACGTCCAGCGTGGCGCCGGTCAGGAAGAAGTCGCGCATCTTCTGCGCGGCGGCCTCGACGTCGGCGATGCTCTCGTAGGAGGGGGTGGCGGTCATGCGGGCTCCTTCGCTTGCTTTAGTAGGCGGCTTCAAGGACGGCCATCGCGTCCTCCAGCGTGATCTCGGTCTCGTTGTACAGCGCGGCGCCGTCGTAGCGCGCCTGCTTGGCCACGGCGGGCAGGTCGTCGCGCGACACGCCCAGCTCGGACAGCGTGAGCGGCACGCCGTACTCGCGGTGGAACAGGTCGTTCAAGGCGGTCAGCTCGTCGAGGAACGCGCGATCGAGCGCTTCCGGCGCCGCGCCGGCGCCCAAGGCCGCGGCGCGAGCGGGCGCGAGGACGTCCAGCAGCTGGCCGTAGAGTCCGGCGTGGATGCCTCGATCCAGGTTGAACCGCACGCAGTGGGGGAGCAGCATCATCATGGCCTGGCCGTGCGGGATGCGGCAGAGGCCGCCCAGCGAGTGGCCGATGGCGTGCACGATGCCCACCATGGCGTTCGAGAACGCCGCGCCCGCCATAAGCGAAGCCAGCGCCAGGCTGGTGCGCGCTTCGGTGTCGGCGCCGTTGCGGCAGGCCGTGGGCAGGTTCGCCGCGATCAGCTCGACCGCCTTCGCGGCGAACGCGTCGGACACGGGGTTCTTCTGGATGGACGTGTGCGCCTCGACGGCGTGGGTGAGCGCGTCCATGCCGGTGGTGGCCGTCAGCTTCGGCGGCAGCGACGAGGTGAGCGCGGGGTCGAGGATGGCCACGTGCGGCACCAGCTTGTACGAGGTGAACGACAGCTTCGCATGCTTGTGCGTGTCGGCCACCACGGCGACCAGCGTCACCTCGCTGCCGGTGCCGGCCGTCGTGGGCACGGCGATGAACGGCGGCAGGTCGGCCTTCAGAATCTCCGAGCCTTGCAGCGTGGCGAAGTCCACGCCCTCGCAGGCCAGCGACGCGGCCGCGCCCTTCGTCGTGTCGATGACCGAGCCGCCGCCGATGGCCACGAACCCGTCGCAACCACGGTCGGCGTACAGGCGCGCCACCTCGTTCACCACGTCCATCGACGAGTCGGGAGGCACCTGGTCGAACACCTCGTAGGGCACGTCGGCGGCATCCAACACGCCGGTCAGCTTCGCGGCCACGCCCAGCTTCACGAGGCCCGCGTCGGTCATCACCAGCGGGTGCTTCATGCCGCGGTCGGCCACCTCGTCGGGCAGCTTGTCCAGCGCATGCGCGCCGCAGACGATTTTCGTGGGGCAACAGAATTCGAATCCTTGCATGGGCTTCTCCTTGCAGGTTGGATAGCGCTAGGCGCGCGGGGCGGACGGTGCGAGCGGCTTCGGCGTGCGGTACGCGGCGCGCCAACCGAAGAACAGCTTCAGCAGCGCCGTGAACATATAGGTGAGGGCCACGCCCGTGTTGTTGGGCCCGCGCGTGGAGAACGCACGCTGCGCGAGCGCCGCCTTCAGCGTCATACCGCCGGTGAAGCAGGCGAACGCATAGGCCAGCGACCGGAACGAGATGACGTAGTAGACGGTGAAGGCCTGCGCGACCGCGCTGGCCCAGCCGCCGCCGGGCTCCACG
>ENA-OQNI01001390-OQNI01001390.1-human-gut-metagenome-genome-assembly--contig:-NODE-1390-length-15192-cov-2.035646_pt1 | contig 15192 bp, 13 predicted proteins | sample MGYA00242627_ERZ504876 | MGnify/ENA primary metagenome ERZ504876 (study PRJEB26092, sample SAMD00036386) | human gut metagenome | host: Homo sapiens | study: EMG produced TPA metagenomics assembly of... | reverse complement strand
TTTGAACTAATTGAGCTTGTAAAAGTATTTCATTTGAGATTTTTTCGCTTACAGCAGTGTCATTTATAGCATTATAAAATTGACATATGGACTTTTTAAAATGAGAGTCACAGCTTAATTCAATAGTTTTAACTTCTCCACTTTGAATTATTTTCAAACTTGGTTTCAAATTGTCGGGGGCTGTAAAAATACGATCCGTTTGCATAATTCCTCTACTTCCCCATATGGATAGCATACATTGGTATTCACAGTCCATTCCATATTCTCCAATAAATACCTCATTTTTACTATTTCTAAACATATAACTTCCATATAGATCTATATCAAAATCCTCATAAGAATTCATGACACATGACTCCAATGTAATATCTTCTCCGAGTAACTTTGTTGCAAGTTTTATTACATATCCTCCAGCATCCAATAAAGCGCCTCCCCCTAATTCTTTATTGTATCTGAAATCATTTTTATCTCTTCTAGGAAAACCAAATCTAGCATGATATGAATGCACTTTTCCAATTTTACCATTTTCAACTTCTTTCTTTATTTCTGAAATTTGTGAATGATATTGGAACATATAATTTTCATGCAATACAAGTTTTCTTTCTTCAGCTAATTTGACCAAGTTTAAACTATCTTGATAATTTGTAGTTGAAGGTTTTTCAATAAATACATGCTTATCATTTTCTAATGCTTTCTTTGCCCATTTATAGTGTAATGCAGGAGGCAATGGTAGATAGACTGCATCAACTTCATTTGACATAATTAAGGAAGAATAACTCTCGAAGATCTTCCCGCCATAGGTATCTACAAAAGTCTTTCCTTTTTTCCATTCATTTTCAATTACAGTGTCTGCAACATCTCCATCCCACTCTTCTTTTGATGCGATTGCAACACCTACATATGTAAAATTCTCTTCTTTTTCTAATGAAGGTAAAAATCTACGAAATGCGATTTCTGATGGACATATAATTCCGATTCTAATTTTTTTCATTTTTACACCTCTAATAATGATATTAAATTTCTAAGTTGTATATTTAAACAATTATTAACTTGAACTAATTGATTTAAAGTTCTATAACTTACCCAGAAATATCCTTCCTCTTCCGCAGCATGGATCTCATTTTTATTTATTTCTATAATAACATTTCGGTTTTGCTCATGATAAAACCTACCTCCTTCTTCTGAAAGTAGTACATCATGTATAATATTTACATTATGATTCATTTTATTCATAAACAAATCTACTATCTGATCCTGTTTATCCTGTGTTTTTGATGGTTCTAATTGCAGAGTTGGTCCTAATTCCAAAGAATCAAAGCAGCCGATTTCCTTCTTTATCCTTACTAAAAATTTCTTTACACCATCATCATTACAAACAAATAGTCCAAATAAAGCAATCCCTGTTGCTTCAAATAATGGTTGGCACCATCTCGTTACTTCTCTTCCCTCAATCATAATATCGCAAAATATAACTTTAAAATCATGTTCATGAACACATTTTATTTCCTTCTCTGTATATTTCCACGTAGAAAGTTGATTTAGAGAAACCAATGCATCTTCTTCATCATCAAACATTTTTGAATTGTTTATTTGTTGATATATTCTAGGAATCACATCCTCATCATGCATTGTAAAAATCGATTTAAATAAGCTTTTATCATTTGCTTTTGCTTCCATTGCCTTTAATTCATTACTTGAAAAACTGTGATTATAATATGGAATACAAGACAATACGGTTCGTGTATCCATATTCACAATATTGTCTTTTTTCATTAAACGCTTTATTTGTCCTAATGTCATCCATTTAAAATTTGGTTTTAACAAAACCTCATCCTGTACTTTTATGATAATATTTCGATTTCGTTTCTTATAAAAACGTGAAGATTGCTCTGATTGAATTTGATCTACGATGATTTCGTGATCAACCGCATTTAGGAAATATTCCAAATAATTCGGTTTTCTACCACCATGTTTTTGAGTAAAATTACTTTTTGTTGCTTGAATTGTAGGCGACAATTGTATTTTATTAATATTCCCAGGTTCAATTTTTGCCTGCATCAAAAAATTCAACACACCATCGATTTCCTTACAAATAATTCCTAAATAACCTATTTCGTTTTGTAAAATAACGGGTTGTTCTAATATGACATCATTTTCTCTTTTTCTTTGGAATCCTTTTACCGTGAAAAATGATAAATTCTGATTTCTAATTTGTCCTTCTTTTTCGTCATAGTACCATGGACTACACTCGTTCAAAGATATTTTTTCTATCTGAACCTCAAGATCGTTATTTCGTTGCTCAATCCACTCATCTATTTCATCATTTCCAGTAATATTTCCTGTTTTATTTAGCCAAGATTCGTAGAGAAGGATAATTGTATTTTTCACACGATTACCCCCTTACTACGCTTACTTCATTGACATCTTCTTCTGCAAGTCTCAATAAATATTTTCCATAATCCGTTTTCGCAAATTTCTCTGCCAATTTTAACAATTGAACTTTATCGATAAATCCTTTTATGTATGCAATTTCTTCTATGCAGGAAACATATAAACCACTTCTTTTCTGAACTGCTCCAATATACTCAGATGCTTCAAGTAAGGCGTTGGGATTTCCCGTATCTAGCCATGCAAAGCCTCTTCCAAGAACTTTGATATTTAGCTTTCCACGATGTAAATATTCATTATTTACGGAAGTAATCTCCAGTTCTCCTCTAGCTGAAGGTTTTATAGTTTTCGCAATGTCTACAACATCATTATCATAAAAATACAAACCAGGAACTGCATAATGAGATTTAGGCTTTTCAGGTTTTTCTTCCAGTGTCAACACTTTATAATCCTTATCAAAAGTGACTACACCATATTCTTTAGGATTATCTACATAGTACCCAAAAATTGTTGCACCTTTTTTGGATAAAGCTTCATTTAAAGTTGTCGTAAAATGACGACCGTAAAAAATATTATCTCCTAAAATCAATGCAACATGATCGTTTCCTATAAATTTTTCACCAATTATAAATGCCTCTGCTAATCCTCTTGGTTGTTCTTGTATTGCATATTCAATACTTAATCCCAATTGGCTTCCAGCCCCTAATAATTCTTCAAATACTACTACATCTCGTGGTGTAGAAATAATTAGAATCTCTTTAATTCCAGCAAGCATTAATGTAGATAACGGATAGTAAATCATCGGTTTATCATATACAGGCAGTATTTGTTTCGATACGACTTGTGTCAATGGATAAAGTCTAGTTCCTGATCCTCCGGCTAAGATAATCCCCTTCATATTACACTCTCCCTTTCTCTTTATACATTTTGTTAAAATAACTTTGGTAGTCTCCAGAAAGAATATTATGCCACCATTCTTTATGATCCAAATACCATTGAATTGTTTGTTGGATGCCCGTGTCAAAATTATATTTTGGTTTCCATCCTAGTTCTGTTTCTAACTTATGTGGATCAATTGCATATCTTAAATCATGTCCTTTTCTATCTTCAACATACTTTATTAAAGACTCCGGCTTATTCAATGCTTTCAAAATTGTTTTAACTACTTCTAGATTTGTTCGCTCATTATGTCCACCGACATTGTAAACTTCACCTGCTTCTCCTTTTCTTATAATTAAATCAATTGCCACACAATGATCATATACATGTAACCAATCTCTTACATTTTCTCCAGTACCATATACAGGAAGCGATTCCTCAGCTAAAGCTCTAGAAATCATTAATGGAATTAATTTTTCTGGAAAATGATAAGGTCCATAATTATTGGAACATCTACTAATGGTCACTGGCAGACCATATGTTCTATGGTAAGCTAAAACAAACAAATCTGCCGCTGCTTTTGATGAACTATATGGACTAGATGTATGCAAAGGAGTTTCCTCAGTAAAAAACAAATCTGGTCGATCTAATGGCAAATCCCCATATACCTCATCCGTCGAAACCTGATGATAGCGTTGTATCCCATATTTATTACATGCGTCTAATAAAGTCGTAGTTCCCATTACATTCGTTCTAACAAAACTTTCTGGGTCCTCAATACTTCTATCAACATGAGATTCAGCCGCAAAATTTACAACCACATCAAATTTTTCTTTTTCAAACAGATCAAAAACAAAAGCTCTATCGGCTATATCTCCTCTAAAGAATTTATAATTGGGTTTGTCCTCAACAGGTTTGCATGTTTCTAAATTACCTGCATATGTTAGTAAATCAAGATTTACGATTACATCTTCTGGATACTTATTCACCATATAATGAACAAAATTTCCTCCAATAAAGCCTGCACCACCAGTTACTAAAATTTTCAAATCTATATCCTTGTCACCATTTAAAAGCGCAAGATATCTCCGCATTATCCCATAATCGGCTCTAGACCCTGTAACAAACGCAATTTTCCTCACAATTTCTCCCCTAACAATCTTTTTCTCATACACAAGCACGCAAACTCATAATCCAATTCATTATCAATATCAATTGAATCAAATTCATTCATAATATATGCCAAACTCTTTTCTCCAAAAAAATGTTTCTTCTGAAGATACTGATCTGGTTTTCCAATAAAAATAGCACCATTTGGACTATATTCTTTATAATCCTGACGTCTATAGTTTGAAAAATCTGTATCAAAATACTTAAGACTTCCATCCCCTTTTATTGGTTTTACTAACACAGAACCATGCTCGGCCTCTTTAACAGAAACCAAAAAATCATATTTGTCCATCTGCCTTTCAAACAAGTCAACTGCTTCTTGTCTATGTTTTTCTGTTCTTAGAGGCGAAGTTGGCTGCAATAGAACAAAATAATTGATTTTAGAATTAATTCTTGACACTAGATCTTCTATAACCATAAATGTCGTCGCTTTATCATTCGAAATTTTTTCACCTCTATACATGACCTCTGCTCCATATTTTTGAGCAAGTCTTCCATACTCTATAGAATCCGTCGATACAATAATTCTATCAAACAAATTACTTTTGCACGCCGCTTCAATCGTATACGCCATTAAAGGTTTTCCGCATACATCAATTATATTTTTATTTTTTAACCCTTTTGATCCAGACCTTGCTGGAATAATTGCTATTCTCTTCATAATTCATCTCCATCGCATTCCTCTAATGCACAATCTAAAATATCATATAACTTCTTGTATCCCGCTCCATTTAAATGTAATCCATCTGTCGTAAAATGATAATCAAGATTTCCAAATGAATCATTCATTTCTGCCGTATTAATCCACTTTGCATAATTTGGAAGAGACTTATGTAATTTCTTATTATATTGTGAAATTATAGTATTATTACGATCAATCCTCCCATTAATATGCAGCGTCTGAACAACATATATATGTGCATCCGTCTTATTATGAATTAATTCTAGTAAATCAATCATTCCATTAACAAGTTCACATATATTTGTACTTTTTTCCAAATCATTGATTCCTATCAGCACTAAAATTATTCCAGATGATAAATTGATACAATTTTTTTTTAAAATTTCATTTATATATTCCTTAATTGTAATTCCACTAATACCACAATTTCTTACAGAATACCCATGTAATGAAGTAATATTCCATTGATCCCATTGAGAGTGTCCAATCAAACATATTTCTTTCTTTTTTATCGGATTAAGAAGTATGCTCTGTTTATCATTAATTCTATTTATAATCATTTTTTTTAGCCAAACATTTTTATTTCGCTTTCTCCACAAAACTAATGTAAGCTCAAAATTATTTGAGCAATCAACTAGAACTAATTCTTCTGGGTTCTGAACAAACTGCATAATATTTATTTTTTTCAGTTCCTTTAAATCCACAAGATTTGCAATTTTCCTAATAGTTTCAGGCATAATATTAGCAGCTCTTCCATCAATTCTAATTCCAATCATGGGCATTTGTTTTGTTAGCTTAATTTTAACGCCAAAAAATTCTCTTACCAAATAATCAATGTATGAACTCTCAGTAACTACAATAACCTGATCAAAAACGCCACTTTCGAGTGCACTCTTAATAGGATACGCAATTACCGGTATTCCCCAAACACCTAATGATAAAAACTCTTCATCTACAGTACCATCAATAAAGCAATTCATTTTAGCATTCCTGCCATTCAAATCCACTTTGTTCAATTAACTCGTCAGTTCTAAAATCTTTTTCTGCTACTTTTCCTAAAATATCATACCATTTCATCGGACTAATTCCATTTCCAGGCCTTTTGCATGTAATATTTTCTTCAGTGAGAATTTCACCTTTAACTATATTTCTCGCTGCTACAATAGATTTTCTTGCAACAATCTTATTTTTTCGTTCAGATTCAGTAACTATCTTTTTAGAACTACCAGCCATGACTTCTATTCTTCTAACATTTTCAACTAAAGCCTTTAACTCTTCTGGCGTTGCAGAAGCTTTATGATCTGGTCCTGCAAAATTTTTATCTAATGTGAAATGTTTTTCAATCAATGAAACACCCAAAATCGCAGCTCCAACAGCAGCAACATATCCAACAGAATGGTCTGAAAATCCAATAGATACATTTGGAAACTGCTCTTTTAGATCATTAATCGCTAAAATATTCACATCCTTATCAGGAGTTGGATACTCTGTATTGCAATGAAGCAGAATAATATCATTTTCATTAGTTCCTGCTTCCACCAACACACCTATACATGTTTTTATTTCATCAATTGTAGCCATACCAGAAGACAAAATTATTTTTTTATTATCAATTTTGATAGCTCCTATTCTTTTCAAGTATGGAAGATTAGTAATTTCACCAGACGGAATTTTCCACAAACTTTGTCCTATTGAATTTAAAAAGTCTACAGAATCTAAATCAAACGGAGTTGAAAATACCACTAGTCCAAGACTTTCGGCATAAGCTTTTAACTCAATTAAATCATCATGTGACAATTCCAATTTTTTTGTCATTTCTAATTGAGATTCTACAGTTCCTGTAGTTTCTTTCTGATATTCTGCTTTTGGAGCATAACACGAAATCAGAGCATCTGCTTTAAATGTCTGAAATTTAACAGCATCTACACCGCATTCTTTTGCCTTTATAACCATCTCTCTTGCAAGATCCTTGCTTCCATTATGGTTACATCCAATTTCCGCAACTATGAATACATGCTTCATCCTAACATTGCCCCTTCCTTTATAACCTTAGCTGGTACACCTGCAACCGTAACGTGATTTCCAACATCATGAATAACAACAGCACCAGCGCCAACAGTGGACCAATTTCCAATTTTTAATTGTCCAATTGTTACTGAACAACTGCCAATAAAACTTCCCTCTCCAATGCAAACATCACCATTAATTACTGAATTGGTAGACAAATTAGCATGATCAGAAACTGTACAACCATGTTCAACCAATGCTCTTGTGTTTATAATACAGTCATCACCCACAATTGCTTTACTATTCACTACTGCAAACTTTCCGATAAAGCAACCTGTTCCCAAAATGGCTTTGGGTGAAACAATTGCTGTTCTATCAACTACATTAATAATTCGCAGTTTTCGTTCTTTCAATTTGTCATACCATTTTTTTCGTTTTTCATTATTTCCAATAGCAATAAAATAAACATAATGATTATTATTTGATAACTCATCTAAACTATGTGCTACTATTGGGTATCCCATATGTACCTTTTCATTTGTAAACTCATCAATGAATCCTACGATCTCATAATTATATATATCTACTGAGTCAAGAACAGATTTAGCATATCCCCCAGCACCAATTACAATTAATTTTTCCATTAAAATCCCCCCCTCTTTTTTCTATTAAAATATCCCTTTATTTCACTACTATTACGTAAAATAATAATAAATGTACCCCCATATATTCCAATAAATATGTATCTCAATATTGCATGAGAATATAATAATGTAATAATAACCATCGCAGCAATTCCCAATATTACAACTTCTCTCACAAACTTATAACTATACACGTTGTTTAATTTTATTCTTTTAACCAAAAACATATGAATTAATAATAAACATAAATATCCTACTAATGTAGTATATGCTGCAGCCAAATATCCAAATTTAGGGATAAATATCCAATTTAAAATAAAATTAATAACAGCTGCAGTTATACTAGCACAAGCCATTCCTATAGTTTTTTTCTTAAATTGTTCTACATTAACAAATAACGTATAAAGGAACTGACAAACACATCCCATAGAAACTGGTGTCATTACATATATAGCTTCCATATAACTTTTTCCACCAAAAAGTAATAAAATTTCCGGAGCAAAAAGCATTATTCCAATCGCCAAATAGAAAAAAGCACTTATATATTTCTTTGACACCACCTGTATTTCTTTCAATTTATTCTCAGATAACATTTCTCCTAGCCAAGGTGCAAATGCGCTATTCATGGAACCAATTAAAATTGTAATCATCGAACCACATGTATAGGCTAAGCTATATAATGCATTCTCTTCTGAACCACAAATATTCGTAATCATAATTCGATCCATTGAATTTAGTATTGTAAGTGACAATAAATGAGGAATATAAGGAACGCATATTGGTAACGCATATTTCCAATCGTCTAAATTTACCCTTTTTCCCTGCTTCCAAATATAAATATAAATAATAATTCCAATAAAAACAGTTGGAATAGCACTTCCTAATATTCTTCCAGACAATTTATTTTCAAAAAAAACAACCAGCACAACGGATAATAAAGCAGTCCCAACAGATACCACTGTACTAATTAAAACAGACATTTTATATTTGAAGTAATATCTTTCTCGTGCTTGAAACATATTAATTGCAGGTAAAAAAATCAAATACACTACCATACAATTAATATACTTTTTATCAACCCCACTGATTCTTTCAAAAAAATTTCCAAAATTCAAATGTATAAACCAAAAAGCAGCAGATAAAGTACTTAATACCAATGATGAAAATATATATGAATCAAATCGATTTTCATAATCATATCTTGCACTTATAAATGTACTTTCTAAATTTAATGTAACAAATATCGTAAGTATACTTAACCAAGATGTATAATTATTGTACAATCCAAATTCTTCATGTGTTAATATTCTTGTAAAAATAGGTGTGGTTATAAATCCAATAGATTTTGTCGCAAAACTTGCAATCGTATACCATACCCCTGATTTCAATGCTTTAATGTTATTATTCATATTTACACCTTAATTTTAATCCACTTATTTTCAATAAGTTCAATTGGATTATCAACTTTCATCCATTTATCTGGACTGATTACAATTTTGTCTTTCGAACAGGACAAATATTGCGCCCACCAACTAAACGTGCTATTAGAAATAATAAAATGCTTACATTTTGACATGTAAAACATCTTTTCAGTAATACTTAAACCAGGAATTTCATATACTTTTTTCCCTTTAATATTCATATTTTTTTCTACCCATTCGACATCATCAGAAAAAATAATAAAACAAGGATTTGAAATTTTCTCGCAAGCAACATTTACTGAAGAATAAAAATATTGAGGGGTACTAATATATCTATCTTTTGAGATTGTAGTATCATTTACAAAATCCTTTCTCCTTATAGATACACAAACAGAATTTTCATTTAAAATATAATTTAAAAACTCATTATCAATATTATCAGGTTTTGGGACTATCAAACTCTTATTCTTTTCATCCAATATATAATTATCAAAATAACGCCTATCTTCATAATATCCATTGATAAACTTATTTTTAAATGGACATTTAAATGCATATTCATAATAACCATTAGATAACCAATAAATCCCCATAAAATCTAAAAATGGCTGCCATTTTATTTCATACATGTATATTTTTTGGTATGAAGCATTTCTTGGTGTAAATAATCTATAAATAAGAACAACTAATAATTGTAATATATTCATGTTCTTAAAATAAGTAAATTTATCTTCAAGCAGAGAAAAAAAATCCACATTAAATTTCAGTATATCTTTACTCCAATTTTTTCTATTTACTTTATAGAAATCCAGAACAAGATTATCGTTATATTCCATTTCAAGCCTTTTACCAAAATAGTATTGAAAAAATTGATTACCTGCTCGGCCTTGTAATCTAGCATATATCATTTTTTATATTCCCTTCAACCATTTCTTTTATATATTCAATAAACGTGTCTCCTGATTCAATATTACATTTACTACATTGATCAACAACACAATTCGAAATATTCTTTATTACAGTAACGACATCTCTAAAATTCTCCGGAAAAAAAATACCCTTTTTATATCTTGACGCGTTAATGTATGTATTCTCCAATTTCACTCCCAACATATCATATAAATATATTACAACTGAATTACCTATTGCTAAAAAACTTTCTGTTGCAGATGAACATACACTAATTGCCGCTATGGGATGTAAAACATAGGATAATACTTCTGCCGGATACCATAACTTGTTTTCATATATTATTATATTTGATAAATTTGCAAGATTAACATACTTATTATCTGCATCTCGAGGATGTGGTTTCACAACAATAATATATTCAGATAATTCCGTTGCAATCTTTTTTAAAAAAGCAATTTGGTTACTTTCGTCAATTCCTAGCTCTGAAACAGGTTGTCCCAAAAAAAGTATTACTTTTTTGGATCTTATAGTTTTTTCTAATTCTTCCAAATATTCATTTTTATAAAGGAAAGAATTTATAAACTTTTTATCTTCAAACACATCTTGTTGTTGCAACAATTCCCTATTTCGAGTAATCCACTTTGGTAACAACTTAGGATCCTTTGATACAATAATATCAATATATCTATTCTTTCCTAATTGTTTTACTATTACACTTCCAAATAGAAATTTTTTTACAATTTTTTTTATAGTAACATTCTTCCTTTCTTCGTTATAAATCCCACACCCATCTTCGATCAAAGCAATTTTAGCATTATTATGTTTTTTACAAAATTCAATAACCTTAGCTGAGCAATTCGTCTGATCATTGAAACATACTACCAATTCAATATTTGTTAACAACACTTTAATATGGTTATTTTTTTTCCAAAAGAAATACCCTTCATTCAAATTTGAAAGTTTTGTTTTTTTCTCAGAATGAACCTTCACAATTTTTTTATCTTCAAACTCAACACCCTCATATTCTTTATCCGAGTCATTTATTATTATACTATTTATATTGTATTTTTTTAAAAATGTAGCATAATATAAACTATTAAATAGATGATACGGTGTTTGACAAATAAAAACTACTTTCACGTACCCCCATGCCTCCATATATATTTCATTACTAGTCTTTAAATCTAAATATTTTCATCAATGAAACAACAAGTGCCCTATTTTTATATCAATTTTTCTTAAAATAAAAAGGACAATGTTTAACCTTTACAATTTCTTTCGTTTTTCGAGATATGCTGATAAATTAATAAAAGTTAATATAAATATACAATTATACATATAACTTGTAGTTATAAATGGCTGAAAAATACAAATAACAAAATAAATACAAACAAGACAGCTCAATCCTAAGACTTCAACCTTATCATGAGTGGACCTTTTAATCTTCACTATAATTGGAACTACAACCCCCACCAAATAAACACATAATCCCAAAACTCCACATAACAAAAAAATTTCCAAAACAAAATTATGTGCAGCCATTACTCCATAAATTGTATCAATACTATTGTTTCCGGTTCCCCAAATAGGATTTAATGAAATAATCGCTCTACACCTTTCCCAAATTATACTCCTTGCCCCCAAATTATTTGAATTTGCATTTTGATAAAACTTAAAAACATTATTAACGTATTGAGAAAAATTTGCATTATCTTGAAGTAGGTTTTTAAATATTAAACCAGTTACCGCAATTCCTACTAAAAGTATTGGTAATACTTTTTTTCGATGCTTATACTTATTATTTCTTTTTCCGATTGAAATTAAATAAGCTATTATAAGAACACAGGAACAAATCACTACCATTGGTATAACAATTCTAGAGAAAGAAACTAATAATGTAGCTATAGATAAAATTCCAGAAATCCATTTTTTTTTGTCTCCAAAATTTTCAAACATAATTACATATAATAAAGTTACAAAATAGATTCCATTTATTCCCGCTAATAAATTAATCGATGCACCTAATATATAAATATAATTTCTATCATATGATGTTCCTAATACCTGGATTAAACTAATTGAATTAACTAAACTCATAAATATAGATAAAAAAGACATATATGCTTTAAAATCTATTTTTATATAATCCGAAAACAGCATAAGTAAACTACAGAAAAATAGTATACAATAGCAATTTAAAAACTCTTTTATTGAAAATGACCTTTGATGAGACAAATACACACTTTCTACTATAAAAAATAATATTATTACAAATGTATTTACTATATTTTCCTTATTAATGTGCCAATTTCCAAAAAGGATCATAGCCGTAATCATCAACAAACTAAATATAAGAATATAATATCTCCCGGAATATATAAGTAACGAAAATAATAATAAAAAAACAATTGGATTTTTACTAACCTTTATATTCATTTTTTTACCTACTTGTATAATCTACGATAAATATTGGGCATTATAGATGCAATCAAATTATCCCAAGCTACTTTTGAAAACATATAAGACAACAGATTTATTTTAGACAGCAATTCATTTTTTCCTTGAAGTAATTTTGCTTTTTCTCGTTTCTCATAATAGTTTTCAATTGACTGGTAATTTTTTCTTCCCATATTTGAATCAATGTAATCAACAATATCTTCCTTTGTTATGTCTTCAACTCTCTCATAATTCTTTCGAAGAAAATTAGATACTAAACGTTGATATGATTTATTTGAATTTGAAATACTAAATTGATTTACCCTATATTTCAATAAAACATCCTTAACATTTCCCATTTTAATTTCTTTTTTTCTGGAACGAAGTAAAAAATCATAATCCTCACAAGAATAAAAATCACGATACAAACCGACACGATTAAAAACATCACGTCTTATTAACCATGTAGGATGTGCTATAACTGACGTATACATAATTGATTTATTAATGGCTTTTGTAGATGTTGGATAGTTAGAGAAATCTAATATTTTATTCTCTGTAAATCTTACAATATTACAACCAATCAAATCCAAATCTCTCCTCAATAACTCTCCGAGTTGCACTTCAAGCCTATTCGAGTAAGATATATCATCAGCATCCATCCTTGCAATTAAATCATGCTTGGCCATTTTTATAGCTTTATTTAAACTTAATGGCAAACCCAAATTTTTTTCATTAATAATAAACTTAATGCGCTTATCTTCTTTACAGCATTTTTCAATATAATCAATCAAATTATAATTCATGGGATTGTCTAAGATGACCAATATTTCAATATCTGAAAATGATTGTTTTTGAATAGAATTTAACGCCTCTGAAACCATTTCAACCGATTCATTATATATTGGCAAAACAACACTTATCTTATGTCGTATATCTTCCATTAGCTATTATTTCCTTTCCATATTTTGTATTGCCTCATATACACGTCTTGAATTATTTACATCCCAATATTTAAATGTAGCTTTATGTTCATCAATAAAGTTTTGATCTACTTCAAAATTTCTTTTTGCATATTCTTCAATTTTATTGCATACATCCAAATATTTTTTATAACTATTTCCAAAAGAAGTATTATGATAATCAAAATATCCTTCATCATATTGATATTTTCTATACTTTTCTTCATCAAATTGATAAAATATTACAGGTTTTTTCATATAAACCATATCAAAAAAAACACTAGAATAATCTGTAACAAGCATAGCTGAACTTTTTAGCAATTCTTGTATATCAAATTTTCTCCAATCAGCAACCGTAATATATTGTCCTACCTTATCAAATACCTCTATATATTGTTGCATATTTCTATGAGGATAAAAAATCACTTCCAGCTTGTATTTATTTATTATATCTTTTAAATCACTACTTGATAAAAGCTCCAACCAACAATTTAAATATTCTGAATTCTCAATTTTTGAATCAACATTGGCATTTCTTTTTGATTTTAAATTGAACCAATATCTCCACGTAGGCATAATAACAATTTTCTTCTTATTCACTTCAATGTTATGCAAAGAATCAAATCTAGGCATTCCAGTCAAAACTACAGTTTCACTAGGATATCCAAAATTCTTTTTTATGTACTCATACTCTGGAAGTGTAGATGTAATAAATAAATCAATTTTTGATCTATCTCTATACAACCATCTAACATTATTTATTGTAATGCCATGTTGCAAAAAAATATTTTTTGTTTTAAATATACCATTGAGTTCCATAAAAGAACATAATGCTGCATTTGGTTTTCCACCTTTTTGTGAACTAATATTATACTTACATGTAAAATAAATAAGCCAATGTTTTATACTTCCATATTCAACGCACTTTCCAACCTTAGATACTTTCAAATAATCAACAGATTTTTTTCTTATTGCATAAACAGTCTGAATTTCAGGATGCTCTTTTCTCATATAACCAAAGAAATTGTATCCATTATCTCTAGCTTCCCCAGGCTCTTCACATATCAACCATGTGTTTTCATATTTTCTTTTAAAAAAAACACTTGCCGCGCCTGCCGCTATCATAGGAAAAACTGAAACAATGTCTTTTATTTTTACATCTTTTAACCTACTAATTAAGTATTTGAAACTAATCATTCTATTTCTCCCGTTTTCTCGCAAAACATTTAAACACAATTGACCTTAACCAATTAGGCATAAAAACTTGTAAAATAGCCCTTTCAATAACATTAATACTATATCGAAAGTACCCTATCATTTTCTCTTCTAACATTAATTTTTGAATTTTTCGCTCGCTTACAAAATACTTTATTCCCCCTCGTCTCTGGTACAAATCACGGCTAGTTCTTACATTAACCAATACATCTGCAAGATTAGCAAATTTTTCATTTTCTAACGCCATCCTTATCCAAAGAAAGTAGTCCTCATTCCAATACCAATCTTGATAATTTCCAGCCTTTAAAACTTCAGTTTTTCTAAACATCACCGTCATATGATTGAAAGGACAACGTCTACGCATAAACTTTTTTATTTCTTTATCAGAAAGCGGAACTTCTCTTTTTCCAACTATATTATTAGGGACATCAATAAATTCTGCAATCTGTCCTCCGACAATTGAACAATCAAGATTA